>Ga0172363_10001590_pt1 | contig 18375 bp, 13 predicted proteins | sample LakKivs2_kivu2a2_FD_114541 | JGI IMG/M metagenome (GOLD analysis project Ga0172363, IMG submission 114541) | Sediment microbial communities from Lake Kivu, Rwanda - Sediment s2_kivu2a2 | ecosystem: Environmental > Aquatic > Freshwater > Lake > Sediment | place: Rwanda: Western Province, Lake... | reverse complement strand
TCGGCGACGGTTAATAGTGGGGATTATGTCCAGAACGCTGTCAATGATGCTCTGCCCGGTGAGACGGTTAAGCTGGGCGATGGCATGTATGAGCTAGACACTAAAATTACGATAGCTAAGGCAATCAGCCTGAAGTCGGTTAACGGTGTCTCATCTACCACCATAAGGAATACCGAGGACATTACATACGCAATAGACATAACTGCCACCGGCAGTGCCACCTACGGGGTTACCATTGACGGTATAACCTTTGCCCGGCTGAGGAGCGACATAGATTTTACCTACGGCATCTACGACCAGTCTGCCGATTACATCACGGTGCAAAATTGCGTATTCAACTACATATATAACCGGGGGGTTATGCTCACTTCAACCAACGCCGCCTTCACCACCGGGACAATAAGCAATAACACCTTCAGCAATGGTGGCGGTTCCAGTCCAGCTAGTACTGATGCTGCTATTGATATCACGGTGCCGACGGGTACTAAAGCCATAAGTGGCATTACTATAAGCGGCAACACCATTACTAACCAGAAGGGTAAGGGTATATACCTGGCTGGACAGGGTAGCAGTTATAAGGTTTCTTCGGTCAGCATCACCAGTAACACAATTACCAAACCTACTTCTTACGGTATTCAAGGCTATACTTATACCGACACCATTGCCATAACCAGCAATACCATCACCGGTTGTTATGAGGATGGCATAGACGTACAGGGCACTGCCTATACTATCAAGAAGAATGTTATAACTGGTAACCTCGGTGACGGCATTGACGTGGAGACTACATCTACCAGTCACCTTATTAATTACAACGACATCTATAACAACACTGGCTACGGGGTGAACGTTCGCTCCTCAGTATCAACAGTAAATACCAAGTATAACTGGTGGGGCAACGCCTCGGGACCAACCTACACTGCGGCTACCGGCGCTAGTGTTGATGTATCCAACCCGGGCGGCAGTGGCGATAATATTACCGACCGGGTTACCTATTATGAGTGGCTGTATAAGCCCATAGCTGATGTTATTGCTGATAATGCTGCCTACTATTCCCGGGCGATAAGTCTGAGTGTTGGTTGGAACACCCTGTCAACGCCAATAATTCTTGACGCTTCATGCGATACCATTGATGAGGCAGTGGACTCAGCCAAGATGACCATCGCTTACTGGTATGACACCAATGATGCTGACGCCGATGGCACTTACTGGGAGCAGGTAACCACTGGCTATGAGCTGGAGCCGTGCGACGCTATTTACATTAAGATGAACACTGCTGACAGCGTGGTGCTGAAGTACAACGCCACTGACCTATCCACGCCGACCAAGGCTTTATATGACGGGTGGAACCTGATAGGTCTGGCTAACCTGGAGACTAAGCATGTAGATGATGCGGTGCAATCAGTAGCCAACACATCAACTAACCTACCCGGTTACTCTCAGGTTATTAGCCCATCGATGAACAGCTCGGACTGGACCTATTCTTCCGGTCAGAGCTACACCGATGAGGATATGCTGGTGGGTGAGGGCTACTGGATTTATATGCAGAATGGCTGTACCCTGGCTGGGTTTACTATTACTCCAATACAGCCATCACTTGATTAATAAGAGGGTAAAGTTTATAACCCGCAAATATATCAATAGAAAGGAGGGAACAGTTGAAAGCAAAAATAACAAAATTTGAGAAAGGAGGAAAGATGAAAACAAAGACGATTGCCTTCATGTTTCTGGCTGTGCTATTAGCCCTAACCATTTTTGCTCCCCCGGTTTACGCCCAAGCAATCCCAGCACTGCCCCACGCCTTCTATGGCGCAGTGAAGATAAATGGTAGCCCGGCGCCAGCGGGGACTCAAGTGGAGGCAAGGGGAGAGGGGGTTCTGACGGGTGTTGGCAACAACCCTATAGTAACTACTGTTGAAGGTAAGTATGGTAGCTCGGATCCGCTGGAGCCAAAGCTCGTTGTCCAAGGCAATGTAGCTGAAGGAACTGCCCTAACTTTCTATGTTAACGGTGTTCCTACCGGGCAGACGGCTGTGTGGCATAGCGGTGAGGTAACAGAATTAGATGTGACCGCAACAATAGAAGGTACGCCACCAGAGACAACCGAAGCCCCACCGCCAGCGCCACCAGCACCACCAGCACCACCGGCACCTGAACCGGCACCTGAACCAGCGCCTGAGCTAGCGCCGCCAGCACCACCAGCACCTCCAGCACCCCCGGCACCACCAGCGCCATCGTCAGCACCAACCGAGCCTGGCAACTGGCCTGTTTTATGGGGAGTAATAGGTGGGGTGATTCTGGTTGGGATAATTATCTCCTTAGTAGCTAGGAGAAAGGCGTACTAAATACTTGGGCAGATTAAGCTCAGCCTACACCGGCGGTTTTTAATTGCTAGGGAAAATATGCCCAACGACGAAGCGCAAGCAGGAAATAGAGAGCAATGGATAGGCCGTTAACCGGTAAGCTAATCTTATCGGCTGCTTTTCTGGCTATCCTGTTAATGGTTGCCTGTCAGCAAGCTCCGCCTTCACCACCCCTGCCCACCGAAGCTACCATCGGGGATATAAGGGCGACCCCTAGTGCCTACGAGGGGAAAGCAGTTACGATTGAGGGGGAGTATGAGGGGTGGAAAGCAGGCTTTGGCAGCCCGCCAGTAACCCGCAGCGACTGGCTGGTGCAGGATGCTACCGGCTGGCTCTATGTTACGGGAAAACCGGCTGGACTTGATCCTCTGGGTGATGTCGGGCGCTCAATAAAGGTTACTGGACTCGTCAGGATAACCAAAGACGGTGAGCCATATTTATATGCTCAGGAAGTGGAGATAAAAGCAACGAAGGCCAGCGCCCTGCTTCTCCTTCAAATAGGTTTGAGGGAGAAACAACTCGCTGCCCCGACAGCGGATAGACTGGAGCAGATGAAGGCAATGGGGATGAGGACAGAAAATCTGGATATGCAGAGGATATTTATCCACCTTGCCCAGGAGCCGACGCCATCGCAAATAGATGAGCTACAGGCGATGGGCATTACCCCATATCCCGATTCCTGGATACCGGCTGCTGCTGGGCATCTCGCTGGATTCCTGATAGCTGACATGCCCATAGATAAACTTGATGAACTGGCGAGCAAAGACTATGTAGTGTGGCTTGATACCGCCGAGCAGGTGCTTGAGCCCCAAGCAGAATAGGTGCCTCGCCACCTGTCAGCCCGCTTACTTGACAAAAGGCATTTTTTGTGCTATATTGAGTGCCACCTGTCCACACTAATTCAAGGAGGCTACGGTGAAAAAAACAGCAAAGATTATCGGCACAATTTTCGTTTTACTGTTACTTACCTTCAGCAGTATGCCCGGTGTCCAGGCAGTTTCCTTGCCATCACCTGTAACTAGTAGCCGGGCGATTTCACCTCAGGCAGCTGAGCCTGGTTTAAAGGTCGCCGCTCTGCTTAAGTTACAGGTTAGTGCCAAGGTGCGCTGTCAGCAAGTCCCGCCAACAGCCGATGAGCTGGGTATGATGGAGGCCAGGGGCATGAAAACAGAAAACCTGGGCATGCAGAGAATATTTATCCACCTTGCCCAAGAGCCGACACCATCGCAGATAGATGAGCTACAGGCGATGGGCATTATCCCATATCCCGATTCCTGGATACCTCCGGTGGATGAGTATCCCACTGGATTCATAGTGGCTGACATGCCTGTAAACAAGCTTGATGAGCTGGCGGGCAAGGATTACGTTGTCCAGCTAGATACTGCAGAGCAGCTCCTTGAGCCCCAGAATGACCTGGCAGCAATAAAGATAAACGCTGATGATGCATGGAACTTGGGCTATGATGGCACCGGGGTCAGGATAGCGGTGCTTGATTCTGGGCTGGATACCACCCACCCTGATATCCCGGCGCCGGTGGCTAGTAAAGACTACTCAGACTGGCCGGCGCTGGATAACACCATTGCCAATACCGTGAGTGGTCATGGCACCCATGTCACCGGCTCTGCCCTGGGGCGGGGAACACAATCAGCCGGAGCTGCCAACCAGTATAAAGGGATGGCGCCGGGCGCTGACCTTATATTCCTTAAGATTGGCAAGGACGCCACAAGTGATGCCTCGCTTGATGCCATGGTTAATGCCATTAAGGCGGCAGTAGACACCTATGAGGCTGACATTATAACCATGAGTTATGGCGGCTGGGATTCTTACCATGATGGAACCAGGGAAACTTCCCAGGCTGTGGACTACGCCTTTAGTAAGGGAGCCGTAGTCTTTATCTCAGCGGGAAATGAAGCCAATGATGACGAGCATTATTCAGGCACGGTGAACGCCAACAGCACCACCGGCTTCATCCAGGTCAATGTTACCGGCTCCAATGGGGCAAATGTTGGGCTTGGCTTTAACCTGGTCTGGTATGATGGTCTGGCAAATAATAATGACCTGGTTCTGGGATACTACCGGTCTGACCAGACGGCGTTGGCAGACACCTGGGCAAGTGCCCAAGAGGAGAGCTGGAAGGGCACCGAGCATGAGCTTTCCGGCTATGGTCCTGAAGCTGGCTGGTATTCTCCCCTGCCGTGGGGAAACCCAACCTACTATCTGAAAGTCACCAACAATTCAGACACTAATCAGTTCTTCCACATCTACTTTGAGGGCGTTACCGAGAGCGGGGCTTCGGTAAAATTCCAGAACCCTGACCCGTTTTACACCTTGGCCTCACCGGCAGATGCGGAGAAAGCTATAGCCGTTGGCGCTTATACCACCAGAAAGAACTGGACTGCTTATGAGGGAGGTGTCTATCACTATATTAACCCTGACGAAACAGTAAACACCATGACCTCCTTTAGTAGCCGCGGACCGAGGGTGGATAGCGGAGCGCCACAGAAGCCAAACATAGTTGCTCCGGGCAGCGCCATCATCTCAGTTAGGGATACAGATGTCTACACTTTGGGTAATGCTGACTATGACCCAAGCATTATTGACAACGATGGCTTGAACCTGAATGGCTCAGGTCCGGCGGATTACTATGTGATGCAGGGAACGAGCATGGCTTGTCCCATTGCTGCCGGAGCCACCGCACTACTGCTTGAAGCCAAGCCTGAGCTAAAAGGGCAGCCAGCGGCGGTTAGAAACCTGCTCCAGTCAACGGCTACTTCTGTGGTCGCCAACAACAATATAGACGGATATGGTCTACTGAATATCCAGGCAGCGATAGCCGCTAGTGCCTCTAGCTATGAGGCGGACTGGCTGTTTATGGTTTACCTTGATGCCGATAATAACCTGGAGAGTGCTGGCATAGATGATTTGAACGAGATGGAGGTCGCTGGCTCTACCGACCGGGTCAAAATTGTGGTTCAGATGGACCGCGCTGTGCGGGACTGGGACGATGACACCAGCAACGGAAACTGGACTGGCGCTAAGAGGTTCTATGTAACCCACGATGCTGATGCGGCGCTCATTAACTCCTCGGTGATTGCTGACCTGGGAGAGGTAAACATGGGCGCTCCGGCGACACTGCAGGGCTTCATTGAGTGGGCTATCGCCAACTACCCGGCCCAGCATTATGCCCTGGTGCTGTGGAATCATGGCAGCGGCTGGAGGGAGAGAAATGCCACCAATGCCATAAAGTCTATCTGCATTGATGACCAGGCTAATGATGAGTTAACCATGACTGAGCTGAGGAGTGCCCTGACTGCGGCTAACACCACCACCGGGGAAGTGCTGGATATTATTGGCTTTGATGCCTGTCTGATGCAGATGGTGGAAGTAGCCTATCAGGTGATGGGGAGTGCCAGCCGTCCCTTGGCGGATATAGCCGTAGGCTCGGAGGAAACTGAGCCCGGTGATGGCTGGGATTATGCCGCTATCCTGACTGCCCTGACTGCCAACCCAGCAATGACACCCTCGGCACTGGCTACCCAGATAGTCAATGACTACATAAGCTCCTACAGCTCGAGCTTGGGCATAACCCAGTCGGCGGCGAAACTAGGACTGGTTGATGAGCTGGCAACTGCTATTGACAGCTTTGCTCAAGCCATGATTAGTGCCACTGGTGATTGGAGTGCCATTAGTACCGCCAGAAGTCAAGCCCAGGAATACTACTATGACTACTATATTGACCTCTACCACTTTGCCCAATTGGTAAACCAGAATACAAGCATCAGCCAGGCAGTCAGAGATGCCGCCAGTTCGGTGATGACGGCGGTAGATAATGCTGTTATTGCCGAGGGGCATACTGCATCCCTGGCCAATTCCCATGGGCTATCCATCTACTACCCTGAAACTGTGGGGGATTACTTCTCTGACTATGAGACCAGTGTCTTGTTCACTACCGATACCCAGTGGGACGAGTTTCTTAGTGCTATACTCTCCCCGGCTGAGGGGGTAACCGTTACCCAGTCGGGTGACAATTTCTACATGGACAACGGCATAATAAGGATAGTCTTTTATGGTGCCGAGGGTATTGAGTGGTTTGGCGGCAGCCCTGGTTCGCTGAGTATGGCTGAGGTAGAGAGGATGGACGCCCTCCTTGCCGAGAAGGCAGCTCAGAAGGAAGCCGGAGAAAAAGATTTAAAGGCGATACAGCCGGAAAACTTGCACGTCTATGATGAGGACTGTGCCATCTTTTCACCCTTCGGAGCAAGTACGGCTGCGGTCAGTTTTGACTACTGTTCTGGTTATACCACCGAGATTACCAATTATGGTCCCGTGGAGGGGGTAATCAAGGAGAGTGGCACCGGCACGGTTGGCGGTCAGGCTATAGTCTGGGAGAGATACACTTCACTCAAAGCCAATGAAAAGTTTGTCACCTGTCGGGTGGTAATCAAGAACCAGGGCAGTGAGGCTTTAAGTAACATTGAGTTCTACGAGTATATAGATATGGACTTGTATGACTACCCCAATGACTACGCCATGGTGCCGCTGGCTGCAGAAGATACCCGGGTTCATGTGGAGACACAGTATACCTCAAGCCAGTTCGTGGATAACTGGATTTATCAGCGGGATGCCAGCCAAGATTATCATTTTGGTATGCTGATGAAGACCCCGGAGGATGTAACCGATTTCTATGTAGCCCAGTATTACGGTGAAGAGCCTCCGTACCGGGTAATTATAGATGGGCAGACCATCACCACCGGTGATATCGTCACCGCTTTCTCCTGGCAGACAAGCATATCGGCGGGGGGGGAGCAGGAATTTTACTACGGTCTGGCTGCCCCTGATGACCTGGCTACCCTTAAGACAGTCTCCAACCAGTTCCATGCCGGTGGAGTTCATGTCAGCCTGAGTGCGCCGGACAAGGCAGTTCAAGGCGACCGGGTATCCATTTCAGCTAATGTTACCAGCTACTTCGCCGAGCAGAAAGCGATAACGGTTACCTTAACCTTGCCATCGGGGCTGAGCCTGGCTCCTGATTCGGAACCACTGGAACAAATAGTAGACGTATCCGGTGGCGGAACAGCCACTGTTTCCTGGGTAGCAGTGGTTGCCAGTGGTGCTACCGGGACCAAGACTATCAGTGTAAGCGCTGTTGAGTCGATAAGTAGCCTGTTAGATGACGACTCAGCCAGCATCGCCATTCAACCACTCAATACCGTATCCCAGAGCCAGAGCGAAACCGCGGTACTGATTGATGCTGACTCCGACAGCAAGAGCCTGGACCTGCCCTCAGATGCAGCTTGTGCCGAGGGCAGTGTCACCCTTCACCCGTCAATAGAGTTGGTGTTTATCGACGAGGTGGAATGGCTCGTCGCCTATCCCTACGGCTGTATAGAGCAGAGGGGCAGCATCCTGCTCGGCGATGTTAATATCTATCACTACCTGACCAACGCCGACAGGCTGACCGATACTCTGGACAATACACTGAGGCAGGATATAGTTAGTGGCTCCCTTGATGTTATCGACCTGCAGCATAATGACAAGGGGTGGGGCTGGTATTACAGCTATAGCTCTACCCCGTTCTTTACCTGCTATGCGCTGCAAGCTCTGCTTCAGACCAGGGATTGGGCAAATACCTATAGCATCACCATTCCGTTGAGCGATGATGGTAGGGATTTTAATACCTATGTCACGCGGGGCTTGGAGTGGCTAATTGCCAATCAGCAGGCCGACGGTCACTGGGACGGTGTCTCGCCTGATTATATTCAGGACGCAGTACCGCTGACCGCCTACATACTATACACCCTGGCTGAGGCAAATACACTTGGTTATGCGCCATCAGGATTGAGTGGTGCCATAACCAATGCCATTAGCTGGCTACAGTCAGCCCAGAATAGTGACGGCGGCTGGGGCAGGGCGGCTGACGATGGAGCCAGTGATTCCTTCGTCACCGGGTTGACCATCGTTGCCCTGAGAAAGGCGGGGGTGGCTTCTAGTGAAGGCTATATCCAGAGTGCTCGGACCTCGCTAATAAGTGAATCAAATCCTCAACCTTCTCCGGCACCTGCCACCCGCTACTGGCAGTCCAGCCTGCAAAGTATATACCACTGGTTTGCCCATATTCCGGAGACAACCTCTTTTGCCGTGGTGGCACTGCTGATGACCGGCAGCAGCAATACCGATGCTGAGGTGGCAGAGGCCCTCAACTGGATGCTGGTAAATAGCAGCACCTGGCTCCATGGCAGCACCAAGGATGGTGCCAGTGCGGTGTGGATGTTTAACCAGCTTGGTGTAATGCCAGGGACTCTCAACATTGACGTGAATATAAGTGTCAATGGCACAGCACTGCCTACCCAACACTTTGAGGGAACGTCGCCCAGCTCCACCACCATTAATGTTACCAGTTATCTGAATGCTACCGGCACTAATTCCTTTGACTTCACCTCCACCGGCAGTGGCAAGGTGACCTATGAGATAAGCCTTGATTACTTTGTCCCCCGGCTCGCCGTGAGAACTGACCCAACCCTTACCCTTACCAAGAGCATAACCCCGGTTATTGAGCCTGGAGGTCAGGGTACGGTGACCTTGAACTTTACTCCCTCAGCTGATGTCGGGTATGTAATCATCAATGACTATATCCCTGGCGGCTTCACCCTGGACACCAGCTCCATCACCGCTGGTATTGCCTATGAGGTCTCGGGGGACCGGGTTACCTTTGCCTTGCAGAGCGTGGAGGCTAATGAAACTGTTGCCATAAGCTACAGTATGACAGCCCCGCAGGCAACCCTGGGGCAGATAAACGTAAGAGGGGCTGAGTGCCTGCTGATGTATCAGCCGACCATTACTGGTTCGTCAGCTGGGGTAACGACTCAGGTGGAGACAGTGGTGCTACCAGGTGATGCCAACGGTGATGGGAACGTCAACGCCCTTGATATCACCAAGGTGGAGAGGATTATCGCACTGCTGGATCCTGAAACTCCTGGGGCTGATGCCAATCAAGATGGCAACGTCAACGCCCTGGACATTACCAAGGTGGAGATAATAATTGTCACTCCATAATTAAGAGGAGCTAAAAAAGATGAACAGACCCAAGGGGCCTAGAGGAGCGAAAGTCTATGTTAAAACCTAGTTCCCCCTCTAAAGGGAGGGGGAAATGGCGATGTAAGGATTATGACAACGAGAAGAATAATGAAAACTCTGGGCATAATAGCCATTATGGCACTGCTTCTGAGTGGTGGGGCAGTGGTACCAGTGGCGGCGGAACCAGAGGTTACCGTTAGCATCAGTGCCCCTGATACGACGGCGCCTGGCAGCGACTTTACGGCTAATGTCAATATCAGTGGGGTGGCGAACTTTGATGCCTGCCAGTATGATGTGTCCTTTAATGCCTCGGTACTTAGGCTGGATAGCGTAACCTCGGGGCTCATCGGGTCAACCACGATACCGGTTGACATCTGCAACCAGATTAGCTCAGGAACGTGGAGGGTGATTCAGAATGTTCCTGGCTTAGCTGGGGTAAGCGGCTCCGGCTATCTGGCGGTACTACACTTCCATGTCATTGGCACTGGTGGCAGCAGTATTAGTCTATCCAACGAAGTGCTTAGTGATACTGCAGCAAAGGAGATAAAGGCAACATGGGCAGGGGACTCGGTGAGGGTAGCGGCGGCATCTGAAGCTACCACCCCACAGACAGTAGTTAACTCGACACCTGAAGAAGTCGCGCCGCCGACAGCAGCTAACTTGTCACCTGAGGCTACTCCCCCCGGTAATGAAGCGCCATCGCCAGCCAAGCCAATCAATTGGTTGGTGCTCTGGGAGGTGATAGGTGGAATTATTGGGGTGGGGTTAATTATTTTCTTACTGGTGAGAAGACGGGCATACTAATTGGCTCTTATTTGATACTTGTCCTTAGGTCCTCTCGACTGGTCATGGTGGCAACTGTGTCTAGAAAGTCCTTCAACGAGGCACTCTGCTCTCTCAGCTTTTTTAGCTCAACGCCGATGGGACTGATGGAGGTGGGACTATCAGCATAAGTCCCGTAAAAGGCAAAATAGGCTTGGTTTAACTTCCTGATTTGATAGCCCATTGACACCAGATATTGCCGTTTCTGTTCCATAAATTCCTCAGCCTGGGTGATTTCTCCCCGGGCTAGGTAGTTATCAACTGCTCTTCTTATCTCTCTCATCTCTCGGTTAAAGTTAAACTCTGACTCGGCTTTCTCTTCTTGCTCGGCGCTATCTTTATAGTCGGGGTAGTATTTTTGGCAGACAATAGCGCCAATTTCCTTGCTCACCATGCTAGCCAGGGTTTCATTTATTATGGCAATTTCGTAGTTTCTGGATGTGCCGGTTAGGTCCAGCAGGTATAAGAAACCTAACGGCTTAAAGGCTAGGTACTGGTGCAGCCATTCCTCGGTGGCAGTGTTGATGGTAAACCGCAGGTCGCCGTTATTAGCCACAAAGGGGGGGTAGGTTGCCCCCAGCCCCCCAGGCTCCACCACCAGCGAAGAGACACCCAGTTTGTCAACCCTGGCTTCAATGCTCTTCATTTCCTCCAGGCTAAGGTTCTGCTTTAGGGTAATCTCTCTCATGCTCTCTATCCTGTCTCTAGGTGAAACCACAAACAGGTGAGGTGGCTTCTCCAGCTTAAAACCTAGTGGCGGGAAGCCAACCCTTAGCCTTATATATTTATCCATTGGATTGAAGATACTCTCCTCAGACAAGGCTTCCTTTATCTGGCTGGCTATTATCCTCTCTACCTTATCGGCTAGAGCCACTCTTTGTTCTTCTAGCCTGTCTAGTTCAGCTTCAAGTGAGGCTAAATCGCCTTGTTTATTACCAGCGTTAATGGCTGCCATTTCCGATTCCAAGCCTTTTATTTGCTCAACCAGGGAGAAATACTCCAGCACCGTATTTGTTTGGTCATTTTCCCTATGGAAAAGCCATTGTTTAGCCTCGTGAGGTATCGCCTTGAACTCCCATTTTGCCACACTGAAGCGGTATGGCTTGACTATGGAGCCTAACTGGTAATCAAAGCCCCGGGCTGGAGAGCAGCCCCCGTTAAATAAGCAAAGTAACAATAGGCTGGTGACAATCAATTTCAGTCTCAACTCAATTTTGCCTTTAGTTGGTCAACTATTTGAGATAGGACTGGACCGGTCTTTTCATTGATTACAATATCAGCATAGCGGTCGTGAGATGTTGGCGTCAGGTTAATGATAACCAATTTGGCGCCGTTATCTTTAGCGATTAACGGCATCTGGGCGGCGGGGTAGACTACCAGCGATGAGCCGGCGACCAGGAACAGGTCACAGGCGGCAGCCCTGATTTCTGCTTGGCGAGTTTCCCGCTCCGGCATGGGCTGACCAAAGGCAACAGTAGCTGGCTTCATAATGCCGCTACAGCTATCACACCGTGGAACCTTTATTCCGGAGTCAAGTCTAGCCTGGATTTCCTCCCTGGGGTATCTTTGCCCGCATTCAAGGCAGGTGACCCATTTTAATGTCCCATGTAGCTCAATCACCTTTTCCTCAGGAACCCCGGATTTTTGATGTAAATTATCAATGTTCTGGGTGATGACACAATCTAATTTGCCCAGGCGGTGCAGTTCAGCAATGGCATAGTGACCGGGGTTGGGCTTAGCATCCACTATGGTAGGCCAGAGCGATTTAGAGAATTCCCAGTACTTCTCTCTGCCTGCCTCGCTAGCCATAAAACTCTGAAAGTTAAGCTCACTGGGGTCAAACCTGCTCCAAATTCCTCCCGGGCTGCGGAAATCAGAAACGCCCGACTCAGTGCTGATACCTGCCCCCGTAAAGACCACCAGCTTTTTTGATTGAACAACCATATCTGCGATTGAATCAATCTGGTTCACGGCTAATCCTCCGTTTGGCGATTATGCTGAGATGTTAAAGATTGTTTAGCAACCTATCCCCCTCCCCCCTTCCCTTGGTAAGAGAAGGGGGAGTGTTTTGTAAGAGGGGCTTCGCCCCTCTTTACGCCCTATAGAGTGGTGAGGGCTAACGCCCCTCTCTATTTCTCTTTTCCCCTTTGAATGAGATTAACTTAACGGAGCATCTAAGAGGAGCGTTAGCCCCTCTTTTTTTCTCCTCCCCCTCTCCTTCTAGGAGAGGGGGATAAAGGGGGTGAGGTTAATAAACAATCTAATAAGCGTTTGGCATAGAGGTAGCATAGGTATAAAAGAAGGCAAGGTCGAGGACTAGTTATATCTCAACCTCGCTCTGAATAGCATCAAGCAAAAAATATTTTACCTTGCCACCACAGAACTCGTGAACTAAATCAGCCAGCTCCTTGGTTATCGCCTTGGCTTCATCTTTTGACACTGGTGGTAGGCAGTCGACATTTATCGCCACATTGGTTGTCGCCGGGGTAATCTTGGTCTGGTCGCCCTGTCTCCAGTTCCAGCGCCGGCACATTACCTTGTTATCGTCAACATAAACTACCTCGCCGGGGTCTGGATACTCAACCATATCCGAGTTCAGCGGGGTAAAGGGCTCATTGCCCTTAGTTAAGGTGAGACAAAGGTTGCCATCAACCCTATCCAGGTCATCACCGCCACTGGGCACCATATGCTTGAGGGAAAAGTAGTTAAACAGGGCTACCAGAGTATTAATATAGGACAGCTGGTCACCCCGCCGGGCACGCCTGCCCAGCGACTCAATTGAAGAGTAAAACTTATTCGGGTTGGCTCCAAAATCGGAGTAAGCCTGCCGCCAGCAGGCTATCCTGGGATGGTTCTTAATATCCTGTAACGACTCATCCCGGACAGCATCCTGCTCCACCTTACGTAATAACTGGAGCAGCTTTTGATTCTCGCCGCGGTTGTTAACCCCCCGGGCAACAACCACCCCCCGAATATAATTGGGGAACTTGGTCAATACTTCCTTTGATACTGTGTCCTTCATCTAACCATTCCTGCCGTAATTCTAGCTAGCTCCCAAGAATATTCATAGAGGTGCAGCCCTTTGCTCATGGCAAGCAACTCTCCATCATCAACCCTTATCTCACTTGCCATATACTCCTTGAGAAGCTGAATGGCTGCCAGGTTTGACGGGAAGCCAGCCCACAAGTCCCAAGACCTGAAATAGACGAAAAAATGAAGTTTTTGGTCATGGATTCTGGTATCTATCCCCCTCAAACATGGGGGGTCGGAAAGGAATATAGATTGGTCATCGCCCACGGCCATAAAAGCCTGATTGGTATTATAGCCGTCCTCCTTATACATCTTGATTACCTGGGGTATCTGCTTTTCCAGATACTGGCCATAGGTGTACTGCTCACCTTCGCCTTTATGGGCGGTCATAAGGTAGGGGAGATAGCTTTCCACATATTCCATAGAGGTGGGTGGCGGCACCCCCTGGGGCACATCTGGTATTAATGGCCTCGTTCCCGGATTCCTGACCTGGACAACGACAAAGTCAAGCTCTTTCCGACGCTGACCAGCATAGCTCCCCCGGTCAATCTCATATTCATATCCCTCGGTCAGGGTCTTGCGCAGACAGAGAAACCATGCCTCGGGGATATCTCTAGCTTCAATTACTGAAATATTCACGCCAAATCCTCTAACTGCCTTTCCTCATCTCTTCTAGCTCTTTATTTACCTTTTATAACGCCCGGGTAAACTCAGGGCGAAGCCGGGACATGTCCCTCTTAGTTAAGACATCGTCGATGAGCCTGATTACCTCCGCCTTTTCCTTGGGTAACCGTGCCTTAATCGGCAGGTAGTTGGAAGCGTGATTGGCGGTAAAGAAGCAGTTGGTAAAATGGGAGTTTTGTATTATCAGCTTCAGCTCCTCTAATGACTGAAATGGTGAGATAAGCGAGAATCTGCCCTCCTCCCAGCCCTTATGCAGGGGGGTGCCGGAGACAAGCAGTATAGTTAGAGCACCGGCGAAATCGGGGTCAATCTCGGAGAGTATCTTGGCTGTCTTTAAGGCGTGGTTCTCACTGCCTTCAACGCCACCCAGGCCCAGTATTACCGTAGCCGAAAGGGTTATCCCGGCCTGTTTTAGCTTTCTCCCTGCCTTCACCATCTGGTCATAGTTGACCCCCTTGTTGACCTTTTTTAGCAGTTCCTCATCTCCCGTCTCCACGCCCATGTAGGCAATCTTAAGCCCAAGCCGGTTTAATTCCTTGAGTTCATCAATGCTCTTTATCAGGGCAGACTGGGGGGTGGCGTAGGTGCCAATCCTATCCAGGTAGGGGAACTTCTCATTCAGATATTTTAGCACCGCTACCAGTCTATGCTGAGGACAAATCAGGGCGTCTCCCTCTTCCAGGAATACCCGCCTCAGGCTCCAGCTATAATTCTGAGCTACGTTATCAATATCCCGCTTGATATCCTCAAGACGTCTTATCCTGAACTTAACCCCAGGATAGGTGCCGCAAAAGGTACACTTATTGTGAGAGCAACCGAAGGTTACTGGAAGTAAAAGACTGTTAGCCTCGCTTGGCGGTCGGATTGTTACCTGCCTATAATCCATATGATGCCCTTTCTTTCTATCTATGGCTTTGACTTACCAATGCCCCCTTTTAAAAATGGCGAAGAACCTGTCCTCATACTCGTCAAACACACCCCAGCGGTCGAGCTCCTCCTTCAACTCCCTGGGCTCAATTTCACCCTGTAAAGCCAGTTGAAACAGCTTCTCAATCCTTACCCTAGCATCAGTCGGGATACCCCTAGAGTCTATATCTAAAAGTCCTCTGGTTCCCAGTTGCAATAGGTTATCCGATAGGGAACTCCGGGTCATTTCATAGATAAACTTCATCAATGCTACATCCCAAAGCTCGTCCTGCCCTCTTATAATAGAGGTTAGTGGGTCGCCACGCTTATCAATGTCATCATTTAGCTTATCTACTACTGAGAGTAGATTATCCGACACAATGGTGAGCTCCTTAGGCTCGTTTTTGTAGGTGTAAAACAGGCCGGGGGCATTAGGACCGTGGGTGTTGATTAGCATATCAAAGTATCTTTTAGCCTCTGAGCTAAATCCTTCAAGCCTGGAAAGGTAGTAGGGCGTTACAATTCTTGGTCTTTCAGCAATTACCTTACCTTCTCTAACCACTGTCTCTTTAGTACCCTTCACCAGCTCGGAGTAAGCCGGCTCAGTAACCAGGTAGTAGTGTATATTGGTCGTGCCGAAGGTAGCCAGGCTCTGCTTGGGCGGTCTTAGTATCTCAGCGTGCCTAACTGCTTCTCTAATCCTTTCATCATCAATATCCATTGGCTGTCCTTCACACTCGGTCATTATAGTCTAGGCTATGGCTAATAGCTCCTGTTTATATTCGTCCAGGAGCTTGATGTACTGAGAATCTAAGTGGTTCTGTAGTCTGTGCCACTCTTCCTGGAACTGTGGCTGTCTTTCCACATCTATCTTAATCCCCATCACCGGGCCTAACTGCTGCTGGATTGCCTGTTGAACCTTGGCTTCAAACTCAACCTTTAATCTCGCATAAGCCTGCTTTCGCTGCTGCTCACCCTGCTCCAGATAGTGATTAAAGATGTTCCTCATCTTACTATAGATATTTTCCACACCTACTTTATCGCTCTTCAGGGTCTTTAAGCTGTCCATCGCCTTTTTATTATTTTTCCTGATAAGGTCGTTCTTGGGCAGGTTGATATTCCTGATTAGTATATCAGTAGCCCCCTCTTTGATATACCTGATTACCTTCTCCTCGTAATGGCTCAGTTCAGCGACCAAATTCAGGTTTTGCTTTAGGTATCTAGCCGCCAGCTTTTCTCCTTCAGGGACATATTTCCATCTTAGGCGCTCCTCTTCGGTCACTTCGCCTAGCTTTTCCACCTTTTCCCTAGCTATCTCAAGGGCGCTCTTTATATCACCCATTTAACTCACCCGATGTCGTCCTATATTATTATACTAGATAGTTAGAAAAGCTCAAAGTATTAAACACCGCAATAGTGAGGTCGTTTAGCAACCTATCCCCCTCAGCACCCAGAAAAATCTATGATTTTTCTGGGAACCCGCCTGACCCCTTCCCTTATTAAGGGAAGGGGGAAATATTTAATTAAGAGAGGCTTCGCCTCTCTTTAACTCTCTCTAAAGTATCTAAAAAGGGAAGAGCTATCTATTTACCTCCTCCCCCTAGAGGCTTGTTACCCACATCTGCCCCCCTCTAAAATCTCCTTCCTTCTTTGAAGGAGACTAACTTAACTTGGTGTCTAAGAGGAGCGTCAGCTCCTCTTTCTTCTCCTCCCCCTCTCCTTATCCAAGGAGAGGGGGATTAAGGGGGTGAGGTTAATAAACAATCCCTAATAGTTTGTGTTTATTGAAATAAACGATTATGATATAATTTACTTTTCGGATGGCTGAAGTCGTGGAGAAGGATTTTGAATTCATAAACCATACCGCCGACGTTGGCATTATTGCCTATGGTGCTGACATGAGCCAGGCATTTGCCAATGCGGCAAGGGCTTTGTTCAGCCTGATAACCGAGCTTGATGATGTGGCGGAGGTTATTCAGCGGGACATAGAGCTAACTGCCACCGATGTAGAAAGCCTGCTGGTAGAATGGTTGAACGAGCTGGTTTATCAATTCGACACTGAGAGCATCCTTTTTAAGCGGTTTGATATTATCCAGCTCAATAATACCCGACTTAAGGCGAGAGGCTATGGGGAAAAGGTAGATAGGTCAAAGCACAAGCTAAAGATAGGGGTCAAGGCAGCCACTTACCATATGCTGAAAGTTGACAAAGGTGACGGCTGCCGGGTTCAGGTATTATTTGATATTTAGTAGGGGTTAAAAATGTCCGCTCCTTGGCAGGGAATACTAAGGAAGATAGACGACTACCGCTGGGAAATTCCAACAAGCTATAAGCAAGGCATGTCGGTGCCTGGGCTAATCTTTGCCAGCGAATCTATGCTCGGTCATATCTGGGAAGAGCAGGTGTTTCAGCAGGTAGCTAATGTGGCTTTTCTCCCCGGCATTGTCGGCCGCTCACTGGCGATGCCTGATATTCACTGGGGCTATGGCTTCCCCATAGGTGGGGTGGCGGCAACCAGGGTGAAGGATGGGGTGGTATCCCCCGGGGGCGTCGGCTTTGATATTAATTGTGGTGTCAGGCTGGTGCGAACCAATCTTACTGAGGATGAGGTCAGACCCAAAATTGGGCAACTGGTCAACCAGCTTTTCGTCAATATTCCTTCAGGGGTGGGGTCAGAAGGCAAGATAAGGGTGAGCGAGAAAGAGCTGAATGGAGTCATGATAAAGGGTAGCCGGTGGGCAATAGAGAAGGGCTATGGTCAGGCGGAGGATATTATAGTTACTGAGGAGTCCGGCAGTATGAAGGGAGCTAACCCGGATAAGGTTAGTAGTAAGGCTAAAAAGCGAGGCATCCCGCAACTGGGGACGTTAGGTTCTGGTAACCACTTTCTGGAGGTGGAGGTGGTGGATGAAGTCTATGACCGGGATGCAGCTAAGGCTATGGGCATCGAGGATTTAGGGCAGGTGCTTCTGTTAATACACACCGGTTCTAGAGGCTTTGGTCATCAGATTTGTACCGACTATGTCGGGCTATTAGGGGAAGCGGTAAGAAGATATGGCATCAGCTTGCCCGACCGCCAGCTTGCCTGTGCGCCAATAAACTCGCCAGAGGGGCAGGACTACCTGGCGGCTATGGCATGCGCTGCTAATTACGCCTGGGCTAACCGACAGTTCATCCTGCACTGGGTTAGGGAGTGTTTCATGAAGGTCTTTAGCAAAAGCCTACAGGAACTGGGCATGAGGCAGGTTTACGACGTTTGCCATAACATCGCCAAGATAGAGGAATATACCATTGATGGCAAGAAAGAGGCCCTTTGTGTTCACCGCAAGGGGGCGACCAGGGCTTTTCCCGCCGGACATCCTGATATCCCTGATGTCTATCGCAGCTTGGGTCAGCCGGTTCTCATTCCCGGGGATATGGGGCGCTGCTCCTATGTCGCCCTGGGCACAGAGGTTGCTATGAAGGAGACCTTCGGTTCAACCTGCCATGGTGCTGG
>Ga0172363_10001586_pt1 | contig 18402 bp, 12 predicted proteins | sample LakKivs2_kivu2a2_FD_114541 | JGI IMG/M metagenome (GOLD analysis project Ga0172363, IMG submission 114541) | Sediment microbial communities from Lake Kivu, Rwanda - Sediment s2_kivu2a2 | ecosystem: Environmental > Aquatic > Freshwater > Lake > Sediment | place: Rwanda: Western Province, Lake... | reverse complement strand
GTTGTATTTGATGACGATCGCAATTTCTAGGTCGTCCATGGGACAAGACCTCCTTTTTTTGAGATTTGTTGAACAAGAAGGTTGTAGACTTTTTTCATGTCCACGCCAAAAGACAAATTACAATTTTTAAATAATATTTTTCACAGCGATTCCGTAACTTTTAAAAAATAGGCCAAAGAGGCCTCTATAAAAGACTAAATATTTTCAGGGGAGCAAATTCGGATTCGTTAAAAAAGGCTTGACATTCCCTTATTCTGGTATATAATAGAGATACCAGAAAGGAGATGCTCCATGTACCCTGCCCAGATGACTCGAAGAGAGCGGGAAAGTCGTTCTCGACTCAAACCCTATGTCAGTTGGAAGGAATTTATCCGCGGCACTCTGACGGTTCGAGAACGAGTCTGTGGAAAGCCGCGTTGCCGCTGTCTTCGGGGGCAGAAGCATATCGCCCTTTTTCTGACGCGCGGCAAAGGGGGCAAGGTGGAACAGCTTTATATTCCCCAAGAGAAAGAAGAGATGGTCAGGGAGTGGGTCAAAAACTATCGGACGGTCAAAGAGCTGGTGGAGGAGATTTCCTCCTCCTACTGGGAGAGACTCCGGAAGAAAGGTTAAGAGATTCTCCGGCGATTTCTGAGTTACGGAGAGAAGGTTTACGATCTGCGGGGGCTTTTTTCTCAGCAGCAGGATAATCGCCGGCGGCCTCAGATTGAGTTACAGCGGGTGGTGGGGGAGCGTTCTTGATGATGGCGGCCCAGATGGGAAGTCTGCACGCTCTGGAACAGGAACGGGGGAACCCTTTCTGGCGGCGATGGTTGGGAGGGGACCTGGCCAGCGCCCACACGACGGGAAGAGTGTACGGGGGGTTGGAGGTGGAGGGGCTGCGGAGCGCTCTTCACAGCCTCTCTATACACGCTTGAAAAGGAACAAGGCTTGCAGGGGCGGCATGGGCTGTGGGTGCTGATTGTGGACGGGCATGAATCCACTTCGAGTTATCTGCGCTGTTGTCCGGGATGTTTGCAGCGACGGGGAGAGGATTCAATATTATCACCGCGAAGTTCTGGCCATGCTGAGTTTGGAGCGTTTTCCTCTTCTTGTGGATATCGAAGAGCAGCGGCAGGGAGAGGACGAAGTGGGGGCTGCGCTTCGTCTTTTGGAAAGGGTTCTGCGGCGCTATCCCCGGGCATTTCAAGTGGTCCTGGACGATGGGTTATACCTGCGAGCGAATGTGCTCGAGTTCTTGTTGGCCCATGGGAAGCACGGGATAGCTGTGTTGAAAGATGAGACCCGCGACCTCTGGCAGGACGTCCAAGGTCTTTTTCCTCTGGAGCAGCCGGTGGTGGAGGTGAGCGGCCGGACAGAGCGCCGCATCCGGGATATCTCCGGGTTGGAAAGCTGGGAGAGCCTGAAGGTCAAAGTCCGAGTCGTCCGGTCGCTGGAAACCAGGACTCTCACTCGCCAATGCCCAGGGCGGAGCGAAAAGAAGACGTCAGGGTGGATGTGGGCCACGACTGCGCCAAAAGAGAAGCTTTCCGCTTCTCTGCTTGTCCATCAAGGAGATGATCGTTGGCTCATCGAGAATCGGGCGCTCAATGAGATGGTGACCTACTGGTCTGCCGATCATATCTATCGCCACCATCCCACAGCCATCATCGGCTTCTGGCTGACTCTAATGTTAGCCTTGAATCCGTTCCGGGCATTTACCTGTGCGTATTCCACTGATTCCGGCCACCCATTCCAAAGCAAAGCGGCCACCTTTCGGAGCGAAGCGACGCTGGGCATCTTCTTTGTATCTTAGTGGCCGGCTTCCGTCAAGGATTTTTGTTTTTTCCTCATCGATTCTCCTTTCAAACTGATGTTATAGGCGTTGTGGACCAAGCGATCGAGGATCGCATCGGCCAGCGTAGGATCTCCCACCACTTCGTGCCAGTGCGAGACTGGCAGTTGGCTCGTGACCACGGTGGAGCGGACGTTGTAACGATCTTCGAGGATTTCCAGGATGTCCCGTCGCCCGTGATCATCCAGGGTGGTCAGGCCCCAGTCATCGATGATCAGCAGATCTGTTTTCGCCAGGTTGGTTAAGACCCGGCCGTAGCGGCCATCCCCTCTGGCCATGGCGAGTTCTTGAAGGAGCCTGGGGAGCCGGAAATACAGGGCGCGATAACCTTCGCGACAGGCTTTGTGGCCCAGTGAACAAGCCAGGAAGCTTTTGCCGACTCCTGTCGGGCCGGTGATCAGGACATTGTGATGGTCCGCGATCCATTGACAGGAGGAAAGGCGAAGCATCAAGGATTTATCCAGTCCTCGGGGAGTGCGGTAATCCAGATCCTCGAGCGAAGCCATGATGCGGAGCTTGGCTTTCTTGAGACTGGTTCGGAGCTTGCGGTTTCGCCTTTCGGTCGTTTCCCGGTCCACAAGCAGCCCCAGACGCTCTTCGAAGGTTAAGGCGCTAACGTCCGGCATCTGGAGCTGCTCCTCCAGGGCTTTGGCCATGCCGTTGAGCTTAAGAGCGTGAAGTTTATCGAGTGTCGGATGGATTAACATGGAGGTTCTCCTTCGAAGTAGCCAGAGCCGCGGATATTGGGATGAGTGATCGGCGGCGAGGTTTTAGTCTCCATCGAAAGCGGCTCTTTATCCAGGCTGCTCTTGAGGATGGCGTTGACGCTCCGGCAACTGGTCGCCTGATAAATCAAAGCCCTTTGGCAGGCTGCCTCCAAACGCTGGGAGCCGTAGATTTTACCCAGCCGCATCAGTCCTAGACAGGAGCGAAAGGCCTGCTGGGGATGAAGCCGGGAGGCGAGGATTTTCTCGGCCAGGCTCTTGGTGAACGGGCCGGCCTGGGTCGTCCAGGCAATCATTCTCTCTGGCGTCCACTCGGCATAGCTTTGATGAGCCTTGGGCATGTGATCAGTGACCGTGCTGTGACGGCCGGGAAGGGAACTTCTGACATGGCTGGCCATCCTCATCCCTTTATGGAAGCATTCCACAGTCCTGGCCGTCAGGCGCACATCCAGCTCCCGGCCATAAAGCTGATAAGGCACGCTGTAATAATGCTTGTCCACTTCCACGTGATAATCGATGTTGACGCGAGCCTTCTTCCATTCCGCATAGACATAGCGCTCGGCGGGCAAAGGATGAAGCGCCGGCCGGTCCAGGCTCTCAAAGAAGCTGCGCCTGGAGCCGGGAAGCTTGCGAAAAGGCCTTTGATTCAGTTCCTCGAGCAACTCTCTTAGGGCGGACTTGAGCTCTCCAAGAGAGAAGAACGTCTGGTGGCGAAGCCGGGCCAGGATCCAGCGTTCTGTCAGAAGCACGGCCGCCTCCGCTTTAGCGTTATCTTTGGGATGGCGGACCCGGGCCGGAATGGCCGCCGTCCCATAATGAGCCAGCATCTCTTGGTAGGTGGCATTGAGTTCCGGTTCATAGCGACACGGTTTAGCCACCCCGCTCTTGAGGTTATCGAGGTTATGTGTCCAACCTCATTATGTGGCCTTGGGGAAGCTTCATAGGAGATACGACTTGCGGATTGGCAACATAATATTTATAGCGAATCAAGCCATTTAAGAAGAGATGGATCATCCTGCCAAACGGGTCTTCGGGGGAATGCCCCCGAAACTCCAAGAGGCGGCTCACAAGCTTCCAAGGCAGCTTCTTTAGCCCGCATGTTGATTTCAGCATACCGATTGGTGGTATCAAGGCGGACATGACCAAGCCAGGCCCGTATCACATTGACCTCAACACCCGCTTCTAAAAGATGGACTGCCGTCGTGTGCCGAAGGATATGCGGCGAGATCCGCCTTAGCTTAGCATTGGATTGCCTGTGATCGACATGCAAGGCATGACGACGAACGATTTTGTAGATACCAAAATGTGTTAAGGGGCGGCCGTAACATGAGAGGAAGACGGAGCTATTCGGTTTGTTTTCAAGGTCATGTTTTCTCAAGAGTTGTTTGAGTAAGTCGGCGGTTTGTATCCAAAGCGGGCAGTCCCTCCATTTATCACCTTTGCCGTGAAGTTGAACGTGGGGAGGAGGGCCAAAATGAATATTGGCGACCTGGAGATCCACCGCTTCCTGGACACGGGCGCCCGTATTGTAAAGAAACAGTAGGAGCGTGTGATCTCGTAAAGACAGATGTCCTTCAGATGGCAGGCCGGCAAAAATCGCATTGATTTCGTCTCGTTCCAGGAAATAAGTTTCGGGCGCGGATGTTCGTTTCATCGGGATGGCCGCTATTCGCTCAGCTTCTGAGAGCATTTCAGGCGCGCGGCTGGCAACATATTCAAAGAAGCTATGCAGTGCGGATAATCGATGATTACGTGTACGGATGTGATTTTTACGTTCTTCTTCAAGGTATCTTAAAAACCTGAGGACATGTTCGAAGTTCAGATCTGCAAGTAAGAGGCGAGTGATCTTGTGATGAACTTCCTTTGCTACGAAAGACAAGAAGAGGCGCAAGGCATCGCGGTAACTCCCGAGCGATGCCGGGCGAAGTCCTTTTTGGACTTTAAGATGGTCTTCGAAAAAGGAATATAGGAGGCTTCCGAGTGTCACTTTATTCATCGGCTTGTCTCCTCGACTGCAACAGCGGCATATCGTTCAAACCTATTGCCAGCTTCTCTCAAAAGCTCGGCTGTGGCTGTCAAGTAGACAGCGGTTGAGGCTGGATCGACATGGCCCAAGAATGTCGATAAATGGATTAAGCGTTTGGCTGGATCAATTCCGGCTCGATACCACCGCAAGAGAGTCCCGACGGCAAAGGAATGACGGAGGTCATGGAGTCGAGGTGGTGTGACTCCCGGGGGGACAGGGAGCTTGAGTTGGGAGAATAAGGAATGAAAAGTCTGGGAGATTGTGCAGGGGTGAACGGGCCTTTTCCGGATAAACGAAAAGACGGGATCATCAGGCCGGGTTGTTCCCAACCGTTGTTCACGGAATCTTCTGTAATTTTGCAGTTGTTCCTCTATCCTTGGGCCAAAAGGAACTAGGCGATCTTTGGCGAATTTCGTCTTCCGAATGACCAGGAGATGCTGGACCATATCCACATCTTTCCAGGTAAGATGGGACACCTCGCCCACTCGGAGCCCGAGGCCGTAAAGTAGCGAGAAGATCGTTTTGTAGGATATACCGCGCAGAGGAGCACGCGGATTATCGGGCAACTGGTCAGCCGCTTCCAAGAGCTTTCGAGCTTGAGGAGCGTCAAAGAGGAAAGGGATTCGCTGGGCGGTGACTCTTCGTCGTCTGAGATGCAAAGCTGAGTTGCATAGAATCGCTTGTCTTCCAAGCCAGTCGAAAAGCCGACAGACCACTCCAAGGAGATGGTTATAGCTGCGGGGTTGAGATCGGGGACGTGAAGCTAAAAACAGTTCCAACAACTCCTGCGTAACACCAGTTATGTGAGTTACTCCCTGGTCGGCCAGGTAGCGATCCAATAAACGCAGAGCACTTTCTTCGGTCCAAAAGCGCCGACCTAAAGCTCGTTTGTGTTCCAAGAAGCTCTTTATCTCAGCTGCTAAGCAACTCTGATAATTCGTCCATGTGGTTTTCATAACACTTCCTCCCCATAACCGAGGGCGACTTCGCGAAGGGCCTCAATCGAAACCTTGGTATAGACTTCGGTCGAGGAGGAGGACCGATGGCCGACATAATCGCCGATTATTTTTAGGGAGAAGTTGGCATCCACAAGACGCTGGACACACGTATGGCGGAGGGTGTGCGAGCCCGGTCTGGAGACAGGGATACCAGCCTTCCGTAGATAATAGGAAGCGCGGGTGGATACTGCGATGGATGTCAAGGGAGTGCAGGGGGCAAGCACACGAAAAAACAATTGACGGAGAGAAGTCCGGGGGCGGCCATGCTGGAGGTAATCCAAGATCGCCTCTCCTACGATGGGAGAGAGAGGGTATGTCGTCCAGTGACCGGCTTTTCGCTCTGGGACTCGAAGCCGTTCCTCTTTCCAATGAATGTCATCCAGGGTTAATCGGGCGATTTCGTGTGCCCGAAGGCCGTAGGTTACAAGCAGAAGTAAAACAGCATAGTCCCGTTTCCCCAGAGGTGTACGCCGATCAACAGTTTCCAGCATTCGCCGAACTTCATCCCAAGAGATCGAGCGAGGGACGCTGGATAGACGATATCTTTGGGGGGACTCGACAGTAGGACTGAAATCACGCTCTAACACCCGTTGACGGTATAAATACTGAAGAAAGACCCGCAGACAACTACACAAGCCCACCATAGACGATCGACTCAATCTCTGACTGTCTCTGAGCACGAACGCACTCAGAACTGGCGGCGATAACTCGCCAAGATGATTAAGGCGCTTCTCTCTGAGATAATCTTCAAAACGGCGGAGATAATGGCCATAGTGCCGAATAGAAGATTCCCGAAGCCCTCGCTCCTCTCTCAAATACTCAAAAAACTGCGGTGCACAAACAGGGAATGGATCTTTACTTGTCCGAGAGCGGCCAATGCCCCTATATCCTGGAAGCACAAGACGAAGCATCTGCTGAACAGGATTCCGAACCTCATTATAGACTCTTTTTATTGCCAGCTTCGTTCTGCAGTTTTGTCCGCGTTCTTCGGCCCAACTATCTGCGAAAGATGCTACATAAGCAGGCAATTCATCCCATGTTTTGGCTCCTCTTTTTTGAGCAAACTCTCCGAAATGCATAAGAATAGGAACTCGACGGAAAATGTTCCTTGAAGCGTAATCATGCTCGGTGAGCCAGACAACGTATCTCTCGATGGGCTCTCCAATCCATGATGCCCTGATGCGATCGATGGTTGCCGGCTTGACGAAAAAACGATCTAACATGAATAACCTCCTTACGGTTTAATTTTGATGGAGGTTATTACAATTTTTATTATGTGTCCATCTCCTAACCTTTTGCGAAGGTCTTCTCCCTTGTATCACATGTCAAGGCCACATAATGAGGTTGGACACATAACCTCGATTATGTTCCGCGGAACATAATCGAGGATGACCAGGTCGCTGACGCCTTGAAAATATTCGAACGCCCGGACATGAGAGTGCACCCAGTCCGGCATCGTCTGGGTCCAGGTGGCCTCGACAAAGGTATAATTGGAGGCTCCCAGCACGGCCACGAAGATCTGGGCCGGACGCGTTTGGCCGCTTCCTCTATCCACGACGGGCACGGTCTGTCCACAGTAATCGACAAACATCTTCTCTCCCGCCTTGTGCTCCTGGCGCATCGAAAGGTCTAACTTTTTGGCCCACTGCCGATAAAGACCGCAGAAACGGCTGTACTGGAACCCCTGGGGCGAGCGAGCCTTGTACTCCTGCCATAAAAGAAACAACGTCACTCCCTTGCGCCGAAGTTCCCCATGCACCTCCCCCCAATCCGGTATTGGCCGCTCCTGAGCGGGAATGAAAGGCAGGGGAGGGAAAAGCTTCTGCTCAATGGCCGTCTCATCTAGCTCTTCGGGCAAGGGCCAGCTCAAACCCGCCTCCCTGGCCCTCCGCACATACTCGGCCACCGTGCTTCGCGCCACCTTCAGGCTACGGGCAATCTGGCGGGCCGATAACCTGCATTCCCATCTCAATCGCAGTATCTCTCTGATCTTACGCATAAGTAATCTCTCTGCCGGCATCCAGGCCTCCTTTCCTTAAAATCAAGGAGGCCTAGCATACCTCTTCCCTAAGAGATTACCCAGAGTGGGCTTGGCACCTTTGTCATTCCAATCGATCCCGGCCACCTGTTCCAACACCAGGCCAAAAAAAGGCCGGCTTCACATTGGAATCAGTGGCCGCTTTGCTTTGGAATGGGTGGCCGGCTTCCGTTGGAATACCCGGCCGGAATGCCTTGGAATACACAACCTGCTTGAATATTAAACCGGTTCGCCGGAGGCGACACACAGAACTCTATTTTGCCAAACTCCTTTTCGCCGGCCTCCAAGAAGAGATCGTCCGCAACAGATCTGCCTAAAAAGCGCGCTCCCTTTATCGTTTCTGGAGCTTATCCTGGGGAAAAGTCTCTTTAGCCTCGAATTTTGGCCCTCCGAAGGCGGTCCCAGAATGAAAATTACCGCGGTCTGCGAATCTGAGTAATTCGCCCCGTCCTGATTTTACCCCTATCAAGCCCATTCACGGTAAAAGTTGCGGAATCGCTTTATTTTTCATTTTTTGCTTGACATTGACTTTTAAATGATATATTAGATAGTACGTATGGTACATCATTTAAGAGAGGAAGGACCCAGCCCATCATTATTATTTTGGCCTATGACGTAAAATATTAATCATCACAAGGGAGGAGGAGAAAAATGAAGCTTTCTAAAGTTTTTTTAATCGGTTTCTTGCTTTTATTGATGATTTCTTTGGCCGATGCCCAACAGACTCTTCAAACGGGTTCTATAAGAGGGATGGTCACCGATACCGACCAGAACCCCCTTCCTGGTGTCACGATTACAGTGACCAGCCCTTCTCTGATTGGGTCTATTTCGAACATAAGCCGTGATAGCGGTCTTTTCCGTACCACGGCGCTGCCGCCAGGAACTTACACGCTCGTTGCCGAATTGCAGGGATTTAAGACCTTTAAAGGGGAAGGGATCGTGGTTCAAGTCGGGATGACGGTGAGAATCAACATCACCATGGAGCCCTCAGCGCTCCAGGAGGAGATAACGGTCGTGGGTACGGCCCCTACCGTGGATGTCGTCTCAAACAAGATTACGAACGTCATGTCCAGTGAGGAAATTCAGAAGCTTCCTATCGCGCGCGATCTTAATAGCTTGGTTACGCTAACAGCCGGGGCCGTTCCTGCGAATTTCGGCCAGATCATCCACGGAGGGACGGAAATTTCTACCGCCTTCGACATAGACGGCATCAATGTTAACGACCCGGCGATGAACGGAAACTTCTTAGAGGTGCAATACGATTCAATGGAAGAAGTGGAAATTATGACTGGAGCCCTTCCTGCTCAAGTAGGGAACACTGGAGGGACGTTTGTGAACGTCGTTACCAAATCGGGAGGAAATGATTTCCACGGCTCTACCTTATTTTATTACACCAAAAACGACCTCACTCAAGTATTGTTTCCGGAGACGCAGCTCAAAATATTCGGGGTCCCGAAGCCCATTTCTCCAAAGGACGACCTCGAGGCCTCGGCCACCCTGGGCGGGCCCATCAAAAAAGATAGGATCTGGTTTTTTGCTGCTATGGCTTATAACAAAATCGACCAATACGGGGATTTTATTCCCACAACCATACAGGGAAAAAAATACGAAACCTATGAGTATTCCAGCACGACATTGCAGGGGCTATTAAAGCTGAGTACTCAAATTTCCAAATCCATAAGATTCTTCACTATGTTTAGCATCAACAGGAACGAGCAGCCCTATGTTCTAGGCGGTCCTTACATAACGGATGAAAACACTCGGTATAGGCCAGGTACGATCCAATTGGCCTTCACCGGAAACTGGAACTGGGTTATCAATCCCAATGCTTTCCTAGATGTGAGGGCTTCGGTGGCCAAGCTGGACCTCTCCATCTACGACAATAACAGCGGTGCAGACAAACCCCATTTTCAGGATTATTATACGGGTTATCACTGGGGGTCTAACTCTGGACCTAGTGAACATACATACCGGAATTCACAACAGGCCTCCATCCGCATCACGCAATTCCTGGATAACTTCCTCTGGGGCAACCATGAAATTCAAGCTGGACTGGAAGTCCAGCGGAATCGCCAGCAATGGAATTACTGGAGAACAGATCCGATGCACTGGAATTACTACAATGGGAATCCTTATTACTGGAGGGGCTTTTATAATTTGAGTGGCCCTCATCCATCTTTTGGCGACGGCCGCCTTTATTTTAATACCTCCTCTGGCAAGGAAGACGGGAATGAAGCCCGAACCGCCGGAGTAACCCTCAGGTACGGAGCATTCGTACAGGATGCCTGGACGATAAAGAATCGTTTCACCATCAATCTAGGTTTGAGGTTAGATCGCCTTAGTGGCACTATGCCAGCCCAAACAAAGAGGCCAGCGGCGGGATTAGCCGAGGCGATCGGAGAAGCCTTGGTTGTCCCGGAGTATGGCTTCAATCCCTTCGGGGAGCTTTCCACACCAGAATTCAAAGACATTCTCGCCTGGACGAACCTCTCTCCAAGGATCGGTTTAAGCTTCGACCCATTCGGCAAGGGGAAAACCGCACTGAAAGCTGGCTTCGCCAACTACGCCGATGCCATGCCTACCATGTACTATCTAGGCATTCATCCCCTGCGCGTGTCGACCATAGGGTTGAATTGGTGGGATTCGAACAACAACAGCATCCCTGACTATCCTGGAGTTGATAAATATGCCTACACAGCCGGGGCCCCCGTTTTTATGCTGCCCGACTATTACAACAACCGCATCCTTCCTGGCGTGAAAGCCCCCCGAGTAAATCAGTTCAGCCTTGGCTTCGATCATGAGCTTTTCAAGGATTTCAAAATCAGCGTTCAGTACATCGAAAGTAAAAAGTTCAATACGGTAGACACCGTTTTATATGACAGGTCAACGGGAAGAGTCTGGAACACCTATGAGCGGGCTCCAGAGTGGTGGATCCCCTTCACTACAACTGTGCCAGCGATCGGGGAGTTCCCGGCCCAGGAAGTGACTCTCTATTTCATGTCCAACAATGCGCCCTGGCAAGATCAATTTACCGCCCTTGCTAACGTGCCTGAAGCGAAAAGGAAATACCAGGCGCTTGAGTTAACATTCAGCAAGCGGTATTCTCACGGTTGGTCTTTGGGAGGATCAGCCGTGCTTTCCAAAACTATGGGTAATAATTCCGAACTATATGGTAGCGTATGGGGATACAGTAATGCTTATGATAACGCCAATTTCTTCGTCAATGCCCACGGGAGAACACCCTACGACAGGCCTTTAATGATCAAGCTCTACGGATCGTTCGATATCCCGGGAGAATTTGTGGTCTCATTCTTCGCAACATATAGTAGCGGAAAAGCATGGGCGAGGAGTGTGACAGTCGTTCCCCCGGCCGCCTGGGCAAATGCGAACAACACCAAGCAATATTCCTATACGGTGAATCTTGAAACCCCAGGGTCTCGGCGCGACCAGGATACCACGCAAGTCGATTTCAGGATTGGCAAGGAGCTGAACTTCTCGAAGTCTGGCCGGATTTGGCTCTATCTTGACATCTTTAACCTCTTAGGGAACCGTTATGTCTGGACACAGGATAATCCCGGCGGACAGTGGAGGCCCGCAGATGTAAACACCACTCAGGGGACGTATACTTCCGCCGCGAACTATGGAAAGGTGACAAGTGTGCAAGGTACACGGATTTTTAAGTTCTCTGTCCGTATTTCGTACTGAAATAGGAGAGCAATGGAATGTTCTTCCGTTGCTTCTCTGCAGAGCTTGAAGTCCAAATACATCTCGATTATCATTCTTTAAAAAGCTCCTCATATAATGGGGGAAAGTTTAGCAGAGAGAGTAAAATAGGAGGTTTTACCTGACATCTTGGCGCAAATCGCATGACAGCTCGCATTGAAGCTTCATACATTTCCGGGCCAAAATGGCTGGGATGCCTCACATTCGGGGAAGCCGGGCCTTCAGAGCAATAGGGAGGACGAAATGCAGCAACTAGGAAAAATTAGAGAGAAAACGTCTGGCTCTTTACCATTCCAGCCATCTATATCTCTGCTTCATACATTGAAAAAAACACGAACTCTCATTCTGATCGCTCTCGTTTGCATCCTGCGGATGAATCTGCTCCTGTTTTCGGAAACGGAGGACGCATCTATCCTGACTTTGGAGCGGATTTTCGAAAAGCGTGAATTCACTCCGGATCAATTCGGACCAGCCCTTTGGTTAGACGATGAATCTGGTTACACTGTAATCGAGCAGGGGAAAACTGGGAGGGATATTGTCTGTTATGAGCCGGGAACAGGGATTCGCGAAATTATCGTGCCCGCTTGGCGCTTGATTCCATCGGGCCAGAAAGCCCCTTTAAGAATCGAGGCTTATTCCTGGTCTTTGGATGGAACAAAGCTCCTGATTTTTACTAATCCCAATCACGGCGGCCGTAGAGGCGTCCAGGGTGATTACTGGATTCTGGACCTCACCTCCTGGGAGCTGCGCAAGCTGGGCGGTGGCACAAGGCAGGGGACAATTATGGCCGCTCGGCTTTCACCTGATGGGAGGAAAGTCGGATATGTCTGCCAGAACAATCTTTTCGTCGAGGATATTTATACTCAGGAAATATTTCAACTGACAAACGACGGTTCCGATACTCTAGTGAACGGGGCTTCCACCAGACTGTATTCCGGCCTAAACGCGACCGGATTCCGTTGGAGTCCTGACGGCCGGCTCATCGCCTATTTTCAGTTTAATACCGGAGGCGTCAAAGATTTCTATCTGATTAACAATACCGACTCGCTCTATCCGAAAATCATTCCTATCCAGCACGTGATGCCTGGAGGTTTGCTGCCAGCATGCCGGGCCGGCGTGGTCAGCGTGTCCGAGGGGAAATCCAAATGGCTCGAAATCCCCGGGGATCCCAGGAATAACTATCTCGTCCAAATGGATTGGGCGGCCGCTTCTAATGAGCTCCTCGTCCAGCAGCTCAATCGACAGCAGAATTCAATGAAAATCTTCCTCGCTGATGCGAACACGGGGAGCATTCGGCCGATCATAACAGAGAAGGATGAGGCCTGGCTCGAAACTCATGATCTGACCTGGATCAACAACGGCCGGCACTTTCTCTGGCTGAGCGAGCGGGACGGATGGCGGCACATCTATCGAATCTCCAGAGATGGCAAGGAGAGCCGCCTCCTTACACCCGGCAACTTTGATGTGATCGATATTCAGAGCATTGACGAACAGGGCGGATCATTATATTACATTGCTTCTCCTGACAATCCCAGCGAGCGATATCTCTACCGGGTTCCGTTGGATGGAAGCGGCAAAAGCGATAAGGTGACTCCTCCAGACTTTCGAGGCACGAATAGCTATCAGATTTCTCCCCTCGCCCATTGGGCCCTCCATACACATTCGACCTTCGATTCGCCACCTATCACCGAACTGATCAGACTCCCGAGGCACGAGACCGTACACATCCTCGTGGATAACGCAGAACTCCGCCAAAAGTTGACCTTACTTAAGCGCCATCCAGCTGAATTTTTCAGAGTAGATATCGGGGCGGGCGTCGAGCTCGACGGCTGGTGCTTGAAACCCCCCGATTTTGATCCCCAAAAATGCTATCCCGTAGTGTTTTATGTTTACGGAATGCCGGCAGGGCAGACCGTCCTTAATAGCTGGGGAAACGACCGCTATCTGTGGCATCTCATGCTAAGTCAAAAGGGCTATCTTGTGATGAGTATCGATAACCGCGGCACAGCCGCACCCCGCGGACGGGCCTGGCGCAAGATCATCTACCGGAAACACGGCCTACTCCCTTCCGATGATCAGGCGGCGGCCCTGAGGGAGATCCTCAAGCGCTGCTCGTATGTTGATTCCTCGCGAGTCGGAGTCTACGGTTGGAGCGGCGGCGGATTAGTGAGCCTTCTCCTCATCTTGAGGTATCCCGAACTGTACAACACGTCCATGCCCGGCGCCTACCTGAGCAACCACCGTTTCTATCATGCAAGTTTCACGGAACGTTTTCTTGGACTTCCCCAGGAGAATCCGGACGACTATAAGAAGACGTCGGCCCTGACCTACGCCAATAACTTAAAGGGAAATTTGCTACTCATTCATGGGACGGGTGATGACAACGTCCATTACCAGAACACTGAGGCGCTCATAAACGAATTGATCGCGGCCAAAAAAAGATTCACCCTGATGGCCTACCCGAATCGCTCCCATGGTATGACCGAGGGCCAAAACACTAAATATCACCTTCATGATTTATACCTCTGGTATCTGGCAACTCATATGCCTGCCGGACCAAAGTGAAACTCCCTGCCTATGCTGCGGGAATTTCACTCCCTGACCAGGCTATCATTAATGCAGAACAAGGAAAACCTGGTGTTTGATCGGCTATTGTTTTACACGCTCTAGCCCCGGGGAACTGTTAGGCCGAGGTGGAATTGGTAAGAAGGCGGCTTGAGCAAGAGCCTGGAAGAGAAAAAAGCATTTGAGAGATAATTTTTTTGCCTCTTTAAGGAGGAATTATGAAAAGACGGGATTTCATGAAATGGGCCGGAGGAATGACGGCCGCCGTCGCGCTACCGCGGCTGACATCCGGACACGCATTGACCAAAGAAAAGCCCTGCATCGTGCTGATCCTGATCGATGACCTAGGCTGGTCCGATCTTTCCTGCTATGGTAGCAAGTACTATGAGAGCCCGAATATCGACCGGCTAGCTGCCCAGGGGATGCGCTTCACGAATGCCTACGCGGCATGCTCGGTCTGCTCCCCGACCCGGGCCTCGATCATGACCGGCCGCTATCCTGCAGGCATCGGCGTCACAGACTGGATCCGCCAGCCCTGGCAGGATCCCCAATTCAACAGGCCGCCTTCTGAAGAATGCCGCCTCCACTGCCCAGAGAATCTCTCTCATCTGAAGCTCGAAGAGGTCACCGTGGCTGAGGTCCTGAGAAAGGCGGGATATGTGACATGTCACATTGGCAAATGGCATCTGGGCCAGGAGGATTACTTTCCTGAAAAACAAGGCTTTGACATCAACATCGGCGGTTGCGGTCTGGGATGGCCGCCGGATTACTTCGACCCTTACGCCAATGCTCAAGTCAGCGGCATTCCCACCCTGGCGTCTCGAAAAAAGGGAGAATACTTGACAGATCGATTGACAGATGAAGCGGTCAAATTCCTAAAAAATCACGAGGATAGGCCTTTTTTTCTTTATCTCTCCCACTATGCCGTCCACGAGCCCATCCAGGCCAAGCAGGAACTGCTCAAGCGCTGGTGGACCAAGGAGCCTTCGCCCACACAGCAGAACAACGTCTACGCGGCGATGATTCAAAGCGTGGACATGGGTACAAAGCGCGTCCTCGATATTTTAGAGGAGATCAACATCGCGGACAAGACGCTGGTTATATTCACTTCTGACAACGGAGGACAAACCGGAATCACCAGCAACTGGCCACTTCGCTGGGGAAAGGGTACGCCTTATGAAGGCGGGGTCCGCGTTCCATTGATCGTTCGCTGGCCCGGACATGTCCTGCCAGGAAGCAAAAGCCAGACGCCCGTGACCTCTACGGATTATTTTCCAACAATCCTTGAAGCCGCGGGTGTTGACCTGCCAACGGGACTCATTTTCGACGGCGAAAGCCTTTTCTCTTTGCTCGCACAGAAAGGAGACCTCAAAAGAGATTCTATTTATTGGCATTACCCACACTATAATAGCTATCGTCTGGGACCGTACACGAGCATGCGTTCAGGCGACTGGAAGATGATCAAATGGTATGACAGTGAAAGCTTCGAGCTCTTTAACCTGAAAAACGACCTCTCGGAGACGACCAATCTCGCTAAGACAAATCCGGAACAAGTCCGATCGATGAATTTGAAAATTGAGGAGTGGATCGGCTGCCTTGGTATCGAATTGCCTCAACCTAACCCAAGGTTCAACCCGTCCGGCCGGCGCGTCTCAAAATAATCACGAGCGGCTTTCATATGCGGCCATTAGCTGAAGCCGACAAGAAACGTGTTGTTCCACTTATCATGACACTTGAGCCTTACACAGTTTCTCCCCTGAATTCGTAGGGACATCCCCGGTATTCCCGGAGAATCAACCCCTACTTCTAGAGGATTGCTTTCGCCACTGGGTCGCCGTTAAGCATTCTAAAGTTAAACATATGTTCCTGGTTGCTATCGATCTCAGTAATGACTTTCTTGGCAAAAATACTTTTTTCTTCGCCTCAACGCCGGCAATTCGTGAACAATTAGTGCAAAGGCATTAATACATTTTACATAAGCCTGGATTTCCACGGACAACTAATCGCCTAAGTAGAGAGAGGTTTTGAGTGGCTTTATACGGTCAGTCTCAAAGGTAATCCGTCCCACCACGGCACCGGCAGGGGTTGATCCACAAGCCCCGAGGCGAGGATAATCGGCAGATGAGAGCGGCGATGAAACTTGACCTTCACCTCATCTGTTTCGATCTTGACATCAGCCGGAATATCAATGATATCTCTAAAAAGATGACGAGCCTGGGCATCGGAATAGCCGCGCATCCGCCTGGCCAGCAGGCGGTACAGACCGCTGGCGATGACGAGGAGAGCCATGTCGAAATCCACCTTCAAGCCGACTGATGAGGAGAGAGCGTCCAGGTGGAAGAAGCGGACAGCATCGGAGAGGGCATTTTCGATCAACATCCGCTGGGCATAGCCCGTGATCAGCTGCTTGGCTGGGGTCCTTCGCTGGTTGGTAAGCAGGACGGTGGGGTCCTCGTGTCCCAGGTCCTGGATATAAAGCTGCCGAAAAACGCGACCTGCGAGGCAAACCTTTTGCTCATAGAACCGGGGGGTGCGGTACTTTCGGGTGGGGATATCCAGTTCAACGACCCGCCAGGCCGAGCGCGGCAGCAAGACGATGTCTTTGAGGATGCTCTGAGACCGGCGTCGGAGGGTGATGAACGAGATGCCCATCGTGTCCAGATCTGCCAGCTTGGCCTGCGTTGTTAACCTGGAGTCGAAGACCAGCTGGCGCGGCAGTTGACCATGAGTCTCTTTCCAGAACGAGATGAAACGGAACACCTCTTGGGATTCCTCTCCCTTGCGCAAATCCGCATTGGAATAACAGAACGTCTGTCCTTCGGCATCCTGGGCCAGAAAAACCAGGATGCTCGCCTGCCGCCGGCTGCGGGCCGACACATAGTGACGTTCCACCTGGGGAGAGTCCCCATAGTACGGCACGGAATGGAAATCGAGGTTGAATGAGGTGCCCGGTGAAAATCCCATTCCCGAAAGCTCCTCGTGCCAGGCAGCCAGAAGACATGTGGTCTTGGAGTGGTCGAGGCGTGAAGAGTATTCCAAGAGGTAACTCTTTTTCGGAATGGCATTCAATCCCGTAAACAGGGCCAGTCCCTCATCAGCGGCCAGGGCCATCACATGACTTTTCCGCTCGACAGACCAGAGCTTCAGAGCCAAGCAGGCACGCAAGGCATGCTCGGCGGGAATCATCGTTGAGCCCAGAAGATGAGCGGAATCGGCCAGCCTCGCTACGGCCAACCGGACCAAATCAGGGACAAAAAGAAACAACCCGCCACAGCGGGTCACAAACGAGCGCGGCTCAAGCGAAAAGTCACGGACATCAGCCACGGGCTCAATGGTCGGCCGGGGATAGGAGGGACGTTCCTCGTCCAAGCGCCGGGGCAGCGGGGCAAAACCCTCCTCCTTCAGCACTTCGCGCACGGCGGTGGGACTCAAAGGCAAGCTTCGTTCCTTGAGCGTCTGGCTGATCTCATAGACCGAATAGTTCTGCTTGCGAAGAGTGATGAGGAGATCGCGAGCCGCTGACTTTTTCGGCTGCGCACGAGGGCCAGGCCGAGGGGAAGCAAAAAAGACAGGATCATGCGTCCGGCGGAAGTGATGACACAGGACATGGAAAGAGCCGACGGAATATCCGAACCTGCGGGCGACTTCCTTGGGAGGAAGACCCTCGACAAAATAAGCGCGCAGAGCTTCATAGATGCGGTGCTTCGGGTGAGTGGGCTCGAGGAAGAAACGGCGACAATCACTTAGGTCTTTTGGTTGTCTGATTATCACATTGTGAATGTATCATATACAACATGCTGTGTCAAGTGTATTTTTTATCCACAACGGGTAGATCATGTTTATATGGGGAAAACAAGGGAGAATATCTTTTTTTCACGTTCGGTAAAAAGACCATGGTGTAAGTGTAAAACTGCAAGATAAAACAATATTTTCTCAATAACAGCGCACCATTCGACTAAGTCATGAAAAGATTGAAATCAAGGTTGCAAGATCCGTTTTCCCTGGTAAAGGGCCACTTGTCAGCGCAAGGAATTGTGCCTCAAGGCTGTCAAATTGACAAGTTCTTAGGCGAATAGTTGTCCGTGGAAATCCAGGTAAGTGGTCAATTTTAACGGGTATTCAAGCGCGAGTTGTTTTTTGAACTTTAGCCCAAATTCCCTTCAGACATGCAAACCAATGATTCGCCGTCGATTCGCAACGAACCCGCCACAAAATCCGTTCTTGGAGATTCAATCCCAGTTGATACAGAATAAATACTCCAGATGGAGTTCCTATGTTTACGAAGAAAAGATCTGCATCTTTCCCTTGATGCCAGTGCGCTTTGTCTTCATATAGCCAGATCTTATATCCGTTCAGTCTAAGATAAAGATCTGTAGTTTGGCAAAAATAGCGCCCCTCCCGTAGAGGGAGGGGCTTCAGTCTGGGGGACGTAGCTGGCAGTACAACCGGTCACGAGGGCTGTACCCAGAGGCTGCGTGCGTACCCAGACCCTC
>Ga0172363_10001585_pt1 | contig 18402 bp, 16 predicted proteins | sample LakKivs2_kivu2a2_FD_114541 | JGI IMG/M metagenome (GOLD analysis project Ga0172363, IMG submission 114541) | Sediment microbial communities from Lake Kivu, Rwanda - Sediment s2_kivu2a2 | ecosystem: Environmental > Aquatic > Freshwater > Lake > Sediment | place: Rwanda: Western Province, Lake... | reverse complement strand
TGTGGCGTGAGGTTGATCTCGGGCACCAGCACCAGCACCTGCCGGCCCGCCTGCAAGGCCTGTTCGGCCGCGCGCAGGTAGACCTCGGTCTTGCCGCTGCCGGTCACGCCAAAGAGCAGGAAGGGCGCGAACGTCCCGCCGGCGTCGCGGATCGCTGCGATCGCCACCTCCTGCGCGCCCTGCGGCACGCGCTCCCAAGCGCTCGGTACAACATCTGAGGACAAGCGCTTGCTTGGGTCAGTTTCGTCGTCGAGGACGACCGCGACCGCGGTGCCCACCTCCTCGACGAGAGAGCGCTTGACGAGCGCCGCGAGCGCTCGTGTCGCGCCCGGAATCCGATCCTCGAGCTCGGCGACCGTGACGGCATGCGGTGCGCGTTCGCGCAGGAAGCTCCAGACCTCCGCCTGCCGCACCGCGCGCGAGAACGCCGGTGTCACGCCGCTTGCCGGCTCGACGGCGCGTACCGCGCGCCGCGCCGCACGGTGCGCGACCGCCACGTCCTCGACCGTGACCAGCCCGCGCTTCTCGAGCGTGCGCAGGGCGGCCTTCACGCCGTCACCGAGCTCCTCGACGAGCTGCCTAAGGTCCAGCCCAGCATGCGGAAGTCGCTCGAGAATACGATCGGTGAGCGTCGTGGCGTCCGCACGACGCTGCTCGGGAAGCAACGAAGGTTCGCTCGCTGCGGTCTGCGTGGCGCGCGCGTCCGACGCGCCGGTCGGCTTCACGACGCGCCGTGTGAGCTTGCGGACGGGTGGCGGAACGACCGCGCGCAGCAGCGCGCCGAGCGGGGCGCGGTAGTAGCGCGCCGCCCAGATGGCGACGTCGAGCAGGTCTTCCGGCACGTCGAGCTCGCGCAGGTGTGCCGAGATCTCCTTCAGCTTCAGGGACTTCGCTGCACCCGCGGGTCCGAAGACGACTCCCGTGACGCGGCGTGCGCCGAGCGGAACCGCGACCGCGCTCCCGCGGACGATGGCGGAGCTTAAGTGGTCGGGCACGGCATACGATAGCGTGGACAATGCCCCGCTCGGATCGACGATCGCGACCTCGACGGCTCGCACGGACGAAGCTGGCGGGCTCGTCAAGCCGCTCTCCGGGACGCTGTGGGCATTCAAATGTTCTCCTTAACTTCAGCCGCTGCGGCGAGTCGAGATGATGCGCACACCGAAGGTTTCACGACCGAGAATCCTGTTGCAGCGGCTCTTTGTACCGTGCTACCCCGCTGCGAGTTCGAAGTCGCGAGACTTCGCTGGGGGGTCCGTTGCGACGCCTCGCCACATCCCGACATTCCAGCGTGGCAGGCGGTAGGTGGGGTAGCCGTGGCGGGGATGGGGACGCGTCAGAAATCCGGTCCGCGTGGGGGACTCGCGGGTCTGGTCGAGCGCCTGACGGGAAGCCGCTCCGGGGGCTTCGTCGCGCTCGACATCGGATCGAGCGCCGTCAAGCTGCTCGAGGTGCGCGGAGCGAGCTCGGGTCCGGAGATCGTCCGCGCCGGCATCGCGCCCGTGCCGGAAGGCGCTCTGCAGAACAACACCGTGCAGGACGTCGTCGCGGTGTCGGACGTGATCCGTCGCCTGGTCGAGGGCCTCGGCGTGCATGCGCGGCAGGCGATCACGGCCGTGCCGGGCCCCGCCGTCATCATCAAGAAGGCGCGACTCACGGTGCGGCCGGAGGACGATCTCGAGGCGCTGCTGATGATCGAGGCCGCCAACTTCATCCCGGAGAATCTCGACAACGTCAGCCTCGACTACCAGGTGCTGCGTGCGGAGGACACCGAGGTCGAGGTTCTGCTGGTCGCGGTCCGCAAGGACATCCTGTCGGGATACACGATGGCGATCACCGACGCCGGTCTCGAGCCGACGATCGTCGACGTCGACTACTTCGCGCTCGAGAACATGTACGAGCTCAACTACGAGGCGTCGCCGGACGACGTCGTCGGGTTGATCAACGTCGGCGCGCGCTACTCGTCGATCAACATCGTGAAGGGTGGCACGTCGAGCACCACTGGCGACGTGCAGGCAGGCGGCGGCGAGATCACCGACGCGCTCGTCAAGGGCGTCGGCCTCTCGTACGACGATGCCGAGCGTGCGCTGGCGGGCGAGGAGATCGGCGGCGGACGCGACGAGAAGATCCGGCAGATCGTCGACGACGGCGCCGCCGACCTCGCCGACGCGATCAACCAGTCGCTGCGCTTCCTGTGGCGCACCGCGAGCGACGAGCCGCTGCGCGCGATCTACGTGACCGGCGGCGGTGCGCGGATCCCGAGCCTCGTCGAGAAGCTCGCCGCGAAGCTCGAGGTTCCCGTCGAGATCGCCAACCCTTTCAATCACGTGCAGCTCGGACGAAACCTCGACGTCGCCGCGCTCGAGGCGATGGCACCTTCTCTCGCGGTGGCGGTGGGGCTCGGCACGCGCCGGCCGGGTGATGCATGATTCGCATCAACCTGATGCCCCGAGCCGAGGCGCGCCGGCAGGCAGCCCGGCAGCGTGACCGACAGGCGGGACTCCTGATCCTCGCGGCAATGCTGGCGGTCTTCGGGCTCTCCGAGCTCCTCACGCGTCGCAGCGCGAACCGCGTGCAGGCCGCGGCCGACGAGCACCAGGCGGAGCTCGCGCAGCTCAGCCAGAAGCACACCGCCGCGATCCAGCTCGACCGCAAGCGCAAGGAGCTCGAGGCGAAGCTGCAGACGATCAAGGCCCTCGAGCGCCAGAAGAAGGGGCCGGTGCGCGTGCTGGACGACCTCGGCGCCGCGACCCCCGACACGCTGTGGCTCACCGAGATGCGCGAGTCGGGCGGCATGGTCACGCTGCTCGGGCGTGGCCTCGACAACCAGACCATCGCGCTGTTCATGCGCAACCTCGCGGCTTCGCCCTACTTCTCCAGCGTCGACCTGGTCGAGACCAAGCAGGTCGAGGAGGGGCAGGCGAAGCTCAAGGAGTTCTCGATCCGCGCGAGCGTGCTCTACGGCGGTCGCACGATGCCGACGCCGGCTCCGGCCGCCGCGCCCGCCAGCCCGGCCGGAGGTGCTGCCGGCGCCGCGCCGCCGCCGGCGGAGACCGACGCCGCCGGTCAGCCCGGCTCGCAGGAGGCCGTGCAGCCGCAGTCCGCGCCCGGCACGTTCGCGGCACCCGGTGCCGCGCGCCAGGCCGCCAGCCTCAGCGACGCACGCAACGCGCACCAGGATGCGGCCGCCGCCGACGTGGCGGGGGAGCCGCAGTCGTGAACGACTTTCTTTCGAACCTCGAGAACCTCGAGCCGAGCCGCAAGATCGCGATCGCGATCGGCGTGCCGTTGCTGGTGCTGCTCGCCTACTGGTTCCTGGTCGTCTCGCCACGCATGTCGCGGACGAGCCAGCTCGCCGCGCACATCGAGGAGATGGAGCAGGAGCGCGACAAGAAGAAGTTCGAAGCAGAGCAGATGCCCGAGCGCCAGAAGGAAGTGGACGCGCTCGACAAGCAGCTCAAGTTCGCGCTCACCCGGCTGCCCGACGAGAAGGAGATCCCCGAGCTGCTGAGCTCGATCTCCAACCTCGGACGTGACTCCGGCCTCGAGATCCTGGTCTTCCGCCAGATGCCCGAAGGCTACCAGGAGTTCTACGCCGAGGTGCCCGTCGAGATGTCGGTGCGCGGGAACTACCATCAGGTCGCGCAGTTCCTCGATCGGGTCGGCAAGCTCGACCGCATCGTGAACGTCTCGAGCATCGCGCTGAAGGTACCGAAGAACGTCGACGAGTCGGTGCAGCTCGACGTCAACTCGCGCATCACGACCTTTCGCTTCCTCTCCGAGGCCGAGCGCCAGCGGCTGATCAAGGAGAAGAAGATCAAGGGAGAGGCCAAGTGAGCAGCGGACGGACACGGCGCCGCGTGCTCGTGCTCACCGCGGCGCTCTGGCTCACGGGCGGTCCCTGCGCGCACGCGCAGCAGGAGCCTCCGGTCGAGCTCGCGCCCGAGCCGGATCACGGGGACTACTCGTACGATGCGGACGGCAAGCGGGATCCGTTCCGGCCGCTGTTCCTGCTGCGTCGGTCGACGGCCGAGGCCGTCGAGCCCCTCACCCCGCTGCAGCGCTACGAGATCGGACAGCTCCGCCTCGTCGGCGTGATCTACGATCTCGCCCCGCCGCGCGCGATGGTCGAGGACAGCTCGGGGCTGGGCTTCATCGTGATGCCGGGAACGGCCATCGGGCCGAACGGCGGCGTCGTGACGGCCATCAGGCCGAGGCAGGTGGTGGTGGAGGAATGGCAAACCGACGTCATTGGCCAGAGGCACAAGAAGGAGTTCTTGCTCGAGCTTCCCTCCGACGAGAACGAGAGGCCGCGCCGATGAGATCCGTCCGCCGCGTAGCGTGCTCCCTGGCCCTGCTGGTCGCGGCACTGCCCGCGCAGGTCTTCGCCGAGGACGTCGAGCCGGAGATCATCGGGGTAGAATACGAGACCCGCATCAGCGGCGCGGGCGTGGTCTCGGCCGAGGACGACGTCGATCCGCGCGCCGCCGCGATCGATGCGGCCGCGCAGGAGTCGGCCGCAGAGTCGACCGAGCGGGCCGCGCTGGCGCTCGGCCGCGCCCGCGCGGCGCAGGCTGCGGCCGGCCCCGGCGGTGAGGCGGGCTCGCTCCCCGGCTTCGTCGAGGAGAACGACCTGCGCGTGGTGGACGTCCGCCGCGCGAGCGATCCCACCGGCAGCCTGATCGTCGTGCAGCTGTCGCGCGAGGCCGGCGGGACGCGCCCGTTCGAGCTCGCGTCACCGCGCCGCTGCGTCGTCGACGTGAGTGGCGACGGCGCGGCGGCCGCAGGCAAGCACACCATCTCCACGGGGGATTCGCGCGCGCCGCAGCTGCGCGTCGGTACCTACGAGAACCGGCTTCGCCTGGTGCTCGACGTCGCGCCGGGCGTCGTGGATTCCTGTCAGGCGCGGGCCGAAGGCAGCACGGTCGTGCTGGCGCTCGGTGGTCAGCCCATGGGGGCGGCGCCGGTCGAGCTGTTCACCGCGCCGGCGGCGCCCGAGGGCGCGTCCGCGCACGCGGCGTCGATGCTCGCGTCGCTCACCGGAGGGGCCGCGGCGGCGTCCACGAGTGCCGCGCCGAGCCGAAGAGCAACCGCGCCTGCGTCCGAGGAGGTCGTCTCGTCCCGTGAGCCGAGTGCTCCGACCCGCGAGATCAGCGCCCCCTCGCACAGCATCGAGGTGCCGGTCGACCAGCAGCCGGTGGCCCGCACCGCACCTCCGCCGCCGCCTCGTCCGGTGCAGCCGGTCGCGTCGCGCGACTCGAACCGCATCCGCTCGACGCTGTCCGCACCGCCCGCCGGTCCGGAGGCCGAGATGGTGACGCGCGGCAACCTGCCGCCCCCGCCGCCGCCGGTGACGCCGAAGAAGCTGTACAGCGGGCGGCGCATCTCCCTCGAGTTCAAGGACGCCGACATCCTCAACGTCCTGCGCATCATCGCCGACGTTTCGCGGCGCAACATCGTCGCCACCGACGACGTCAAGGGTCAGGTCACGATCGTGCTCTACGACGTACCGTGGGACCAGGCGCTGGACATCCTGCTCAAGTCGACCGGTCTCGAGATGGTCGAGTACGACGACGTGATCACGGTCTCGACCTCGAAGCGCCTCGAGGAGGAGCGTCGCGCGCGTCTGGCCGCGCGGCAGGCGGGCATCGAGCTCGAGCCGCTGCAGACGGACTACATCCGCGTCAACTACGTGAAGGCGGCCGAGCTCGCGCGGCTGCTCGGTGGCAGCGGGACCACCTCGGCGGCTGCGGCTGCCGCGACCGACGCCATCACCGGCGGCGTGCAGCAGGTCACCGACAGTCCGAGCCAGCGCCGCGGTCTGCTGTCGAGCCGCGGTCTCGTGCAGGTGAACGAGGCGACCAACACTCTCGTCGTGCGCGACGTCGCGAGCGGGATCGCGAACGCCCGCGAGCTGGTGCGACGCCTCGACGTGCAGACGCCGCAGGTGTCGATCCAGGGCCTGATCTTCGAGGCCGACACGAACCTCGACCGCGACCTCGGCATCCGCTGGGGCGGGCGTTACGTCGCGAGCCCGGAGACCGGCAACCCGACCGGACGGAACTTCCCGGGCCGTGTCGTCGCCGGTGGCGGCGGGCCGTCGCAGAGCGGAACGGACGGCGCGCTGCCGGTCATGTTCGACTTCCCGGCCTCGGCGGTGCAGCCTGGCGCCGGCAGCACGCTCGGCCTCTTCCTCGGCTCGCTGTCGGGCAGCGCGGCGCTCGACGCGGAGATCACGGCACTCGAGCAGGCCGGCAAGGGCAAGGTCATCTCGCGGCCCAAGGTCATCACGCTCAACAACGCCGAGGCGGTGATCCAGAGCCTCGAGATCCTGCGCGTGCGACTGCCTTCGACCGGTACGGTCATCAACACCGGACCCGGCGGTGTCGCCGGCGGCCAGACCACGGCGACGCAGTCGATCGATACCGGCATCATCCTGCGCGTCACCCCGCAGATCTCGTCGGACGGCTACGTGCTGATGCAGATCTTCGTGAAGTCCTCCGTGCCGAGCCAGCAGGAGACCGACAACATTCCGAACGAGATCAGCCGGCAGGCGACCTCGCAGGTGCTGGTGCGCGAGGGCGAGACCGTCGTCATCGGCGGTGTCTACCGTCAGCGGGCCGCGACCGCCGAGTCGGGCGTACCGTACCTGCGGTCCGTCCCGGTGCTGGGCTGGCTGTTCAAGAACAGCCTGCTGCGCGACAACCGGCAGGAGCTCCTGGTGTTCATCACGCCGCGGGTGGTCTGGCAGCAGGCCGGCGAGGGCACGCTGCCCTCGGCCAACGAGCTGTGGAGCAACCGCGACCGGACCTCGTACCAGCTGGACGGGACCCCGGCTGCGCCGCCGGTCGAGCCCCTGGCGGCGCGCTGACACCGATGGGCGGCAGGGCCTCGGGCGCGGCCGGCGCGGATTCGCTAGGTACTCGCCATGCTGAGATTCTTCACCGCCGGCGAGTCGCACGGTCCTGCGCTGACCGCGATCGTCGAGGGGTTTCCGGCAGGGGTGCCGGTCACCGCCGAAGTCATCAACCACGACCTGGCCCGGCGCCAGCAGGGCTATGGGCGCGGCGGACGCATGAAGATCGAGCGTGACGAGGTGCAGTTCCGCTCGGGGATCCGCTTCGGCGAGTCACTGGGCGCACCCGTCACGCTGGTGGTGGAGAATCGCGACTGGAAGAACTGGACCGGCAAGATGTCGTCCCGCGCGGAGGACCGCGACCCGAAGTACGTGGTCAGCCGCCCGCGCCCCGGACACGCCGACCTGACCGGTGCGCTCAAGTACGACCGCCGCGACGTCCGTGACATCCTCGAGCGCGCGAGCGCCCGCGAGACGACCATGCGGGTGGCCGTCGGCTCGCTGGCGAAGTGCCTGCTGCGCGAGCTCGGGATCGAGGTTCGCGCCTGGGTGAGCGAGGTCGGCGGGATCCGGGCGAAGCACGAGGGCATGACGCCGGACGAGATCTTCGCTGCGGCGGAGGTGAGCGAGGTCCGCGTCGCCGACGCGCAGGCGGAGCAGGCGATCATCGCGCTGGTCGACGAGTGCAAGAAGGCCGGTGACACGCTCGGCGGCGTGGTCGAGGTGGTCGCGACCGGGCTGCCGCCGGGTCTCGGCAGCCACGTCCACTACGACCGCAAGCTCGACGGGCGACTCGCCGGCGCGCTGCTCTCGCTGCAGGCCGCCAAGGGCGTCGAGATCGGCATCGGCTTCGAGGCCGCGCGCCGTCGCGGCTCGCAGGTGCAGGACGAGATCGGCTACGAGGCCGGCGCGTTCAACCGCCGGACGAACAACGCGGGCGGCACGGAGGGCGGCATGACGAGCGGCGGACCGCTGGTGGTGCGCGTCGCCTTCAAGCCGATCTCGACCCTGATGAAGCCGCTCGCCTCGGTGGACCTGCTCACCAAGGAGGAGACCAGAGGCAACATCGAGCGCTCCGACGTCATGGCGATCCCCGCCGCTGCGGTGATCGCGGAGGCGGTGGTCGCGTTCGAGCTCGCGCAGGTCGCTCTCGAGAAGTTCGGCGGCGACTCGCTGCGCGAGATCAAGCGGAACCGCGACGGCTACCTCGAGCAGGTGAGGAGCGCCTGAGGGCGATGCGCATCGTGCTCGCGGGCTTCATGGGAACGGGCAAGACGGCAGTCGGGCGCAAGCTCGCGACCCGTCTCGGCCGTCCGCTGCTCGACACCGATGCCCAGATCGAGCGGGCACAGGGACGCACGGTGCGCGAGATCTTCGCGGTCGACGGCGAGACGCGCTTCCGCGAGCTCGAGCGCGCGGCGGTGCAGGAGGCCTGCGCGGCGGGCGACGTCGTCGTCTCGACCGGTGGCGGCACGCTGATCGACGAACGGAACCTCGCGGCGCTGGCCGACGGCGGCCTGGTCGTGTGCCTGACGGCCTCGCCACGGACGATCGCACGCCGCGTGCGTGCCTCGGTCGCCGAGCGCCCGCTGCTGAGCGGCTACTCGAGCCTCACCGGGCGGATCCGCGAGCTGCTCGACGCCCGCACGCACGTCTATGCGCGGGTGCCGCTGCAGATCGACACCTCGGGCCTGAGCGTCGAGCAGGTGGTCGACGAGATCGTCGGGCGGCTCGGGCAGGCGGAAGCCGGTACCGGCACGTCTGCGTCCGCGGCGCGACAGGGAACGGGATGCGCGCGGGCATGAGCGAGCACGGCCGTGAGCACGAGGTCGTGGTCCAGCTCGGACCGCGCTCCTACACGATCCACGTCGGCGCGGGGGTGCTCGAGACGCTGGGCGCGCGCATGCACGCGAGCGGTCTCGGCAAGCGCGTCGCGATCGTCACCAACCCGAGCGTCGAGCGCCTCTACGGCGAGCGCGTGCGTGCGGCGCTCGAGCGCTCCGGCTTCTCCCCGGTCACGATCGAGATCCCCGACGGCGAGGAGCACAAGAATCTCGCCTGGGTCGCGTTCCTCTACGACCGGCTGATCGAGGCGCGCCTCGAGCGGGGCTCGGTGATGGTCGCGCTGGGCGGCGGGGTGGTCGGCGACGTCGCAGGCTTCGTCGCGGCGACGTACCTGCGCGGCATCGATCTCGTGCAGGTGCCGACGACGCTGGTCGCGCAGATCGACTCGTCGATCGGCGGCAAGACCGGCGTCGACATCGCGGCCGGCAAGAACCTGATCGGCGCGTTTCACCACCCGCGGCTGGTGATCGCGGACACCACGACGCTGCGCACCCTGCCGCCGCGCGAGCTGCGCGCCGGCCTCGCGGAGGTCATCAAGACCGGCGCCATCCTCTCGCCCGAGCTGGTCGATTTCCTCGAGCGCAACCACCGGGCGGTGCTCGGTCTCGAGGACGCGGCCGTCCGGGTCGTCGTCGAGTCGTGCGCGCAGCTCAAGGCGCTGGTCGTCGCGGAGGACGAGAACGAGGGCGACTACCGGGCGATCCTGAACTTCGGGCACACCCTGGGCCACGCGATCGAGACCCTGACCGGCTACAAGACCCTCCTGCACGGCGAGGCGGTAGCGATCGGCATGGTGTTCGCGGTCCGGCTGTCGGTGTGGCTGGGGCTGCTCGAGCAGGCGGTCGCCGAGCGAATCGTGGCTCTGCTAACGCTTTATGGCTTGCCGACCGAGATCCCTTCGGACTTGACTGCTTCCGCGCTGGCGATCGCTGTGGAGGCGGACAAGAAGCGTTCGCAGGGACGGGTGAAGTTCGTGTGCCTGGAAGACATCGGCCGGACGAAGTTCCGGATGCTCTCGACCGAGGAGTTGCAGGCGGCGCTCGACGCCGTTTGAGAGGAAGTCCACGCCCGCGCGGGGTCGCGGGTGATGAAGCTGGGGGTTGGTGATGGTGAAGAGGACGTGGCGGTGGAGCGGGCTGGCCTGCGTGCTGGCTCTCGTGGCGGGATGCGGTGGCGGCAGCAGCGGAAACAACGATCAGGGCATCGTGTTTCGCGCCAGCGGCATCTTTCGGACGCTGACCAACATCACGCCGGATCGCATCACGTGCACCGAGCCGATCACGGTCGAGTCGGCGATCTCCGACACGTCCGGAACGATCTCGCTGAGCACGACGCAGTTCTACCCGGATCGCAACGATCCCGTTGGCGACCCGTGCGGTGGCCAGCTCGCGCTGCAGAACAGCCTGACGAGCCAGTCGATCAACGTGCAGTTCGTCACCATCGACTACGAGGTTGCCGGGGCCGCGGTGCAGGTGCCGACCTACGTCGCCAATACCGGCATCACCATTCCGCCGGCGACCTGCGAGACCTGTCTGTTCTCGAGCGGCCAGCCGGGCCTGGTGTACCTGCTGTTCAACGAGGGGGGGCTCGTCCCCGAGCAGATCATCACCTTCCTGAACCAGAACGTGAACCGGCTTCCCTCGCCGCCGTACCAGATGAATCTCAACATCACGGCGAGCGGCCAGTCGGACCAGGGAACGAATTACGAGACCAACGTGACCGGCTACACGATCACGGTCATTGAGTGATCGATGATGGATGGGATGGTCGGGTGCGCTCGGGCGACGGCGTCGCCGCATCCGGTGCGGTTCGTGGTGGGGAGGCAGTCATGAGGAAGCATCTCGCAGGGTTCGTCGCGCTGCTGGTGATCGCGCTGGCGTCCGGGCTCACCAACTGTGGTGGTGGCGGCACCGGCGGCGGTCCGGCGGAGCGCCCGCCGACGTTCGTGCTGAACGCAGCCGGCACGTCGAGCAACGCGGGCACGATGGTGCTCGGGCTCGAGCGCGCCAGCATCGACGCGAACAACTCCGACACGGTCGGCGTGGTCGCGACGGTACTCGACCCGATCGGTGATCCGATCGGCGGCCTGCCGGTCACCTTCGAGGCTTCGTTCCCCGACGTGACGTTCCTCGGTGGTCGCATCGACGACTTATCCGGCATTCCGTTCGTCACCGCGACCACCGACTCGCGCGGCAACGCGTTCGCGACGGTGCGCTCGGGCGGCACGCCGGGGCGCCTCACGGTGCAGGCGTTCGCGCCGCGCAACTTCCGCCTCGGCGGAGCGATCTTCCTGAACCTGAGCGACGTCGGCTTCATCTCCGGCGACCTGCAGGTGCTGCCGAACGAGATCAACGTGATCGACCCGGCGCCGGGCACGCAGATCCGGTTCCTCATCACCGGCGGGCGGCCGTTCCAGGATCCCGATCCGCCGTACTTCCTGCAGAACCAGAACAGCGGTTTCGGCTCGGCCGAGCTGCTCGACGACGGTGAGTTTCCCGTGGTCGTCGAGTACACGCTCACCGGACGCGGCGGCGGCGCGCTCATGGGGTCGCACGTGTTCACCATCGTCGACGGCGCGGGCGACTCGGTCAGCGCGACGGTCAACGTCACCTTCACCGAGCTCGAGATCATGCCGAACACGGCGTCGCTGGTCACCGGTCAGACGCAGGTCTTCGCGCTCACCGGCGGCGTCCCGCCGTATGCTTGCAACCCCAGCGGCGGCACGCTCACGCCGACGACGATCCTCGACAGCGGCGGAACCACGACGTTCACCGCGGGTCCGTCGATCCAGTCGACGACCTTCACCATCGTGTGCTCCGACCAGTCCGGCCAGGTGGCGACTGCGACGGTCACCGTCGCCCCGCTGCCGTCGCCGAGCGGCAACGGCACCCCGGTTCCGAGTGCGACGCCGCAGACCCCGAACACCATCGTCGTCCAGGCCAACCCGGCGACGCTCAACGGTGTGCAGGGCGGCGCGTCGAACATCACCGCGACCGTGCTCGACCAGAACCTGAACCGGGTCGCCGGCGTGAACGTCCTGTTCGAGCTGGCCGGTCAGTCCGGCGAGCCGACCGCGCAGGTGCCGTCGCTGTCGAACTTCACGGCGGTGACCGACGGTCAGGGCCAGGCCGTCACGGTGCTGACGGTGCCCGGCGGCACCCCGCCGCAGTTCCTGACCGTGTCCGCCAAGGCGGGCAGCGCGTCGGGTACGGGGCAGGTCGGCGTCACCTCGCAGAGCACGCAGCCGCCGGGTCCGCCGGCGCGCCTCACGGCCGCACTCTTCAAGTCCGGGGCGTTCGGCGACAACAACGACGGCACCTACGTCACGATCCTGTCGGCGCTGGTCACCGATGCCAACGGCAACCCGGTTGCGGACGGCGTCCAGGTCAACTGGGGTCCGGTGCAGCCGACGTCGGCTGCGGTGGTGAGCCCGAGCTTCACCAACGGCCAGCCGCCGTGCAACACCGAGCCGTACACCGGCAACACCGGTCTCGCGATCAACCCGCAGCCCGGCACCGCGCTGACCTGCGTGATCTACCCGGCGACGATCGCCGATCTCGCGGGCAACGTGAAGGTCAGCGTCGCCGGCACGACGCTCATGACCACGGCGAACATCTCGTTCCCGGGCCCGGAGGCGCCGGCGCCGACACCGCGGCCCACCGTGCAGCCGCCGACGCCGAGCCCGGCGCCGACGCCGACTCCGGCGCCGCCGCTGGTGGTGCCGGCGAACGCATCGCTGGCGATCGGCCAGTCGCAGGTGTTCGCGATCACGCGCGGTGTGCCGCCGTACACCGTCAACGCGAGCGGCGGCACCGCGGTGCCGACCACCGTGGTCAGCACGGGTGGCACGTTCACCTACACCAAGAACCAGGCCGGCACGTTCACCGTCGTGGTGGTGGACTCGAACGGTCAGGTGGGCACGGCCACGGTCATGGACCTGCCGACCCCGGTGCCGACGCCGACGCCGTGAGGCGCTGAGCGGATCGGCGGCAGAACGCGACCGGGCGCGTGCCTCGCGGCACGCGCCCGGTCGGCATTCTCGACTCTCGAGTAGCGTTGCGAGAGAAGCCGTCTCGTCGGGCGACGACCGGTGGGGCGCTGCCAGGCCTCTTGGCGGCGCCGTGGTCGACGTACCACCACCCCGCGGGTTGGTTCTCCCCGGGATCCCCTGCCGTCAGGTCGCGCCGCGCTCAGTACGGCGGTAGCGGCGGGCGCGCGTCGGACGACGGCGCGGTCACGGAATCGGCGCGCCCGAGCAGCGTGGCCAGTCCCGTCGCGAGCAGCGCGAGCGCGAACAGCGTGTAGAGCAAGAGCCACAGCAGCATGAGCGCCCAGCCGAAGACGCCCCAGTTCCACAGCTCGCCGTAGAAGATGTCGCGGCACAGGACGAGGCTCGTGACGGAGCTCGACACGATGCCGAGCAGCACCGCCGAGCGGCGGTGCGCGGAGTCGACGAAGCCCCACAGCTCGACGAGGGCGATCGCGAGGTAGGCGCCGCCGAGCAGCCGCAGGAAGACGTTGGCGGCCGGCGTCCACGTCGGGATCCCGAGATCCGGGAACAGTCCGGCGGGCAGGAAGAGCAGGGGCAGGACCCAGAACACCAGGGTCAGCACGGCCTTGATCAGGAGGATCTTGCGCAGCCAGGTCATCGGCGGAGGCTAGGCAAGCGCGCGCGGCGAGGCAAACACCCCCGGGTTCGCGAAAGCGTTGTCGGCGCTCGCCCGGATCATGCTACCGTACCGTGCGTGACGACCATCCTGGTTCTGCACGGCCCCAACCTGAACCTGCTCGGCGTCCGCGAGCCGGAGATCTACGGCCGCACGACGCTCGCCGAGATCGACGCGAGCCTCGCATCGCTCGCGTCCGAGCTGGGGGTCGCAGTCGACTGCTTCCAGTCGAACCACGAGGGGGCGCTCATCGACCGCATCCAGGCCGCCCGCGGTCGCACCGCGGCGATCGTGATCAACCCCGGTGGCTTCACGCACACCAGCATCGCGCTGCGCGACGCGCTCGCCGCGACCGACGTGCCGGTCGTCGAGGTCCACCTGAGCAACGTCCACCGCCGCGAGGAGTTCCGCCACCACTCGTTCATCGCCGGCGTCGCCACGGGCCAGGTGCTGGGCTTCGGTGCCGACAGCTATCTGCTCGGGCTACGTGCCGCCGCCGGCCTGATCGCCGCACGGCGCTGACCGCGGGAGCGACCGCGTGGACGTCGAGGAGATCCGCAAGCTCATTCGCCTCATGGAGGAGGCGGGCCTCACCGAGCTCGAGATCGAGGACCGCTCGGGCAAGGTCCGGCTGGTGCGCGGCGCCAGGCGTCGGCCCGGCCCCGGCACCGACGACCCCGGCGTCGCGCGCGACCAGGCGGGCGACGACTTCGACGACGAAGCCCCGGATCTCGACCCCGGCGTGCCGCGCGGCGCCGGTGACCGCCTGGCGAGCGCGGTCGCCGCGGGCAACACCATCGTCACCTCGCCGATGGTCGGGACGTTCTACCGCGCGGCAACGCCCGACGCCGAGCCGTTCGTCGCGACCGGCGACGTCGTCCAGCCGGGCCAGGTGCTGTGCATCATCGAGGCGATGAAGATGATGAACGAGATTCACGCCGAGGTCGCCGGCCGGATCGTCGGCATCGCCGCGGAGAACGGCGCCCCCGTCGAGTACGGCTCGCCGCTGTTCGTGCTCTCCCCGCTGGAGTGACGCCACCGGCCACGCATCCCCCGGCCTGCACCAGATCACACCGCCGGTGGGTCCGCCTGCGCCATGGTCTCTGCATGAATCGCGCAGACCTGCCGACACCGTCGCAGGCGTGCAACGTCCAGCGCGCCGAGAATGGTCGACGAATTCCCCACTTCTCCGTGGCCCGACGTGGCCCTGCCCTTGCTCGGCACCGCGCTACCATGAAGGTCCGCCCCCTCGACACCGCCTCGGACGAACTCCCACGCACCGCCCGCGTCGTCTCCGACCCGAAGCGCGGCTGCTTCGTGCTCCTCGGGCGCCGTGCGCTCCATGCTTGCGACCACGCGCTGAACCGCTTCGAGGTCGTTGCGGCCTCCGACGCGGAGCGCGAGGCGCTGCTCCGCGCCCGGACCCGGCTGCGCGGCCTGCGTCCGCGTCTGGTGCCGATCAGCCACGACGACTTCCTGCCGCACACCCGTTGAGGGACGTCGCGACACGACGCTCCGGGCGCTCGACGGCTCGCGTTCTGCGAATCTGCAGGGCACGGTGTCTCTGGCGTGGGACGACCGGACCGCACACACCCGGCAGCTCGACGAGCGGGTGGCGCCGACCAGCGCGACGGACGTACGGCGCCCGCCGCAGCCGGGCGCCGGCGCCCGCGTCTTCTGCGTCGACTCGAGCCGGGTAGGCTGCTGCCTGCAGGCTTCGCATCCGTGCTGGCGCGCGAGTACCGCCACCGACCTCGCGCCGCGCTGGCGGCTGCGATGATCGCGCTGGCGGTCTGCTGCGCGACGCGCGCCACGGCCGCGAAGGCGAAGCCGCGCGCGCCTGCGCCGACGCCCACGCCGGCCGCTCATGCGCCATCGTGCCGGCAGAGCGACCGCTCGGGATGGTGCGTCGCGCGCCGCTTCGCCGGTACCGTTCCCGGCGGCGAGCTCGGCTTCCGCTTCGGCGAGCCGCTCGACGTCGACGACGACGGCACCGCCGACGTCGCGGCGGGGGCGCGCTTCACGCTCGACCGGAGCACGCTGCAGAACGGCAACGCCACCGTGTGGTCGGGCGCGACCGGCGCCCCGCTTCGCAGCTGGACGGGCGATCTGCCGGACGGCCTCTTCGGCCACTGGGTGCTGCCCGTCCCTGACCTCGACGGCGACCGCCGTGCGGACGTCGTGATCGCGGCGCCGACCGCGCGCGCCGACGGCCACGTGCGCGGTGTCGTCTCGGCGCGCTCGCCCGCGACCGGCAAGGAGATCTGGCAGCGCAGCGGCCAGGACGGCCAGAACCTCGGCTGGGACCTGGCACCTGCCGGCGACGCGAACGCGGACGGCGTTCCCGACGTCCTCGCGGGCGCGCCGTCGGTGGACGCGGGCAGCGTCAAGCTCTTGAGCGGCAAGGACGGCACCGTGCTGCGGACGTACTCGCCGCCGGCCGACGTCCAGTCCTTCGGCTGGTACGTGGCGAGCGTCGGCGACGTCGACCGGGACGGCCGCCCCGACCTCGCAGCCGGCGCGCCGCTCGAGCCGGGCATCGCCGACGCGAAGGTGGGCGGCGCGTACGTGCTCTCGGCCCGCGACGGGCGCATCGTTCACCACTGGCAGGGAGCGGTGAAGCTCGACGGCTTCGGCGAGGTCGTGGCGGCGCTCGGCGACCTCGACGGCGACGCCGTCGGCGAGATCGCGGTGTCGGCGCCGCGCACCAACGACCAGACGCGCGCGCTGCCGGGCGAGGTGTTCGTGTACTCCGGCAGGACCGGCAAGGAGCTCCGCCGCTGGACGGGCACGCAGCCCGGCGAGCTGTTCGGTCGCATGGTGGTGTCCGCCGGCGACGTGGACGGCGACCGCGTCGACGACGTCGCGATCGGTGCGCCGTGGCACCGCGTCGGCGAGCGCGCCCGCGTCGGCCGTCTCGAGCTGCGCTCGGGTCGCACCGGCAAGGTCCTCTACCAGCTCTTCGGCGACGAGGCCGACTCCTGGTTCGGCTGGCACGTGCGTCGCGCGCCGGACCCGGACGGTGGCAAGCGCCCGGCGCTGCTCGTCGGCGCGCTGCGACACTCGGTCGAGGGCGAGCCGGCGTCGGGCGTGCTCGACCTACTCGTTCTCCGTCGCGCGGCGCCGGCGCGAACGAAGCACCGTCGGTCTCAGGGCACGACGACGCGTGGCGCACGGCGCAGCGACATCAGGTAGACCCGCAGCGCGCCCCTTTCCTCGTGTGACAGCGTGGCGTATGCGGCGCGCGCGGCTGCGCCCTCGCCGCCGTGGCCGGCGATCGCGTAGTCGAGGCTCGGCGCACGGCCGTCGTGCAGGTAGGGTGCCGAGTCGGCAACGCCCCACAGCCGTGGCGTCAGGTACATGCGTGCGGTGACGCCGTTCTGGTCGTGGCGGGCCGTGTTCTCGTCGCCCATGTCGTGGCGCTTGAGATCGCTGAACAGCCAGACCGGGTAGCCGCCGGCCTGCGCGTCGTACCCGAGGCGCGGCGCACGCATCGCGCGCGACAGGTCGATCGGCGGCAGGCCGTCGACCTCCAGCATCGGGCTCTCGAGCACCAGCATCGGCACGTGGCAGCCGGCGCAGCCGATCGCGTGGAACTGCTCGCGCCCGCGCTGCAAGTCGTGTGCGAAGCTGGTCGTCGTCGGGGCGAGCTGCGCCGGCGCGGCGGGCGGCGGCATCGGGTCCTGCACCGGCGGCGTCATGCTCGGCAGCTCGAGGAGTGCCAGGTGTGCGACCATCGCCGCGAACGGCCCGCGACCGATCTCGCCGCGGACGCCGTCGCCATCGGGGTCGGCAGGGTCCACGCCCGCACGGTTCGGGCCGTCGCCTGCGCCGCCCGGGTGCAGCAGCCCGGGCGCGCCGCGCGCGATCAGCTCGTCGCTCTGCACGCCCGCGTGCAGCTGCAGCGCCTCGGCCGAGAACGAGGTGATGGTCGCGAGAGTTCCCTTCCAGCCGAACGGCTTGACGACCAGATCCGCGTCGATGCCGCGCAGCCCCGACGTGTCGAGCGTCGCGTCCGCTGCGACCCGCAGCACGCCGAAATCGACGCCCTTGCTCACCAGGCGCGCCTCGCGCGCGGCGCCCAGGGCGGCGTCGGAGGCGTCACGAGCGCCGCCACCGGCGCCGTGCACCAGCGCGGCGCGCTGCCGCTGCAGGTCACGCGTCATCTCGGCGGCGAGTGCCTGCACGACCCCCGGTGCCACCAGCGCGGGTGGGTTGCGCGCGTCGCCGCTCGCCGGCCGCTCGCCGTCGCCCTGCAGGAATGCGTTGTCGGTCTCCGCCCCGGCACCGTTCGGTCCGCCGACCCAGTGGCACGAAGGGCACGAGATCGTCTCCGGCCCCCCGAAGTCGCCGCCGTGCACGCGCCGGAACGGTCCGCGCGGGTCCTTCGCCGCGGCGCCGCCGCCGAGGCCGTCGGCGAAGCCGTACTCGTGGTCGAACACGAGCTCACCGAGGTCCGCGACCTCGGCGAGGCACAGCTCGCCGCGCGCGAGGCGCTCGGGGTCGAGCGCCGCGTGCAGCGCGCGCAGGAACGATCCGGGGACGGCCGCCTCGCGCAGCCGCAGCTCGTGGCGTCGCTCGGCGCGACGGTGCGCATCGCGCGCGGCGTCGAGGCCGAGAGGCGCGGGTGCCACGACCGACGGACAGTCCGTGCGCCACGTGGCGCCTGGTCCGGCCGCGTGCGCGGACGCCGGCTGCGCGACCGCCGGGGCCGCCGCCGTCGCGGCACCCGGCGGAGGAGCCGCGTCGCGCCCGTCGCACGACGCGAGCAGCAGCGCGAGAGCGCACCGGGCACCGAGCGCCGCTGGGCGTGCGTCCGACGGACGGCGCATCACGGCACGAACAGCTTCGGCTGGCGCGACAGCGACAGCAGGAAGACGCGCAGGCTCGCACGAGATCTCTCGTCGAGCGCCAGGTAGGCGTCGCGCGCGGCCGCGGCCTCGCCGTCGTGCAGGACGATCGCGTCGTGCACCGTCGGCGCGCGTCCGTCGTGCAGGTAGGGTGCGGTCTCGGCGAGGCCCCATAGCGGTCGCG
>Ga0172363_10001583_pt1 | contig 18431 bp, 11 predicted proteins | sample LakKivs2_kivu2a2_FD_114541 | JGI IMG/M metagenome (GOLD analysis project Ga0172363, IMG submission 114541) | Sediment microbial communities from Lake Kivu, Rwanda - Sediment s2_kivu2a2 | ecosystem: Environmental > Aquatic > Freshwater > Lake > Sediment | place: Rwanda: Western Province, Lake... | reverse complement strand
GCCTGAAGGATAAGAACCAGCACAGGCAATAATCGGGTCAGCTTAGACTTCTTGATAAATAGATCTAATCTATGATGCATAATATCCTCTGTCTTTTTTATCCTTCATTCATAAACCTACCTTAATTGGTATGAACCCCAGGACAGCGTCTCCTTCGCCGGTTGGCGGATTCGGCAACACGCGGATAGCGCTCGCGGAAGCCCCGGACCCTGATTTTCCCGTGATGCTGCTGTGTTGGGGTTCAATTCCAGAGCACCGAGGGAATGGGATTAATCTTTCTTCAATTCGCGCAACCAGCCTTCCAGCCTGGTCATTTCGGGAACACTTCCCTGATGTTTCAGCTTCCCGTTTATTATCAATACAGGGGTCATTAATATCCCCGCTTCTTTTGCTTTTTTCTCAAAAGGCCTTAAGAATTCATCCAGCTCAAAGGACCAGTTACAATCGTTATAATCCCTGTATCCTCCATCCTGTCCTGACGGAGCGTTCTTAATGATCTCATTAATCCTTGCCAGATCAATTTCCTCACCGATCCTTCTTGCCACATCTTTTGCCGTTCCCATCTCCAAGCCTTTATCCCCGGCATATTCTTTTGCTTCTGCATCCGTATAGGTTAAATGCCTGACTCCGGCTTCCAGCTTCAATTCTTTAACTTTCTCCGTCACAACCTTTGTCAGCAATTTGCATCTTGGGCAAGGTGGCCGGGTTCCTATTATCACAATACTGTTCAACTGTCTTTTCATATTTTTCCCCTGTAATTATAAGGATGAATATTAAAAAATAAATGTAAAAGCATAAATTTATGATAAAAAGTTATACAAGAATTCAGCTGTACGAACCTGCAAGTTATTATCTTTATTCATGATAAATCATGGCAGTATCAGCATCCACCCCACGAGGCGGTGGTTTTATACCTGGCAGAGGTCCATGCAATATAATCACGTGAATTAACACATCCTGAAAATCATTATACAGAAAGAATAATATGAACCGCGAAACAACCAGGGATGCCATTACCAGGGCGCTCCATCGCGGCGGTGAGACACTCATGCAGCACTTTGGAAAGATCAGATCGGTAAAGATCAAGGAAAGCAACAGGAGTATTCTCACCGAAGCTGATCTTGCCTCTGACAGAACCATTCTGGCTATCCTCAATGACCTTCCCGAAAAATACAATATTATTACCGAAGAATCCGGTTTTATCAATAACCATTCGGATTATACCTGGGTTGTCGATCCTCTTGACGGCACCTCAAATTATGCTGCAGGTCTTCCCTGGTTCGGGATATTAATAGCCCTCTTAAAAGGACGAAAGCCGGTACAGTCCGGGATGTACCTTCCTATGGACAAACAATTGTATTTTGCAGAAAAAGGTGTTGGCGCCTGGAAAAACAATGAACCGATCCATACATCCAAAGCCCGTCATTTAAAGGATGTGCTGGTGGGCTATTCCTTCGACCACAGCTGTGAGCCGGGTAAAACAACATCAGAGGCAAAACTGATAGGAAAGATTGCCGGTCAGGCCAGGAATATACGGTCGACCAATTCTCTCTGCGATTTTTGTTTTGTTGCTGAGGGCCGGTTGGGAGCGACAATTAACCAGACCACAAAGATCTGGGATATTGCAGCTCCCTCGCTGGTGGTGCGCGAAGCAGGAGGATCTGTCTGTGACATAAACGGCCAGGAGCTGGCCTTCACGGTCACCGCTGGTTCCTTTGACAGGAATTATACCATTATCGCTTCCGGATCCCTGTTGTATGACGAACTGTTGTCTGTGATCACCGGCTCCTGATCCATGCATGAATGTTACTCTGCCATGAGGATAGTCACAGGGTATGGTTTATTGATAACAGGTAGTTTCGTTTTTATCCTGACGGAATGGTTCTGAAAAGGCAGTCTTTATCCTGTCAAAGGAAGCAAACAGTGTATGACCTCAAAACGAATCAATTGGTATGAACCCCAGGGCAAGCCCTGGACCCTGAATTCCGGAGCAAGCTCCGGGGAATTGAACCATACCCTCCCGTCCGCCGAATCCGCCGGTTGGCGGAGAAGGTGGAATTAAATTATCCGGCCATAAAGTGTGGGCAACGACACTTTTGAGCATGGGTGTTCTTAACCAGGAGAAAAGTTTCTTTCATTATTTAATAAAACAGTACCATGAAATCCGACAGACGAAATTTCATTAAGACTGTGGGAACAGGTGCCACAGCACTCGCCTTTGGTTCAGCTTCCTCATCCCTGTCATCGTGCGATACGCATCATGCAGTAGCAACCGGATCCGACGACCAGGTCCTGTTTATTGGGGATAATATCGCCCTGGCCGATACCCGGTATGGCAAAGTCAAAGGATATATCCTGAGGGGGATATATTATTTCCTTGGGATACCATACGGGGCTGACACATCGGGTCCGAACAGGTTCATGCCTCCGCAGCCGCCGAAGCCATGGCAGGATGTGCTTCCTGCGGTATGGTGGGGCAACTCGGCCCCCCAGATAATGGAGAAAAGGTATGCCAATCCTTACCAGTCATTTGCCGACCACTGGAATTATGATGACATAAGCGAGGATTGCCTGCGCCTTAATGTTTTCACCCCGGCGGTTAATGATGGTAAGAAAAGACCTGTACTGGTCTGGCTGCACGGAGGCGGATTTGTCGCAGGTAATGGCATTGAGCAGGATGGGTATAATGGTGAGAATTCATGCCGCAGGGGAGATATGGTTTTTGTCTCCGTTAACCACAGGCTTGGCCCCCTGGGTTTTTCTAACCTGGCAGCAGCAGGAGAGAAATATGCTTCCTCAGGTAATGTCGGCATGCTCGACCTTGTGGCTGCACTGGAATGGGTACGGGATAACATCACCAATTTCGGAGGTGATCCCGGAAATGTGACCATCATCGGGCAGTCAGGTGGCGGAGCCAAGGTGACTACCCTCATGGCCATGCCATCGGCAAAAGGTCTTTTTCATAAAGCTGTTGTACTAAGCGGAGCAGGAGTAAAATCGGGCGATAAGGAATACTCTGAAAGACTGGGGCTCCGGGTACTGCAGGAAGCAGGACTGACCAAGGACAAGGTCGATAAGCTCCAGGAGCTGCCATGGATGGATTATTACAGAATTGCCAGCCAGGCAGCAGATGCATTAGCCAAAGAAGAAGGTTCCTCAGCCGGAATATTCCGCCGTGGATTCAGCCCGATAGCCGATGGCATTGTCCTTCCGCAGCATCCCTATTATCCTGAGCCCACACCACTGTCAGCTGATGTCCCGATGATTATCTGCTCCACCATGAACAAGATCTCTCCCAGCCGTAACAATGCCGAGCTGGAAAATGTGACCTTTGAAAAGGTAAAGGAATCTGTTAAGGAAAGAGCAGGATTCATGGGCGGCTTTGGTGACAAGGCGGGTGAGGTGGTCGATGCATATGCAAAGGCATTCCCCGATAAAAAACCGGTTGAGATATGGTCGATGATAATGGGAAACAGGCAGGGCCTGATCGCACTCGCTGATTCAAAAGCAAAACAGGTTGCACCGCTCTATGTTGCCTGGTTTTGCTGGCAACCCCCGTTGTTTGATAACAGGATGAGGGCATTCCACTGCTCCGATATATGCTTCTGGTTTTATAATACAGACCTCATGGTTACACATACCGGCGGGGGTGATAGACCCCGTAAGCTATCGGAAAAGATGAACGAGGCACTATTACAATTCATGAAGACAGGGAATCCTGACGGGGATGGCTTGCCGGAATGGCCACGCTACACAACAGAAAATGGTGAGACCATGGTCCTTGATGATATCAGTGAAATCAGAAACGATCCTGACAGGGAAGCACGTAAATCATTGCCACCCCAGGGATAAGAAGAGTCGTTTATTGAGACCTGTCACGTGTAAAACTTATATCGAAAGATGTTGCCGGTTCTCAGGAAAGTCACGTCGGATGATGACTGCAGGCACCATGGTTCTAAAATACCTTCAAACAATATGTACTAATAAATAAACCAAGAGAAATGAAGAAAAGAACAATAACTTTTCTACTGTCACTGGCCACTATGCTGGCTGTTCATGGACAGGGTGTCCCACAGCTTGGCAAAGATCCTGTGGCTAAGGTGGTGGCAGCAATGACACTGGAAGAGAAAGCCAATCTTGTAGTGGGAATTGGAATGCGTTTTCCGGGAATGCCAGCTGAAACTGATTCCCTTGCAGCCGGTAAAATTTACGATATTGTACCCGGCGCCGCGGGAACAACATACTCAATCAAGAGGCTTGGAATACCGCCAATGGTCGTGGCTGACGGACCTGCCGGATTGAGGATAAGCCCGACAAGACAAAACGACCCCAACACTTATTACTGTACTGCATTCCCTGTAGCTGTCCTCCTGGCCTCCACCTGGGATGTTGATCTTATCAACCAGGTAGGTAAAGCGATCGGTAATGAGGTCCTTGAATATGGAGTCGATGTTATTCTTGGTCCGGCCCTCAATATTCACCGGAATCCCCTGTGCGGAAGAAATTTCGAATACTTCTCTGAAGATACCCTTATAACAGGAAAAATTGCCTCAGCCATGGTCAACGGGATTGAATCACAGGGGGTCGGAACATCGATAAAGCATTTTGCAGCCAACAACGCTGAGACAAACAGGAATGCTCTTAATACAATAGCCAGTGAAAGAACGCTGCGTGAAATTTACCTTAACGGATTCGGTATCACGGTAAAGGAAGCCCAGCCATGGACGGTAATGTCATCCTATAACTTCATCAACGGCGTTTATGCCGCCGAAAGCCATGACCTGCTGACAAAGGTCCTGCGGAATGACTGGGGATTTAAAGGATTTGTCATGACCGACTGGTTCGGGGGTAAAGATCCTGTTGCAATGATGATAGCCGGGAATGACCTGCTGATGCCAGGTTTTCCTGATCAGACAAAGGCAATAATAGAGGGTGTGAAAAGCGGAAAGCTTGACATCAATGTTCTTGATAAAAATGTTGAAAGAATATTGAATATCATTCTTCAGACCCCCAGGTTCAAAGGATATAAATACTCAAACAAACCTGATCTTAAGGCACATGCGCAGATTACCCGGCAGGCAGCAACTGAAGGTATGGTGCTTCTGAAAAATGACAGTTCTGTGCTCCCCCTCTCAGCACAAATAAAGAATATTGCCGCCTTCGGAAAAACATCGTACGAGATTATTACCGGTGGTACCGGCAGCGGTGATGTGAATGAAGCCTATAGTGTGGCACTGGTTGAGGGACTGCAAAATGCAGGATACGCAATCAATGAGAACCTGAGGACAATGTATGAAGCCTATCTTAAAACTACAAAAGAGGGGAAGGTAAAAAGGGGATTCCTGATGTGGTCAAAACCGGTGGCTGAGCTGGCTTTAAACAGTGATATCGTAAATAGTATGGTCAATGTTTCAGACCTGGCGATCATAACCATCGGGAGGCAATCCGGTGAGGGAAGGGACTGGCCCCCCGGAGAGGGTGATTTTCAGCTCACCCCGCTGGAAAAAGATATGATCAGGCTTGTCTCCACAGCATTCCATGAAAAGAACAAAAAAGTTATTGTTATCCTCAACACCGGCATGGTGGTGGAAACAGCAAGCTGGAAAGATATGCCTGACGCAATCCTGCTGGCATGGCAGGCCGGCCAGGAGACAGGCAACTCTATTGCAGATATTCTCAGCGGGAAGGTGAATCCTTCTGGAAAGCTCGCTTCAACATTCCCGGTGAATTACTCTGATGTTCCGTCTGCAAATAATTTCCCGGGCAAACTGATCGGACAGGTACAACAAACAGACAAACCGGGTGATTTCTCAACCGCTTTTATGAAGCCGCAACCTTCAGAAGTGACATACCAGGAAGGTATATATGTCGGTTACCGTTATTATACCACTTTTAATGTCCCCGTCTCCTACGAATTCGGTTACGGGCTATCCTATACAAACTTCGTGTATTCGAACCTTAAACTCGGTGCAACAAGCTTCAGTAAGAGTATGACGGTGTCAGTGGATATCAAAAACAACGGCAAGATATCAGGGAAAGAGGTCGTTGAGCTTTACCTGAAGGCACCTGCCGGCAAGCTTGATAAACCTGACAGAGAGCTAAAAGGGTTTGTCAAGACAAAACTTCTGCAGCCGGGTGAGGTACAGACTGTCCTGTTCAATCTCGACAGCCGGAGCCTTGCTTCATTCGATCCCGCCTCTTCCTCATGGACAGCCGAGGCAGGGAAATATACGGTCATGACCGGAGCATCCTCAGGGGATATAAGACAAAGTGCAACTTTTAATCTTGGCAGGCCCATCACGGTAAAGAAAGAGAGTGTAGCCCTGAGACCTTCATCTGCCATTGATGAGATAAAACCATAACGATAAATTTCAAGACAATGCAAACACGAAAGCTGATTATTTTCACGGTTTTATGTACGGTGACACTGATAAAGTCAAGTCCTCAGGAAATTGATTATAAGGGATTTACTCAGTGGTCATGGCAGCAGGAAGGAAACACCGAATACATGCTGTACACACCATCTGATACTGTCCCCGGCATGAGGTATCCTTTGGCTGTGTTCCTCCATGGCTGTTGCGGGGAAGATGATCATGCCACACTAAGGAACGCCGTGGACCCACCTGCCAGGATGTGGCATAATTTCGGGGAAAATACCCAGACTGAACCAATATATATAATCTCCCCCAAGACAACCAGAGGGTGGGAACAGAAATTCCCGGATATCAAAGCTGCTATAGATAAGCTTATTGCAGCAGGAAAGGTTGATGAAAGGAGGATTTATATGACCGGCTTTTCCATGGGAGGAGCAGGCACCTGGCAGTTCATGGAAACTTATCCCGGCTACCTGGCAGCAGCTATACCCATGGGTATGAGAGCAAGGGCAAAGCTGGAACAAGTGAAGAATACTCCCATATGGGCTATCAGGGGGGAGGATGACTGGTTCTCACAGGTGCTGGATGAGCAGATAGATACATTACGCAAGCTCAACGGTGACACCCGCGGTCCACAGGAATGGGTGACGGGTGTCAATCCTATGTTCACCAACTTTGAGGGTGTTGGCCATGGCGTGCAGTGGGATGCTGCGAGCACACTGCCCCTGGTCGCGTGGGCACTTTCAAAGATCAATGATGGCAACATCTATCCGGTGGTAATGATTCTCTCTCCGGCAGACAGGACATCCTGCCAGCCGGGAGAAACAGTGACACTGAAAGTGTCGGCACATGATCCGGATGGGACAATAGCAAAAATCAGGATCCTGGTTGATAAACAAATTGCCGGGGAATCTGACCGGTCACCCTGTGCAGTGACCATCCGGTTAAGTCCGGGTGACCACGATGTGGAGGCAACAGCCCTGGATGACAAGGGAAAGACCAGTACAGACCGTATATTGCTGCAGGCAGATATTGAGCCGGCATTCAACAGCAGCTCCCTCCCTGAGGTATCTGCAGGTTCATACTATCACCAGCAATTGTCCGCAACAGGTAACCAGCCCCTGTCATTCAGCCTTAACAAAGACTCACAGATGCCTGTGGGACTGACAATGGATGAGCGCGGGCTGATCTTGGGCATCCCAATCAAAAGTGGCGAATTTGATATTGCTGTTACCTTGTCTGATGCAGACGAAGACAACACCTCCCGGACATTCAGGCTGGTTATCAAACCTAAAAAACCTGATGAGGTTCTTATTACCGGGGTAAGGTATCCCCACGACAGCCTCCAGGCAAGGGTTTCCAAAATGATGCCGGGTGAGCTGCCCAACACCCAGGCAGGGACAGAAGTGTCATTCAGTGATATAGGGTATTACGAAGGACTGACTTATATTTCAACCAGCCAGGATGCTGCCAATCTTGAAGCCGACAGCCTGCTGTCTTTCACCGTGGATGAGGATGTGACAGTCTACGTGGCCTACGAACGGCATGACAGGCTGTTCACTTCTACCATCCCGGCATGGCTGAAAGAGTACAAAAAGGAAGGAACAGGACAGATAACTGCACAGTATCATTATTTCGATGTGTACAGCAGGAACTTCCCGGCAGGACAGATAGTGCTTCCCGGGGCAGCTGCAGATAAAAATAATGTACTGCGTAATTATTTTGTGATGGTCCGCAAAAAAATGAAAGTCTGAAATGTATGATTTCAAACCAAACATAAATTCCATAAAAATGACCGATTCAAGGATCACAGATATCCTGTTTTGTGCAGGATTATTGTCCCTGTTGACCTTCAGTGGCTGCAGACCGGGCGAAACAGGTACGCCGGGAAAAGTACGGATGTATGAAGAACCGATCACTATCCCGACCTACCTGACAGGAGCCCCGGAAAAAGATCCTGTATTTTACACCCCTGCTGACTACCAGGGAGCACAACGCAGGGTGTATCCTTACCCTGACCTGGATCAGCTGACTGATGAAAAGGCAGGGAAAATCTATAAAGGATTATTCCTGGAGAACAAATATGTCAGGATCTGTGTGCTGCCGGAATTAGGAGGGCGGCTGTACATGGCACGGGACAAGTCCGACAACTACGACTTTATTTATTACAATCGCGTGATAAAGCCGGCCCTGATAGGCATGGCCGGTGCCTGGATATCAGGAGGCATTGAATGGAACATCCCCCACCATCACCGGGTATCCACATTTATGCCCGTTGATTACAGGCTCGTCGAAAATCCTGACGGCAGCAAGACCATCTGGGTGGGTGAGTATGAGAAACGCCACCAGACTCGTTGGGTGGTCGGACTTACACTCTACCCAGACAGATCCTACGTACAGACCGATGTACGTTTGTACAATACGACCCCGCTTATCACCTCCTCCCTGCTTTGGGCCAATTCTGCTGTCCATGCCAATGAAAATTACCAGGTCTTTTTCCCGACGGATGTCGAGCTTGCGGTCTACCATGCGAAAGTTGAATTCATTGACTGGCCCGTGGCTGACCAGTACTACCGCGGGATAAATTTTACCGGTGGTGTGGATATCAGCTTATGGAAGAACACCTCCTCTCCCACTTCTTTTTTTGCCTGGGGCAGCAAAAAGGATTTCCTGGGAGGGATCGACCATGGGAAGAATGCCGGAACCGTATTCATCGGAGACCATCATATCTGGACAGGCAAAAAGATGTGGAACTGGGGTAACAATGAAGTAGCCAGGCTCTGGGACAGGATGCTCACTGATGACGACGGTCCTTACCTTGAGCTGATGATGGGAGCTTACACCGACAACCAGCCGGATTATAGCTGGAATGATCCGTTCTCAGCAAGGAAAGCGACCATGTTCTTCTATCCTGTCAGGGAGATGTCAGCTATCAAAGAGGCCAACAGGGATATGGCTGTAAACATGGAGATCAGCGGATCAAAGGCAGTGATTGAGATCAATACCACGGCAGACCATGGACCGTGTGAAGTCAGGCTTACCCATGCAAATGAATTGATATTCACCAAAGTTGTACATCCCCTGCCAGGCAATCCTGAAAGGACCGAAGCCGGCCTTCCCAAAGATTGTGACCCTTCACAATTACATGTATCTGTCACTGATAAAAACAACATAGAGCTGATCACTTATTCACCTTATAAAAAACAACATCCCGTTCATCCCGCGGTATATAAAGCTCCACCTGACCCTGATGCAATGGGTACAGCAGAAGAACTTTACCTGGCAGGCTTACGCCTGGACCAGTTCGGTAATCCTGAACTCGATCCCATGGTTTACTGGAATAAAGCCCTGGCACTCGATCCTGATAATATTTGGGTGAATACCCAGATGGGGATCAGCTACCTGAAATCATACCGGTATGAGGATGCAGCCAGACACCTGCAAATAGCTGTGGATCAGGTAACTGCCAATCATACGAAACCCAGGTTTGGTGAACCCCTCTACTACCTCGGCCTGTGCCGTCTTTTGCAGGACGATCTCGATGGTGCCAGCGAGCTGCTGAACAGATCCGCATGGAATGAAGGCCTGAGTTCGTCTGCCAATTTCCTTATCTCACTGATCGATTGCCGGCAGGGAAATACTGAGGCTGCCCTGCAGCATGTGGAGAAGTCGGTGGAGGCAAACAGTAACAACCTGGAAGCCTGGCAGTTGTGCACTATCCTGTCAAGAATGAACGGTGACCGGAAGGAGGCTGACCTGGCCCTGGAGAAAACCATGCAGCTTGATCCGCTGAACCTTGTGGCAGCCAATGAATTGCTACTGGCCGGGAAGAACAAGAGTGATAAGGATCTGCTGAGCCTTCTGGAACCCGGACCGGATAATTACCTTGAATTGGCCGGGCGCTACATACAGGCAGGGTTTTACCGGGATGCAATAAGGATACTGGACCTGGCAATCAGCTCAGGTGATAGTGTTCCGGGGGCATCACCGATGATCAGGTATTACCATGGTTTTTGCAACCGCCAGCTTGGAGATACTGCCATGATGGCCATGGATTACAGGACAGCCAATGATCTCCCGGGCGATTACTGTTTCCCACATGGATACCTGTCTGAAAAGATACTGCTGGATGCTGTCCGCGAATGTCCCGGCTCAGCCCGGCCGGCTTATTACCTTGGCAACCTGTACTGTGATTTTCGTCCTGACGAAGCGTACAGACTCTGGAAGGCTGCTTCGGCCCTGGATCCCTCAAGTGCGGTGTGCCACAGAAATATAGCCTTTGTCACTGCAAACATTTTCGATAAGATGGATGAGGCATACCGGGAGATAAATGAAGCCATCCGTCTCAATCCTGGTGATCACCTGTACATGGAAGAAGCCGACTGTTATGCCGCGTACATGAACCTGACGCCTGCAGACAGGATAAAAAACATGGAAGCAAATACCGCTACAATATACTCTTCTGACGCCACGGCCACAAGGTATGCCAATCTTCTTGTTCTTGAAGGGCGTTATGATGATGCCATTAAGTTGCTCGAGGATCGTCATTTTCATGAGGCTGAAGCATCCGAGATCAACCTGCATGTCCAGTGGGCTGATGCTCATATACTGAGAGGGAGGGATAAAATGACAGCAGGACGGACTGATGAGGCTGTTAAGGATTTCCTGGCAGCTATGGATTTTCCGGCGAACCTTGAAAGCGTAAGGGATGGGAAGATTGCCCTTGCACTATATTTCCTCGGAGAGGCTATGAAAAAGCAGGGTGATGCAGCATCTGCAAGGGACTATTTCAGTAAACTGGTTGATTTTGAGAGTACCAGGGGATGGGGTACCGGTGAATGGCCGGAGATAACATACTTCCAGGCTATGGCATATAAAGAGCTCGGGCAGGCGCAAAAAGCAACGGAACTGTTCAGTAAGCTGATCAGCGACGGCATGAAAGCAGCTGACGCGAAGCCACCCCGGGCAGCAGACCTGCGATCGGTACAAAGAAGGCATGATGTCATACGCGACAGGGCATCAGGCCATTACCGCCAGGCTCTTGGATACCTGGGACTGAACCAGGATAGCCGTGCCAGGGAACAGATGCGTCTGGTACTGAAGATGGATCCTTCCCATATCGGCGCCAACAACTATTTCCGATGAAATTCATCGGAAGAAATTCTTCCGATGAATTTCTTCCGATGAATTTCTTTTTCTTCAGCATGAACAGTCCGATTGGTCTGGGATTCAGCCCCAAACCCGGTCTGATTTGTAATGCACTCAATGTTTGGTTGCCACCAGATATGAATTTCTTCTGAAAAATTTATGGAGTTTACCACCAGATGGCATAAATGATCAGGTATACAGCGATCATCAAGATGCTCAGGAAAACCAGGTTTGCGTGCCAGGGAGAGAATTTCTTCGGAAGAATTTCTTCCGAAGAATTTTTGATGTTTACCACCAGACGACATATATAACCAGGTACACCGCTATCATCACTATGCTCCAGAACGTCAGGTTCCTGTACCAGGGTGATGCCAGCCCCCTGTCTTCCGGCAGAAGACGGCTCATTTTCACGTTCCAGATGATATCACTCTCCCCGGCAGTGCCTTTTCCCTGAAAGACAGTGAAGAGTACCAGGAAGGCAATGGCAAGGATCAGTACTATCCCCGCCACGTTGAACACGTTCATCTGCACCCTGAATATCCTTAACAGGTATGGAAGCACAAGCATCGGGAAGGACAGGCAGAGCGTCCAGAATGCAGCCGCTCCTGTTACCTTTCTCCATATCACGCCCGCCACGAATACTACAGCTACCGGTACAGCAATGAACGCCCAGCATTCCTGGAAATAGGAAAATATATGCCCGAATTTCAGCACCATGGGCGCCCATGCAGCGCTGACCATCAAAACCATTGCTGAGCAGATCCTTCCTGTCCTGATGAGCTCTTTATGGGAAGCATCTTTTTTCAGAAAACGCTGGTACACATCGAAAGTAAAAATGGTCGAAGAAGCATTGATCAGCGCCTCAATTGTGGATATGATCGCGCCGCAGAGCCCGGCGAACACTATCCCCCGCAGGCCGGCCGGTATAAGTCGTTGTATTACAAAAGGATAAGCCGAGTCAGGCACGATGCCGGGATTAAGTATATATGCAATCAGACCGGGGAAAACATCAGCGAAGGCCATTAATACCCAGAGGAATCCGGCAAAGAGGATACCCATTTTGGCATGCCACTCGTTTTTTGCACCCAGTGCAGACTGGTTGATGGTCTGGTTTGTACAATAGTACCAGAGGTTAGTGGATAAGGCCAGCACGATAAGGGCTGTCCAGGGTATATAAGGATCACTGGCAGGCAGTATCAGGTGTGATCGGGTGCCTTCTCCTGTAATGGTATGCAGCCCGCCAGGCACCTCAAACAGTCCAAGGAAGAAAACCAGCAGCCCTCCGCCGAGCAACAATACAGACTGGAACATATTGGTCCAAGCCACAGAGGCCATTCCACCCCAGATGGTGAAAGCCCCGGCAAGGATCGTCATTACCCAGATAGCCACGTACAGGTTCACCCCGAACAGGGCATTCACTGCAAAACCTCCTGAATAGATCACTCCTGCAAGGTTTATGAACACATAGGTAAGAATGGTGATCATTGCAAACAGGATGCGTGTTTTACCGTCATAGCGCATCTCCAGGAACTGGGGCATGGTAACAATATTCCTTCGCAGGTAAAAGGGAACAAAAACCAGCAGTAGTATCAGGAGGGACGGTCCATTCAACCATTCCCAGTTAGCGACTGAAAGTCCATGGGAAAATGAAAAACCCACAGTCCCCAGGAATTGTTCAGAACTGATGCCGGCGGCAAGGAATCCAAAGCCGATGACATACCAGGAAAGTTTACCACGGGCAAGGAAAAAATCCCCGGCATCTTTTTTCTTTTTCCTTCCTGACCAGTAAGCTATGAAAATAAGAAAGATAAAATAGGCTGAGAAAACAACCAGGTCAATCGCTGAGAGCTTGTTCATATTTTATTCCTGCCAACTGATAGCATAAGGGTTAGTCGATAAACAGGCTTTTATACATGCGCCGGAAATAAGGTTAATAATATCTCACCAGTATCCTTTCATCCTGTCATAGAGTTTCACATACCGGTCATACACTTTCTGATATGCTTCGTGGTTGTCCTGATCAGGCATAAACGCCTTTTTCTGCTTTACCAGCTTCCTGCATCCATCCTCTATGCCTGGAATAAGTCCGCTGCCCACTCCCGCAAGGATAGCTGCCCCCAGGCATGCCGTTTCAGCTGACTGTGTTGTGATGTATGGTACTCCTGTCAGGTCTGCCTTTATCTGATTCCAGAGGTCACTCTCTGCTCCGCCTCCGATAGCGCGTATCTCATTAACAGGGATATTATGTGAGGTCAGTGTTTCCAGGTTCCTGTTTATCATAGAGGCTATAGCCTCGAGGATGGCACGTACGAAATGACCTTTCTTCATCTCAGGGGTGATCCCTGCGAATACCCCTTTTATATGCACATCAAACTCAGGAGGGCCCGCTCCCATTAAATGTGGCAGCATCACCAGGCCACCTGCACCGGCAGGGACAGCCTGTGCGAGTCCTGTGATCACATCATATACCTTTTTACCGCTTTTTTCCGCTTCCAGCTTTTCTTCCGCACAAAACACATCCCTGAACCATTTGAGCACCAGCCCTGCGGTCTGTCCGTAAGGCAGCAACAGGTATTTGCCGGGCACAGCATGACACTGGCAGGGCAGGTTCAGTGATGGATCAAGCACCGGTTTGTCGAGTGTGACACACATCGCCATAGCAGTGCCAGTCGTTTCCGAAATAGTACCTTCATGAATATTTCCGGCACCGATAGCTCCTGCCGGATGATCATAGGAACCGGCAACCACGAGGGAATCTGTACTCAGTCCCGTGATCTCAGCAGCTTCCCTGCTGACCTTACCGGCCGGAGTCCCTGAGGGGACTACCCGGGGCAACTGATCAGGACTGATTTGCAGGTATTCGAGCATACCCTGCCACCATTCTTTTTTTATTATATCAAAATACAAAGTCGAGGAGGCCATTGATTCGACAGTATTGTACTGTCCTGTCAGGCAGGAAACAAGGTAGTCCTCGACAAGCAGGAATTTACCCGTTTGCTGGAAAATGTGCGGCTCATTATTCCTCAGCCAGAGGATCTTTGTTGCCGGCCACATAGGAATTATTTCCGGCTGACCGGTCTTTTCCAGCACTGCCTGCCTGCCAAAACTTTCCTCGATCTCTTTAGCCTCCCTGACCGATCTGTTATCCATCCAGATGATGGCATTACGTAAAGGTTCACCATTTCTGTCAACGTTGATCAATGTCTCTCCCTGGGAGGAAAACGCCAGAGCCCTTACCTGTTGCGGAGGAATGCCGCTTTCTGACAGGAGCTGTCTTATGATCCGGACAGTTGCATCCCAGTATATCGCGGGATCCAGCTCGACCATCTGCCTTCCTATGTAATTAAGGGAATATTCTTTCTGAACAACGGTCCCCGGATGACCGTCAAGACCGACCAACATCCCTTTGATGGAGGTAGTGCCGGCATCCATGCCTATAAGATATTGCCGATCCATTATGCAAATGATTAAATGAAATGTCTTTTATCTCTTGTGCGACTTTGAAGTTGCAATAATTACAGGAAAAATAACCATTTCTCTTCAGCCGGGAATCTGCCGGGGATAAATAATTTCACACATATCCATAATTATGATCCGGATCAATCTTTAAGCTTAAATCCTGATATAGCTGCCTCAGGTTGCATACCATTTTTAACTACTTCACATAACGCATGCTGGAAAGCGACCGGGTCAGGTACCTGGATGGCATTTCTCCCAAATACCACACCGCGTGCCCCATCCCGTATTTCAGCTGTGGCCAGTTGCAGTGCTTCAAGCTGTGTGGGTTTCTTCTCTGCTCCCAGCCCGAAGATCGGAACAGGGGTCGATCCTGTCACTTTCCGGAATTCGTTTGTGTAAAAGGTCTTGATCATATCTGTTCCCAGCTCACTGAGGATGCGGCAACTTGAATAGACCTGCTCATGAAGCTGTTCCGCAGACAGCTTGTCTGAATGTACCGGGAAATATTCACCGATAACCGGGATGCCAAGTTTATCGGCTTCATTCTTCAGCCTGCAGTAGACCTCAACATTACGTGCATCGGTTTCAGGATCGCCTGTGCCAATGGTAAGGGATACCAGCACGATCTCTGCTCCGGCACTGACTGCTCGCTCAACTGTCGATGCAACTACTGTATGCGCTTTATTATAATTCCAGTGGAAACAGTACACATCACTCCAGTTGATCCGGACAACAGGCATGGGTGCACCCTTATAATTAAAAATGTTCCTGCAAACTTTCAGCATGCCCGGACTGAGGAGGACCGCATCAACTGCCGGATTTATTTTCCCTGCCGTCTCCCTGAGGTCGATCATGCCCGGGATAGGCCCGTCAAACATGCCATGATCCATCGCTATGATTACGACGTTCTTTCCATGGCTGAACAGTTTTTCCATCCTGAGTTGCTTGCCATTCATCTTATTTATTTTTTAGATTTGATTGATTTTGACTGAACTAATCAAATTTATAACATTATTTAAAAATATTCAAACTGTTTAATTTTTAATTTATGTGACATCCTGTTTAAGATAAGCAGAATAATATCAAATAAAATATTGATTATCAGAGCTTTAATTATTTTTCCAAAAAGATTTGATTTTGGTCACGGAATTGATTAAATTTGTTTGAATTTATCATTTTCAATCAAATCCGGCAATTCCCATGAACCAGGAATTGAGGAAAAAAATAATCCTTGACCTGTTACAGAGTACCCATACTGTAAGCATCAGGGATATTTCCAGGGCCTGCCAGGCTTCAGAAATAACAGCAAGGAGGGATCTGAACGAGCTTGAAAGACAAGGATTGCTGATCAGGAGACACGGAGGTGCAATAAAATCAGAGGCTGCCTTCAACCTGTTCAGCTTTGACAACAGGCTGAACAGTAACAAGGAAAGGAAAATAAGGGTATGTCAGCTTGCGGCCCGGTTCATACATGATAATGATATTATTTTTATCGATTGCGGTACCACCCTTTATCATCTCAGCAGTTTCATCAGGCACCTTAAAAATCTTAAAGTCATTACCAACTCACTGCCTGTCGTATCAGAGCTGATGAATTTCCCGGACATCAGCATCATTGTCATAGGTGGTGAGGTGGTCGATGACCGTCGTGCGATTTATGGTCCGGCAGCCGAAAGATGTATTGCAGGTTACCATGCACGCAAGGCGTTCATAGGAGCAGATGGCATTTCACTGACAAACGGACTCAGCTCATATGATGATAAAGAATCGGCAATAACCAGGAAAATGATTGAAAATGCAGATACTGTATATTTATTATGTGATTCTTCAAAACTTGAAAAAGACTCGTTCATCCGATTTGCCCCTCTCACAGCCATTGATACCCTCATCACTGATGAGGGTATCGATCAGGAGATCAGGAAACGGTATTTAAAGCATAAGATCACGATCATCACTGGCACTAGTGCTGTGGAATCAGGGTAAAAGGACAAATATCAGCGCATATTGGCGGACAGGAGTCAGAAAGTTGTTGCAAATCAATTGGTATGAACCCCAGTGCAGCGCCTCCGCTGAGCAGCTCCTTGCTTCGCCGAAGCGGCTACGCGAAGGCACAGTCAGCGCTCGCGGAAGCTCCGGGGAATTAAAACATACCTTCCCGTCCGCCAAAGCAGAACGCGAAGGTGGAATTAAAAACATTCCGGTTATGGATAGATTCTGGTGGAAAGAAAGTGCAAAAGGTATCCCCCACATGGTCACAGAGCCTCCCGGGCCACGGTCGCGGGAAATGCATGGAAGGACAACCAGGTATTTTAAAGGTCTCAGCTCCCAGGTAAAGCTTTTTCCGGTGTGCTTTGAGGAAGGCTCAGGCATCACCCTGACAGATGTGGACGGTAACAGGTACCTGGATTTTTCGTCAGGCATATACGTCACCTCACTGGGTCATTGTCATCCGAAGATCTCTGGTGCGGTAGCTCACTGGGCAAAGAAACTGATGAACTGTCATGATTTCACCCATCCTGTAAAGGAAAAGCTTGTCGAAAAGATGGCAGCCATCCTTCCGGGTAAGCTCAATGCTGTGCAGTTCTACAGTGACGGCACCACGGCTGTTGAAGCAGGCATACGTGCTGCACGTGCCATCACAGGAAGGCATGAGTTTATCTCCTGCTACCGCGATTTCCATGGCAAGACACTGGCTTCTGTCAGCTGTGCCCGGATGTTCAGGGGTGATGTGCACAGTTATGGTCCCTCGAGGGCACCCGGATTCTATATGGTTCCCAGGCCCGATCCTTACAGGCCGCTGTTCACCAGGGATGACGGAACAATAGATACTGACAGATATATCAACTTCTATGAGGAATTCATTAGGGAAGGGACAGTCGGTAACGTTGGTGCATTTGTCCTTGAACCTGCACAAGGATGGGGAGGTTCCATCTTCCCCCCGGAAGATTTCTTCCCCAAACTGAAAAAACTCTGTGACAAATATGGGATCCTGCTTTTTGCTGATGAGGTGCTTACCGGCATGGGAAGGACAGGCGAATGGATGTGCATGAACCACTGGGATACCATTCCTGATATTGTCACATTCGGCAAATCCTTTGGCAATGGATTCCCGGTGACAGCCATGGTGGTAAGGGAAGAGTTTGGCTCTGCCCTCGAAAAAATCTCTGCTTCCTCAAGTTATGGCGGAAATCCCATGGCTCTTGCTGCCGCCCTGGCATCCCTTGAGGTGATTGAAGAAGAAGGTATCCTTGAAAATGTCATGGAGGTTGGCAGATTCTTCATGGCACGTCTCGAGAAGATGAAGAATGACCACCCCGTTGTCGGTGACGTTAAAGGGAAAGGTTTCCTGCTCGGCATCGAACTGGTAAAAGACAAGCAAACCAAAGAACCTTTTGAGGAAGCAGGCAGGCTGGTCTATCAGAAAGCGTTCCGCAAAGGGCTGGCATGGAT
>Ga0172363_10001582_pt1 | contig 18440 bp, 22 predicted proteins | sample LakKivs2_kivu2a2_FD_114541 | JGI IMG/M metagenome (GOLD analysis project Ga0172363, IMG submission 114541) | Sediment microbial communities from Lake Kivu, Rwanda - Sediment s2_kivu2a2 | ecosystem: Environmental > Aquatic > Freshwater > Lake > Sediment | place: Rwanda: Western Province, Lake... | reverse complement strand
TTTGTTTGATGAGCTGTTCGGCGAGTTCATAATGGGTTTGTAGATGATCAGACGTGTGATATTCGATATCCCATTCAAGTCCAAGCCAGCGGAGGTCTTCTTTCTGCGCATTATAAAAATCAAGAAGTGCGTTCTCTGGGTTGGTGTCATCAAACCGTAAAATGAATTTTCCTTCATACAATCGAGCGTACTCAGCGTCAATAATCGCTGCTTTTGCATGACCAATGTGCAGATACCCGTTCGGCTCCGGGGGGAACCGAGTCACGACCTTCCCTTTTTCAGCAGCGGGCAACGGAGGTAAAGAAAAATCTTTTTCTTTTTTTTCTTTTTGTAACAACTCAGGGGCAAGCATGGTAAGCTCAGCAAGCTGGTCAGCAGCGGACATGGTGTTTACTTTTGATACCACCTGAGAAACCACGGGGATGATTTCTGCAGGAGATATCCCCTCTTTTTTTAATGATGCGATGACCTTTCCTGTAACCGCTTTTTCGTTTGCTTTGCCCTCGAAGAACACTGCATTCTGTAACGCGTACTTCCATGCTTCCCGCTGTATCCGCTGAGTGGACATGGTTACTTTTCCCGCTTAATCGTATACTCGATAAGTTGATATAAAAGTTCTTTCGCTTCAGATGGTTTGATAATTGCTATTGCATCTTTTGCTTGTTGAACGAAATGTAATGCGCGGTGTTGAGCATATTCGATGGATCCAAGGTCTTTGAAGAGGTCGTAGACAAGCGCGACATCATGTTCCGATGCAGTAAGGTTGCCAAATACATAATCAAGGAGTTTCTTATGTTTCCCCGTTGCATGCGTTAAGCTATGTACAGCGATGAGCGTTTTTTTTCCGTTTCTGATGTCATTCCCGATGTCTTTACCCAGTGTCGTTGTCGTACTACTCATGTCAAGGTAATCATCCCAAATTTGAAAAGCTAATCCGAGCATCCGCCCATAGGTCTGTAAAGCTGTCACCTCTGATGGATTCCCCCCACCAATCAATCCACCACCTTTTCCTGCTAACTCGAATAAAGCACCGGTTTTTTTCCCGATCATCTCCAGATATTCTTGCTCGGTTACTGCTATGCGATGTTCAAACTCCATATCCAATTGCTGTCCTTCGCAAATCGCAATGATTCCGTTAATGAAATCCTGCTGCATGACTTTAAAGGTTGGAAAATCAACAGATGTCTCTAGAATTGCCTCAAAAGCTTTCGCAAAGAGTAAATCCCCCGCAAGGATCGCGGCGGATTCACCGAACTTGACATGCACCGCAGGAATATTACGGCGGAGCAAGGAGTGATCCATGATGTCATCATGGACTAAGGTGAAATTATGAATTAATTCAAGACCTGCCGCTAACGGGAGGGCATTCTCTATTTTTCCCGAGATGCTTTCGCAGGAGGTCAACGTAAGAAATGGCCTAATCCGTTTTCCACCAGCCGAGGGGAGATGTTGGGACGCCTCGTACAGCTGTGTTGGTTTTTTTATCTGCAGGTATTGTTGCCAGTAGTTGTTAAACAAATCTGCCCGTTTGGTAAGTTCAGTTTGTAGGTCCATATTTTACTTCCACCGTTGAGAGTTTTTCGACGGTATCGACACCGACAAGGAACATCGCGATACGCAGTTCTCTTGTGATGATTTCAAGCTCTTGGTTCAGGGTTTTTTTATCTTTCAACGCTGGTTTAAGAAGGACATGTGCCATTCCTGCGGCGCTTGCACCTAGTACCAATGCTTTGGCGATATCCAGTCCATGGCGAATCCCACCAGTCGCAATGATGGGGAGCTCCCAGTTCGTTGCTTTTCCGACGTCCAGGATACAGCTTGGGGTTGGTATCCCCCAATCCCAGAAGGTCTGACCCGCTCGTATGTTATGGGTGTCTCCCTTGATTTTTGCACGATAGTATTCCACTGCGGAAAATGAGGTGCCGCCAGCACCTCCGACGTCGATTCCGCAGATTTTAGTCTTTTTCAGTTGATGGGCGATCTTTCCAGAGATGCCTGCACCGCTTTCTTTGATAATGACGGGACGACCAAACTCTTGTGAGAGCATGTCGATAGTTGCTAGGCACCCTTTTGCTTGCGCCTCTCCTTCTGGTTGTATCGCTTCTTGTAAGAAATTGAGACAGACCGCAAGCACGTCTGCATCTATCATGGTAATCATCTTTTCTGCGTTCTCAAGGATCTGTTTCTTGTCCCAAAGCACCATTTGTGATGCGCCGATGTTTGCAATCTTCAACGGGATGTCGTACTGTTTGATGATGCTGTAGGTTTCTGCGAGTCTCTGGTTTTCGAGGGCAGCACGTTGGGAGCCGACTCCCATACCGATTTGAAATGTCGATGCGACGGAAGCAAGATGTTCGTTGATCTTTTTTCCTTCGGAATATCCTCCGGTCATCCCTGAAATGATGAGTGGCGCATGGAGTTTCTTGCCAAACAGCCGGGTTGAAAGGTCAATCTCATTTTCATTGATTTCTGGGAGTGCGTTGTGTATCAGATGAACGTCGTCCCAGTAATTATAATGAGCAGAAACATTTTCTTTTAAGGAAATCTGCACGTGTTCTCGTTTCCTTTCCTCCGTTTGGTTCATGGTTCATCTCCGTATACGATGGTGGATCGGACCTTCTTCCCCTTTAAGGTATGATATAATCGGTTATGTATATTCCCATTCAATAAAATCGTGTCTGTTCCTGATTTCGCTATCTGTTTGATGGTGTGAATTTTTCCCTTCATGCCTTCCGTGACATCCGCGTGTGTGTTAAGGGACGTGGTGAATGTTTCCAACTCCGGTATTGTGGTCTTCTCAAAGAAGGTGGCATTCTTTGTGGTCTTTGGATTGGAGGAGTACAATCCATCTTCATCAAGGACGAAAATCACTTTTGCTGGGTGAAACTCTGCTGCGAGCAGCTGCATGAGCAAATCTCCTGAGCAGATAGAAAAACCAAGCTGGTTATCCAGGACGACATCCCCAAAACTAACAGGTATGAATCCTAATGCAAGATATTTTTTGAAGATGTTGAAATCGATTCGTGCAAGTGCATGATTCGACAGCGACAGGAGTGCGTGCGGTGGGAGGGACACCGCGGGGAGCCTATGATTCTGCAGGGAGGTAAGGACCAGAGTGTTCAGCCGCTGGACCATGGTATGTGTGAGAGAAAAACCCTCTAGTTGTTTTTTTTGTTTGAAACCGTCATTTAATTTGTATTGTTTTGCAAGGATATGACCGAAGGAGCCTGCGCCATGGATGATGATGACTTGTTTGTTCGCTTTTTTTATTTCAGCAGCGAGTCGATCCATGGTTTCTTGCTTGAAACAACATTTCTTTGCTTTGTTGGTGATAACACTCCCGCCAAGTTTAATGAGAAACATATGCTACCTACATGAAACTGGCTATAAAAAAGGATTTTGATAACGCTCCGATAGCATGAATCACCGAAGAACCGAGTCAGTCTTTTCTCCGTAAGAATGGGAGCTTGTCTTTATTTTGTTCTTGGATGAGCCACAAGGAGATAGGCATGGCTGCTGCAGACGATCGCATAATGCTTTGGGACCATTCAATGATTTCCTGTTCTGGAGTGTTAGTCCTGCAGTGCTCACAGACGAAAAATTTATCATCAAATACCAAACCACTTTGATGTTCTTGCAGATGGAATTTTTGTTTACACATCTCACACATTTTTTCTGAAATAGGGACTCCTCCTAAACCACTTTCATTTTTCGAATTGTAATCATATTTCATTATGTGGTTTATATATAAAACTTTTGTGGATGAAAAACGAAAAAAGAAGAGAGGGATGGGATGCAGAGGCAAGGAAAGTGGCAGAAATGCCAGCAACTGTGGCTGGCATGTCCTCCGTAACTCAAGGTCAATTAATTAAGGAAGGGCGTTTCTCGCTTATAAATCTCGAGTAGGGGTGGATGAAAGTATTCAGCGGCGTTCCCGAACACAGAAAAATGTGAAAAAGCGAATCAATTTATATGCATTCAATATCTCTCATATCCAAGGAAGAAATGCTCCATGACAACAAGCCTTCGAGCAACAGTGCAAGAATTGACCCCCTCGCTCATTGAAACACTCCGAGTTGTTTTTTGGCAAAACGTCTATGCGACCAAGGCGATCAAACAGACCCTCACACTCCATTCTGACTGGGTGGACAGCAAACGCGCAATTTTTTCAGAAACACTCTATGACCTCGTCCGATGGTGGAGACCACTCTGGTATATCATTGATAAGGAGCCATCAGCAGATGAAGAAGACCTGCAGACGCTCATCACCCTCTACCTGTTTTCAAAAAAAGGAGACATTTCCGCGCTTCAGAAGAAAAAAGGTTTCAATGCACCATTACTGTTCCAACGTATACAAACCACAAAGAATTCAAGAGCACTACGCGAGTCAGTCCCAGATTGGTTGGACGCACAAGGGGAAAAAGAAGTAGGCACACGATGGGACTCCGTGCTTGCTTCTCTAAATAACACACCAGAGCTGACCATCAGAGTAAACACCCTGAAGATAACGCCAAAGGACTTGCTTATGATTCTACAGAAAGAAGGAGTGGATGCAGAACCAATCGATGGACACACAGACGCACTACGTCTGAAAGAGAAGGTCAATGTCTTCAAACTCTCTAGCTTTAGCGCTGGGCTCTTTGAGGTTCAGGATGCAGCCTCACAGCTCGTCAGTAAAATCCTGAACCCACAACCAGGCATGCGAATCATCGATGTTTGCGCAGGAGAGGGAAGTAAGACACTCCATCTCGCAGCATTGCTCGAAAACAAAGGGAAAATCATCGCCATGGACACCCAAGCGTGGCGGTTACAAGAATTACGAAAACGGGCAGCAAAAGCAGGAGCGGACACGATTGAAACACGACTCATCACCTCCTCGAAAGTCTATAAACGGATAAAAGAAACCGCGGATCGACTGCTCCTGGACGTCCCCTGTTCCGGTCTGGGGACGCTGCGAAGAAACCCGGATATCAAGTGGAAACTCACCGCGGAGAATCTCGAACGCCTCAGAAACATCCAACAAGATCTCCTCGAAAAATACTGCACACTCCTCAAACCCCAAGGCACGATGGTGTACTCCGTCTGCAGCATCCTCCCTTCAGAAGGGGAAACACAGATCCAACGATTCCTCACAACCCATCATGGCTTTCACCTCTTGGAAGAAAAGCGAACTTGGCCTGATACGGACGATACCGATGGATTTTATATCGCACTGCTCCAACGCATCTCCTAACATAAAATTTAAAACCATATAAAGGGAAAAAGAAATACCTCCCACCACTAAAAAAAGACAGGAGGAATTCTCAGATGAAGATACTCTGCTGGAACGTCAACGGCCTCAGAGCGGTAGATAAAAAAGGCTTCTTCCCCTGGTTTTTAAAAGAAGGACCGGACATCATGTGTCTCCAAGAGATAAAGGCAACACCGGACCAGCTCCCGCCTCATCTTAAAAACATCCCCAACTACCATCTCTTCTGGAACCCCGCGGAAAGAAAAGGCTACAGCGGGGTAGCAACATTCACCAAACAAAAACCATTGAGCGTCATAACCGGGTTTGGTAGAGAGGAGTTCGATAGCGAAGGACGCATTCTGATTACCACTTATCCCGCCTTTACCTTATTCAATATCTACTTCCCCAACGGAAAGAAAAACAAGGAACGACTCCAATACAAACTCGATTTCTACGACGAGTTCCTCAGCTATGCAGACACCCTGAAAACAAAAAAACACAACATCATCGTCTGCGGTGACTTCAACACCGCCCATAAGGAAATCGACCTCGCACGACCAAAGGAAAACGAGCACATCTCCGGGTTCCTCCCCATCGAGCGAGCATGGATTGACACCTTCATCGACCATGGGTACGTTGACAGTTTCCGCCGGTTCCATCCAGAGCCGAATCAGTACTCCTGGTGGGACTTGAAAACCGGTGCACGAGCGCGCAACGTCGGCTGGAGAATCGATTATTTCTTCGTCAACAAGGAGTTCCTCCCAAAGGTGACAAACGCGTTCATCCGGCAGGACGTCTTGGGATCGGACCATTGCCCGGTCGGTATCGAAATCGTTGTATAAAGAAGGAGAGAATGCAATGAAGGAATCACTTGAGTATATCTACAAAGAACAAAAAGAAGTCACCCTCTATGGGGGCATCGCTGCACTGCTTGGCTGGGATCAGATGACCTACATGCCACCAAAAGGAAGCGAAGCACGAGCAGAACAACTCTCTCTCATCTCACGACTCACCCATGAACGCGTGACCTCAGAAACATTCTACACCCATCTGAAAAAACTCCATGATGCCGAACACACGCTGACAGACAAAGACCGTCTCGTCGTCACCAAGTTACTCCGCGATGTGGAAAAAGCACGAAAACTCCCCACGGAGTTCGTTGAAAAAATGGCAAAAACCACCTCGATAGCGTACAGTGTCTGGCAGAAAGCACGTGAAAAAAATACTTTTTCCTTATTCCAACCACATCTAGAAAAGATCGTTGAGCTTGAAAAACAATACTGTGATTACATCAGATTGCCGGGTCACCCCTACAATACCTTACTTGATGATTATGAAGAAGGCATGACTGTTGATGTCCTACAAAAAGAATTCACCATCCTACGAAAACAACTCGTTGAGCTCCTCCAGACCATCACTACAACAACCAGGTATCAAAATCAACAATCAATCACGATGAAATTACCCTCTAACCATCAACAAGAGCTTTGCCGCATCCTCCTGACTCATATGAACCTCCCCTTTGACCGATCACGCATCGACGTCTCCACCCATCCCTTCACCACGGCGATGGGAGACGATGACGTACGGTTCACAACCAACTACGAACGAGCAGGATTCCTGTCATCGTTCTTCTCCACGGCACATGAGGCAGGCCATGCCCTGTACGAACTCGGGATGCTGAAAGGAGAATACAAAGACACCATCCTCTCAGCGGCTCCATCCCTGGGCATCCATGAATCGCAATCCCGGTTCTGGGAGAATATGATCGCACGAAGCAAACCATTTTGGATCTATTTTTCACCAATATTCAAAAAAATCGCCCCAGACCAATGTAACATGATGAACACGGAGACCTGGTATCAGGCAGTCAATCAAGCCAGACCTTCGTTCATCCGAGTGGAAGCGGATGAGCTGACCTATTGTCTCCATGTGATCCTCCGCTTTGAATTGGAACTCGCGCTCCTCGAAGATAAAATCACGGTCGCGGAACTTCCAACATGTTGGAACCAGAAAGTCACCGAGTTCTTAGGTATCACTCCGAAAAACAATCAGGAAGGAGTCCTGCAGGACATGCACTGGAGCGGGGGTGACTTCGGGTATTTTCCCACCTATGCAATCGGAACCATCTATGCATCACAGCTCTTCAGACAATTCAGAAAAGAACACCCGACAGCACTCAATGAAATCCAAAAAGGAACGTTCACCACTATCTCCCAATGGCTCTCCGACCATGTCTACCGATATGGTTCCTTGATGACAGCAGAGGAAATCATTCGGAATACCTGTGGTCAAGGGTTAAATTCTAAAGTCTTCGTTGCATATCTAAAAGAGAAATATTATCCTCTTTACGAGGTATAGAGAGGTGCTGAGCTTGGCAACCTTAGTATTAGTCAGACACGGGCAATCACAATGGAACCTTGAGAATCGATTCACCGGTTGGGTGGACGTCCCGCTCTCTGTAAAAGGAAGGGAGGAGGCAACCTCCGCGGGAAAGAAACTAAAAGACATGCGATTTGACACGATGTACGTCTCCCATCTCATGAGAGCAATCCAAACCCTGCATTACATCTTGCTAGAACTGTCAGATAACCGCATCCCAATTCTGTACCACGAAGAAAAACGAATCCATGCATGGGAGCATTACACCGGGAATCGGGAGAAGGAGATCCCTGTCTACCAATCCGTGGAGTTAGCAGAACGGTACTATGGTGACCTCCAAGGTCTTAACAAAGCGGAGACTATGAAGAAATACGGGGACGGGCAGGTCCATCTCTGGCGACGCAGTTACGACATTAACCCACCTCACGGGGAAAGCCTCAAAGACACCTGTGAACGTACTATCCCCTATTACAAAAAAAATATTTTACCAGAGCTGCAGGCAGGGAAAAACGTGCTCATCGTCGCTCATGGCAATAGCCTTCGATCGATCACGAAGTATGTCGAAACCATCTCCGACGAGGAGATCCCGAAGGTTGAGATTCCTACCGGGGTGCCCATCGTTTATACCTTTGATTCCCATATGAAACTACAAAAAAAGGTGCTTCTCCAATAGGATAAAACCTATATACCTGTTTTTAATCACGGATATCGTATAAAATAGTAACTCTGACGAGGAAAGACATGAGAGAACAACGGTTTAAATGTCCGAAGTGCGAGCAAATCGCCACCTTCTACGGTAACCCAGGGGAAACTAAAGTGGTGACCTGCGCAGCGTGTAACATGAAGGGAAAAATCACGATTGCCGAGGAGAGACAGGAGGATGACGTCGCCATCGAAGTATCTCATCTGAAAAAGGTATATGGTGATTTGGTTGCAGTTGATGACATCTCCTTTACGGTAAAAAAAGGAGAGATTTTTGCATTCCTTGGCCCAAACGGAGCCGGTAAGACAACTACAGTCGAGATGATCGAATCGATTCGAACACCAACAGATGGATCCATCAAACTCCTCGGTTCTGATATAAAAACAGGGTTCAATACCGTTAAAGAACGCATTAGCATCCTTCCCCAGGAATTTCATTCCTTCGAACGATTCACCGTTCGTGAGACGCTGACGTACTTCTCAAAACTCTACAAAAAACGAGCAGACATTGACGAAATCATCGATGCAATGGACCTACGATCTCACGAGAAGAAACTGTACCGGAACTTATCAGGGGGGCTGAAACAACGCGTCGGTGTTGCACTCTCCTTAGTAAATGACCCAGAGATCGTCTTCCTTGATGAGCCGACAACAGGTCTGGATCCGAAAGCACGCCGGGAAGTCTGGCAGGTGATTGCAAACCTACGGAACAAAGGTAAAACCGTCTTCCTCACCACACATTATATGGAGGAAGCTGAGCATCTTGCAGATCATATCGCAATCATTCATAAAGGAAAAATCATCGCAGAAGGGTCCTTGCAAGAGTTAATCAGTAAGTATGGCGAGAAAACGACACTCTACATAAAGAACTGCCGGTCAGACGAGGCGAAACAACATCTGGAGGAGAGAGGATTCGAGGTGCATTCCAGTAATAATGGAGACATCACCGTGAAAATCGATTATAAGGAAAACGTCCTTGAGGTCCTCTCAGAGCTTCGACATGAATGTATCGAATATGATGGGGTGGACATCAGAGGCTCCAATCTTGAGGAAGTGTTCCTCCGGTTGACCGGAGCACGACTTACAGAGGAGGCTGAAACATGAACCTGAAAATCGTTGGGCTTGATTTTATCTATAGCATCCGCAGCTGGGCACGCAGCAGAGGTACGGTGTTTTGGTCGCTGTTGTTCCCTGTGATGCTTATCCTTCTGTTCGGTGCTATCTTCTCAGGTATGGGTGACGGGAAATATACCTTGTATGTGCAGGATCTTGATGATACCGACATGTCCCATGGGTTTGTCGATGCGCTGAACAAAACAGGGATTCTGAACATAAAGAACGTAACGACAGATAAAGAAATCACCGATTATATCAAAGAAAATAACGTTAAAAACCTCATTGTCATCCCACAAAGCTATAAGAATACCATCATGAGTTCGTATACTGATCCGTCCATCACCGTGAACCTTACATATTATTTCGACCCGACAGAGCAACAGACCAACCAGGTGCTTCGCAGCGTCATCTCAAGCGTACTCCAAGGGTTGAACATGCAGATCTCCCAGGGGAGGACCATCGTGGGACTCCGGGAGGAAAGCACGGTTACGGAGGATTTCGGGTTCATCGATTTCTTCATCCCCGGGATGATCGGCTTTACCATCATGCAGCAGAGCATCTACGGCAGCATTGAACGGAACACGAAGTTCAGGAAAGACGGCATTTTACGAAAATTACTGACGACGCCGATCACTCGGTCCGAATGGATCCTTGCCAAGATGTTGTTTATGCTGTTCTTGGCGTTCATCTCAACATCGGTAGCAATTGGGGTTGGAGTCCTTGCCTTTGGAATCAAGGTCAACATCAACTTACTTACTATCGTCATCATCATCGCTACAAGTTTTCTGTTCTCAGGTATCGGGATGATCATCGGGCGGTTCGTCAAAGAAGAAGAGACAGCGGATATGGCTGCTGGGGCAATCAGTTTCCCTATGATGTTTCTGGCAGGCACCTTTTTTGCGGTGGATGCGATGCCGTCAATCATCCAGGTGATCGCCCATGCGCTCCCCTTGTTCTATGTCAACGAAGGGTTGCGGAACGCGATGATCTACATGAACCAGACAGAGGCATTGATAAACGCGGGTATCGTTCTTATCTTTGCTGCAGTCTTCTTCATCGCAGGGGTTCTTTTAACGAAATGGAAGGAAGAATAATCAGACTGGATAGGAGAAATCCGTATTTTTGAAGAAAGAAAAATCAAGATTCCCCCAGTCGTTGAAATCCCCCCGTCCATGGGAACCATCAGAAAAATCCATGAAAGAATAGGTGTACATGTAGTTCAGAATGCTTCTATATGAAAGGAACATCCAGAATTCCTTGTAGTACGGTTTGAGTGTATTATGGTTATCAATGCCATTATATTTCGCCACAATGAGACCAAAGGTATGCCCCATCTCGTGCATCGAGGCTGCCATGGCAAGCCAACTACGGGTTGACGATGGATGATTCTCTTCCAACATTTGTGCCCCGATGATAAATGCATTCAGATGATTCCATCCCATGACCGCAAATCCAGTGCTTGGGGAGTAATCGCAGATGATCCCATAATGAAAGATCTGCTGTCGCGGGTTGTTCAGATTATTATGGAGGAAATACTCCCAATACAAGTTGATGATCTCTGCATACGAGACGAAGGATTGAGCAGGGAGTTCTTCTCCCCCACCAAGCTGCCCGGTGTCAATATGTAAAGCGATGTTCTGCCGGGCGAACGCATCGATCATCTGCGTTACGTCCTCTATTGTGGGTTTGTTCGTCACCCCCTTTTGCAGAGATTGTGTCCAATCGAACTCGAGAAACGCATCTCGATAGAAAGGATCTGATCCGTTTGCGTCCATGAAGCATTCCTCAATATTACTCAGGGAATCATTATCGGGGTCAAGATGCCGATGATCATCGAAGATACCGGGATTGTACCCCCATTTCATTTCCCACCAATCAGGTGCTCCATCGCTATCGGTGTCAAGATCAGCAAAAAGGATCTCCGCAGACCATGGATCAGTGTAAGTTGGTTTTTGAAATGTGTCCTCCACATCCCAGTCCGGTCCGATTTCCGGCATGGGAAACGGCAGCCATGGCCGATAGGAAACCTCACGAGGATTCCAGGTTCCTCGATCTGCCCGGAAAAGACCACTATACGCTGGTCCGCTTCGTGCTCCCCACCAGTTGTACCTGGCATCAATCACTGATGTTTTTTCATAGAGACCATAGTTCTCATTAGCAAAGAGGTTGCTCCAGGAGATAGTGCACATGCTATTGTCCACATGGAGTCCGTAACGCTGATTTTTTGTGAAAATACAGTTCCTCAGCAGGATACTCGATGAAGATTCTTTGATTTTACAGGAGAAATGAGTGTTAAGAGAAAAATTACATGACTGGATGAAACAGGCTGATGAATTGATAAGATTTACTCCAACACCATTATGCACGAGATACGAATTATCAATGGTGATGTTCTGACAATCCACGAAAAACATGCCTCCTTCATTATCATCGTTATCGCGGGCAGCTGACTTAGATATGTTTATATGAGAACACCGTTCACAAAGAAACCCGATGCCGTTGGTGTCCGCGTACGAATGGGTGATGGTAACGCAAGAAGTATTAGAGAGATAGACACCTGCACCATTATGGTAGAAGAGACATTGATCAATCGTGATAAAAACTGATGAGGAACAAGAGATACCGTATCCATTTGTATGTAACCGGCACGATGCAATGATGGCGCCACTGTTCGCCTGAATAGAGATACCTGCGCGTGTCCGATAAATGGTACATTCCATGATTGTCGTGGTATTTGCATTAATCGTCATCCCAGCATCTGTTTGATATCCTCCAGAGTTCCGTATTGTGAAGGCTTGGAGATGGACATTCTCACATGCGATGGTAATTACAGAGCCAGAGTTCTGTCCATCAACAATAGTGGTGTCTTGTTGTTGTCCCAATATAGATATGGATTTATTGATGAAAAGGTTCTCCGAATAGAATCCGCTGAATACATAGATGAGGTCTCCATCCATGGCATGCTGGATGCCGTCACTGATATGTTGATACGGGTAATTAGCTGAACCATTCCACGGTCCCTGGGTGTTATTGTCATCGACATAAATCGTGTTTTTCGGTAACAGGGATATATCCTTTATCGATAGTGTTGGTTCAGGGACGACTACCGGCGTTAAGGACACAAGAAGAAAAACGAGTAATACTAGAGGTAGAGAGCGTCGTTTCATGAGTAATTCCTTTGCAGAGACATCTCTCGTTCCTCTACATAAATGTATTGCTATAATTATATTAATTATAGGATTTTAAAAGAGATAAAAAGTAAAAAAAGTTGGTTTTATCCTGATAAACTCTTTGTCCCTATCAACGTCTTTGAATCCATTACGCCTTGAATAGACCGAATTTTGTTAATTACAATACTACCGATAGAGTCGATATCCGAGGCTTCAATTTTTACAAGGATGTCGAATTCCCCGAACAGCGGATGGACCTCAATGATCTCTGAGATTTGGGTGAGTTTCTCGTACACCGTTTTTTCGTGGAGAGGGCTTATACTTAATAACGCAAATCCGATTGCCATGAGGGAGGAAATAGTCTCACACCATCTTATAGTTTTCTTTTCCAAGAGTTGAGAAGAGAAATCCTTATGAGCATCATCAGTAATGCTTCGTTATTCAATATATCTTCTTGGAGAATGATTATGGATGTGAAGCAAGCGATTCAAACCAGGCGGGCGTACCGCTCGTTAGACGCAGTAGAAATCACGCAGGAGCTGATACACGACCTTGCCTTGCATGCTCAACTCTCTGCATCGTGTAATAACAATCAACCCTGGAGATTCCTGTTCGTCTATGAACCGGAAATGTTGAAGAACATGCATGAAGCGCTCTCGAAAGGAAACGAATGGGTTCATGATGCATCGATGATCATTGTGGTTCTGAGCAAGAAAGACTATGATTGTCTCATCGGGGAACGGGTGTACCATCAGTTTGATACGGGGATGGCGACCGCGTTTCTCATTTTACGAGCCACAGAGCTAGGGCTCGTCGCACATCCTATCGCAGGGTATAGCCCGAAAAAAACACGGGAGATCCTCGGAATCCCGGACGACCTCGAGGTCATCACCTTGGTCAATGTCGGAAAACACGCGACAACCATTCATCCCACTCTTACTGAAAAACAGGCAGCGATTGAGAAAAAGAGACCAGAGCGCTTTCCCCTAGAGAAATTTGTATTTCTCAATCGATATCCAAATAAATGATGGTGAAATCATCCATACATTTGAGAGGGATGGGGGCCTGTTGACGGTGCAGTTGGTTGTGCTTGCTTGATGAACGCCCGTATTTTTTGTTCGATGTCTTCTGCTTCCTTGTACAACGGTTGCGTGTCTATCTCAATTTCAGGGAGCATTCTATCGAGGATCTCGACAAGCAATGCTGCAGCACGAGAATCTGGAAACGAGGAATGAGCCTCAGCAAGAAGGCAGAGGACATCCTGGTTCAACCGGGCTCCCTCAAAAAGCAAGACCCCGGTAATTCCCGTAATCATCCCTTCCTTAGTTTCTTCAATAGAATATTTCTTGAGGAGCTCTTGCATTTTCTGTGTCGTTGCAACCCCGTAGGTTTTTGGTTTTTTTGGATTGAGACCATGGGTTCCTTCTAGCGATATAATATGACTGCATTTCTTTTTCTGTGCCCATGACAGAATAATGTTTGCGACCGGTTTGATGATATCAACTGCCGGCATGAACTCAGAGATAACCACTGCAAGTTGATCACACCCGCCTGCTGATCCACAGATTTTTTTGCTCGCATAGATTCTCACTGGCGGAGACGGTGCCCCATTATGGATGACTGCAGCAGGCATGAAAAACCGGGAGCTGATGGTGCCAATCTCCTCAAGTTTCAATTGCTCAACAATGAAATGGCCAGCAATCGAGCTGACTAACCCAACGGTGGGAAACGCTTCAATAAGGATTGAATTTGAAAGATCAACGTTCTTATATTCAATCAGTTGAATATCTTCCTCCATGCTATTCACTTCCCTTGCATCTGATTGCTTCTTTTTAATTATTGCGTTATTAAAGATGGATCATCGAATTCATATCCGTTTTAGGAAAAGAGAGGAAGCAACTCAGATAATCTCTGAATGGTGATATCCGCCTCGATATTCAGACCAACAACCGTACAGCCAGCTGCTCGACCTGCGTTCACATCACTTTCTGTATCACCAATTAAGACGACAGTTGACGGATGAACTCCGAGGCCTTCACATGCGGTAAAGACGATCTCTGGGTCGGGTTTTGCATTGACGACGTCATCACTGGTGATAATCATCTCGAAGCACTCCTCGATGCGGAATTTTCTGAGAATTTGACGCGCACAATCAGCAGGGGTATTTGTAATGATTGCTTTTCTGTAGGACGCAAGCGATTTTAGGGTGTTTTGGGTATCAGGATATATTCTGATAAAATCAAGATGGTTCCCATAGGTGATATTGCAGAATCTGGCGACGTCGGGGTTTAATTGTAATCGTTTAAGATTTGCTTTCAAGTCATGACCCCAATACGTTTTACGAAACTCATCTCGTGTGATTTCCTGATGGTGGAATTTCCGTAACGCGTTGTTCAATGCTTTCCACCAGGAATCAAGGGAATCGACAAGGACTCCATCCATGTCAAACAGAATCGCACTAGGCCTCAGTCTCATAGTCCTCCGGAACAGGTGTAACTTGCGTTCATACAAAAAGGTTTTCGCACCATCACGGTTTAAATACAAAAAATGAATAGACTGTCGTGATGAAGGAACTTCCTATCACATCAGAGAGAAGACACCAGATGATTGATATCACCGATAAGATTCAACACATTATCGAAAAGGAAAAAATCTCCGAAGGATTTGTCATCGTGTACGTCCCGCATACGACCGCAGGGGTCACCATTAACGAAGGAGCGGATCCAAACGTTCAACAAGACATTCTTTTGACATTACAAAAATTGATACCAGAAAACGATTCCTATCACCATTCCGAAGGAAATAGCGACGCCCACATCAAAGCAAGCATTCTCGGTTCATCGGTCACGGTACTTATTACCAACGGAACCCTTGTTCTTGGAACCTGGCAACATATCTTTTTTTATGAAGGAGATGGACCACGACACCGGATGGTATATCTCTCCATAAATAAAAACAGATAACTATGAAAATCCTTTGATTGCAGCAATGCATTCCGGACAGATTTTTTTCGGTTTTCCTTTGATAGGGACATGTTTCATTTTTTTTTCTTCAAATTCACAACTACAGACAACACATTTTTCCATACTACCCCCTCGTGACCTTAGCTTCCGCCGCGGAAATCATCACATGGCTCGTCTTGTCTCATCGGTCGAGCATGTTCAGCATGATCTGGTTGCAGACAGATATCAACCGCTATTTTTTTCATTGGTTTCCCACAGCAGCTTGGCTTTTTATTCTTTTCAGATACAATAGTTTTTTTCTTACAGGTTTGACACTGATAATATGTGACAGCCATGCTGTTCACCTCATGTTTAACATGACGTTTTCCTATTTAAAAGTAGGTTTCTTGCAGAAACATAAAGTTTTTAGAGCCTAAGAGAATATTAACGTAATGAGACGCGAAACAGTCCCTGGTAAGAAGACGACACATCACGTGAAGATCTATACCCTGAGCACCTGTGGATGGTGTAAAAAAACAAAAGAGCTGCTGAAAGTCCTTGATATTGCGTATGAGTATGTGGACGTGGACACGTTGACGGGAGATGATTACACGGAAGCAACTGATGAAGTAAAAAAATATAACCCCTATCGTACCTATCCGACGATTGTAATTGATCATGGAAAACATGTGATTCTGGGATTTAAAGAGAAAGAAATTAAGGAGAAACTCCAATAATGTCTAGAAAAGAAATTATTATTGAGGCGATGAAAAGAAACGCGGAAGAAAATGGGTATTATCTTTGCCCAGACCAGCAGCTGCTCAGCGATCTCATCGATGGTCTTGCTACGAACACCGATCGTTACGGATATGGGTCCTGTCCCTGTCGTGTCGCGAGTGGAACGAAAACATATGATGTGGATATCATCTGCCCCTGTGAGTATCGGGATGCGGATGTGGATGAGTACGGGATGTGTTACTGCGGATTGTTCGTAAGCGAAAAGATAAAGAACAGCCCCTCTCTGCTTGGACCAATCCCAGAACGACGACCTCAAGCAGTCATGGATGCAGCACTCGCTGCAGCGGAAACACGACCTCATTCTTCCAAGGAATCTGCAGATTCGACCAAGCGACAGAAAAAATCAGAAAAGATCACGGTCTGGAGATGCACCGTGTGTGGGTATCTGTGCGCAAGAGAATATCCTCCCCCGATTTGTCCTATTTGTAAAGCCAAAGCGGAGCGGTTCGAGATTTTCACGATTCACTAGAAATACAGTCTTATCAGACAATCTCTCGGATTTTCTGTATGATTTCATCTTTTTGCGCGACAGTTAATTCTTGGTCGAGTTTCGGGTACAAGGAGACTTCCTCGAATGTTTTGTGTGTGATGATGAGGTCTTGGAATTCATGGTACTGGACGGGTTTGTCCCACATCAGGTCCTTCCGCATAATCCGTACCTTATTGAGTATCTCATTATGTTGTTGGACGAGCTCAGGGACCATCTTATAGCCCTCAAGAATGTTCTGTGGGTTATATGAGGAGAAGATTGCTTTTTCTTCCGTGAAAATATGTTTTTCCAGCTCCCATTCGAAGGTATCGAATATCTTCATCCGAGACACCAGCTCGATTCCTCTGCTTTTTTCAACATCGTGTAACAGTTTGAGGATTTTTGCATGATCTGCGGTCATTAGCTCAAGGATGGATGTCCCCTTCATATGTACACAACTCCTTGTGATATCAATTGTGTTGAGATAAGGACACTTGTTTATAAATCTAGCTTTTCAGGAAAAGATACCTCCTCTTTGTTTTATCGCAACCTCTTTAAGTCCTCGATGTTTTCCAGCCTTGGAGTCGGGTATGGATCTGGTCGCAATCACGTTCCAAACGGTGGTGCTTCTTCTTGGCATTGGTGTGTTTGGTTTTTTAATCGTCCAGCGGAAAGTGGTGGCAGAAAACGCCCTTGGTGCGTTATCAAATCTTGCTTTGGATCTCGCCTTGCCTTGTCTGGTCTTTATGAATATCGTCTCAAGCTTCTCTCCACAGGAGACACCGGACTGGTGGGTGCTCCCTCTCTGGTGGGTTGTGTTCACTGGTCTTGCAGCACTACTGATGGGGGTCTTCATGTTTGTATCAAAAAAGGCGACGCGGCGTGAGTTTGCCATGAGCCTGTTTCTGCATAACGGATTGTTCTTCCCTCTTGCGATCCTGACCGGGATGTTTGGTGCATCATCCCCCTATCTGGTCTCCTTGTTTTTGTTCATGATTTTCTATCCTGCGTTTCTGTTTAATATCTATCCGTATTTCTTTGGGAAAGGCGAGAAGAAAATCAACTGGAGGAGAATCTTTAATACCGTTTTTGTCTCAACGATTATTGCCTTGATAATCCGATTCGCTGATATCCAGGAATATATCCCTGATATTGTGCTGTCGATACTGACGATGCTTGGGGCGATGACTGTGCCATTGCTGATGCTCGTGATAGGAGGGAGTCTTTCCTTGGATTTCCAGCGAAAAGGGAAAGTCTACAGCACAGAGATTGTGAAATTTGTTCTGATAAAAAATCTGCTATTTCCTTTGATTTTTTTAGCGGTGTTGTTGGTCATCAAACCGTCGCCACAGATTGCATTACTGCTGATGCTCCAGAGTGCGGTCCCACCGGTCACCGCGTTGCCGATGTTCACGAAGCGTGTTGGTGGGAATGAGACGTTGGTGAACCAGTTTCTGGTCGCGAGTTTCATCGCTTCTTTAGTCAGCATCCCCTTAGTCATCTCGTTGTTCACCTGGTTCTTTCCGATTGTCTAGAGCGTATTGAGACGTACAGGATTTACATCCGGATGGAAAGATGCCTTTTGCCATGAAAATCTTACAGAGGCGACAGGTTTCCTTCATCATGGCATC
>Ga0172363_10001579_pt1 | contig 18447 bp, 14 predicted proteins | sample LakKivs2_kivu2a2_FD_114541 | JGI IMG/M metagenome (GOLD analysis project Ga0172363, IMG submission 114541) | Sediment microbial communities from Lake Kivu, Rwanda - Sediment s2_kivu2a2 | ecosystem: Environmental > Aquatic > Freshwater > Lake > Sediment | place: Rwanda: Western Province, Lake... | reverse complement strand
TGGCAGCCGCCGCGTCCGATCCTCTCGCGGTCCGTCGGCCGGACATGCTCGATCACGGCCATCACGATCGTGGCTTCCGAATACACGAGACACCCGCCCACCCGCGCGGCAACGCTCGAGTACCGGTCTCGCATGAGCTCGCCGGCCGGTGCGGTTCTGGCAGCGGCGTACCGCGTGCGCGACGGCACGCGACGGGCGTTCGCCTCCGGGGGGCTGCGCGGCGTGTGGCTCGGCGTGCTGAGCACCGGGGTCTACCGGCGGCTCCTCGTGCTGGAGCGGCGTCTCGAGCAGCCGCCGCCGGACTTCGGCGACGAGCCGCCGGTGCGCGTGATCCTGCTCGAGGACGAGGTGGCCTATCGAGCCCTGCGTCCCGACCAGAAACCCGACCTGTTCGCGCGCCGCCGTGCTGCCGGCGCGGTGTGCTTCGCCGCCGCTGCGGGCGACCGCGTGGTCGGCGCCACGTGGGCGGCTCCCGGCGGCGGCTGGTGCGACTACCTCGAATACCGGGTGCAGCTGCCGGACGACGAGGTCTACCTGTTCGACACGATGGTGGCTCCGGGATGGCGCGGGAGGCGGGTCGCGGCGCGCATCGCGAGCGCGCAGATTCGCTGCTATGGCGAGCGCGGGATGTCGCGACTGGTCGCGATGGTGCTGCCGGAGAACGTGGCGAGCCGCCGGGCGCGGGCGCGGAGCGGCTTCGTGGTGTGTGGCCGGATCGGCTGGGTCGGGCTCGGCCACCGGCGCCGGTACTTCGGGAGTGCGGCCGCGACGGCGTCACTGGTGGAGCGGGTGTGACGGCGCTGGTCCTCGATCCCGCGCAACCGTACCAGGAGCTGCGCGAGCCGCCGCTCGACGAGTCGCTGCGCGCGCTGCTGCGCGAGTCCTTCGCCGAGCAGCGTCGGATCGCCGCCGCACGCGCTCCGCGCGGGACCGACGACCGCCCCGGCTCCGCCGACCACGAAGGGCGGAGCCGGCACGGCGTTTCATCGGACGCGGACGGCTGCGCCGCGCATGCGGTGGGCGAGGACGCGCTGGCGTCGATCCTGACCAGCGGCCGACGGGTCGCGGGCATCGCGACCGAGCGCGACATCGCGACCGCGATCCCGTTCAACGTGCGCAACGTCCCCGACGTCGTGCGCAGCCGCGCCGTGGCGGCGCGCCGTCGTCAGCTCGATCGGGCGCTCACCCGTGCTCTCGGTGCGCTGTTCGCAGACGAAACGCCGCCCGTGATGTTCCCCGCCGGACACTGGTGGTATCCGCCGGGAAGCCATCTCGGCTGGCACACGAACGAGCGCTTCCCCGGATGGCGGTTGTACCTGAGCCACGCGGAGCAGCCGGGAGCGTCGTTCTTCCGCTACCGGGATCCGCACAGCGCGGCGATCGTGACGTCGCCCGACGACGCATGGAACGTGCGCCTCTTCGAGGTGTCGCCCGAGAGACCGCTCTGGCACGCGGTCGCCTCGGACACGCACCGCCACAGCATCGGCTGGATCGTCCGGCCTTGGTCGCGGCGCGACGCCGCCGCGCTCGCGGTCAAGCGCACGCTCGCCACTCTGTGCGGCTGACCGGCGGGCCCGGACGGCCGCCGTGATGTGCGTCGCGTCGTTCAGGCCTTCTCGGTCTTGGGCACGAAGCGCGGGATCCGGGGCGGCGTGAGGCCGTCGCGCGCGGCGAGCCGGGCGGCGATCGCGATGCCGCTCTGCAGGCCCCCCTCCATGTAGCCGACGAAGGCGTGGCAGCAGTGCTCGCCCGCGAAGTGCAGGCGCCCACCGTGGCCGGCACGCAGGATGGGGCCCGTCCGCATGAGCTCGCCCGGGGCGGGGAACGAGTAGCCGGCCCCCACCAGCGGGTCGCGCGGCCAGTCCATGAAGCGCGACCGCACGAAGTTCTTGCGCATGCCGGGGTAGATGCGCTCGATCTCGGCGAGGTAGCGCTCGTCGAGCTGCTCCTTGTTCCAGGAGAGCGTCACGTCGGCGGAGGGGCCGCCCGAGAAGCCGACGAGGAGCGCGCCCTCGTCGCCGGGCTGGCCGTCGGTGCCCTCCCAGGTCTGGGAGACGGGGCCGTCCGTCAGCGAGTACTGGCCCAGCCCATCGTCGTGCCAGAAGCGCCGCTTCACGTGCGCGAGGTACTTGACCACGTTGCCCATCTGGGGCGTGAGCGCGCCGGGCAGGCCCGGCTCGAAGGTGATCGCGCGCCATGCTGCCGGCGGCACCGCCAGCACGACGTCGTCGGCCTCCAGCACGGTACCGTCGGCGAGCGTCACCCGTGCGCCCTGTTCGTCCTGCTTGATGGCGGAGACCGGCGTCCGCAGGCGCACGCGCCCGTCGCCCAGCGAGCCGGCGAGCTTCGTTGCGAGCTGGTCGTTGCCGCCCTTGCAGCGCCAGACCTCGGTCTCCTCCCAGTAGGCCTCGACGCCGCCGCCCTTCACGGCGGCGAGCATGCCCAGGTAGGAGCTCTTGCGCGTGTCCTGGCCGTTGTCGCTCGAGAAGAGCGCGTCGAGCGCGCGCCGGGTGGTCTCGCTGGCCTTCGTCGCGTCGATCCACGAGCGCAGCGGCCGCGCGTCCAGAGCCTTGGCTCCAGGCGACAGCCACGGCTGCTCGGCGTCCACCTTGCGGGCGTCGGCGTTGATGGTCTCGAGCATGCCGCCCTCGAGCGCCTCCCAGATCCGGGCCTCCGCCTTCTCGCCGAGGCGCTTGCCACCGATCAGGATCGGGGCGGCGTAGTCCTCCTCCTCGCTCATGTCGGAGAACTCGAGCCCGAACTTCTCCGCGTAGGCGACCCAGGCCAGGTGGTTGCTGCCCACCAGCTCGCCGCCGCCCTCGACGTACTTGCCGGGTACGAAATCGCGGAACGTCAGCACGCGCCCGCCCACGCGCGTGCCCGCGTCGACCACGGTCACGTCGTAGCCCAGCGCGAGGAGCTCGTGCGCCGCGGCGAGTCCGGCGAAGCCGGCGCCGACCACGACCACGCGCTTGCCCCGGGGCTTCTCGTCGGCGAACGAGACGCGCCCGCGGCTGAAGAGCAACGCGGCTCCCGCGGCCGCGCCGGCCGCCAGGACCTCACGGCGTGTGGTGCCGCTGCGCGGCTCGTGCTCGACCGGGCCTCCGTTTTTCCCGAACTTACGCTGCAGCTTCCGGATCCAGGCTCTACGCATCTCGTCGTCCTCCGCTCTGCGACCCGCGACGCCTCCAGGCCGGGCGACCGCCGCGATGATCGGCGACCCGGTCCGGCCGCCACCACCGCCGCGACGCGCACCTGATCGACACCGTACGTCTCGGCAAGGATGCACGCGAACTCGAACGCGGTCCGCGCGATCTGGACCGGAGGTACGCAGCGGACGGCGTACCTGTCAACGGAAACCCGGTCCGACGCCGTCGCTGCCGCTCGGTCCCGGCTCCGTTACGCCGCACCGGATGCGGGTCCTGAAGCCTGCGCCACGGATCGGGTGAGACGGCGGCAGAGTGGCAGCCGATCCTGACGCTTCTCGGGGGCGGCCGCTATGACAAGCACTTGCACCACGGTGCATGGAGCGAGCAGGACCGCATCCTGGCGGACCGCCGGTCGTCGTCCGTCGAGTGGGGGGGCGGAATCGCGCGGCGTCGAGTACATCCGGGTCACACCGGCCGGCACGGCGTCGATCCGCCGCGGAAAGGGGAGAGGACATTGAGGAACTTCGACAAGGACGAGGCCATCCGGGCCTTGAACGCGATCCTGGAGACCGAGCTCGCGGGAGTGGTGCGCTACATGCACTACTCGTTCATGATCTTCGGCCACGCGAGGATTCCGATCGTGAAGTGGATGCGCGACCAGGCCGACGAGTCGCTGCTGCACGCCGCCGAGGCAGGGGAGTTCGTGACGGCGCTGGGGGGCCTCCGTCGCTGTCCATCGGCAAGCTGCTCGAGACGCGTCACCACGACATCGACCAGATCCTGCGCGAGGCGCTCGAGCACGAGACCCAGGGCCTGGCGTGCTACCGCGCGCTGCTCGAGATCACGCGGGACGCGAGCATCTCGCTCGAGGAGTACGCGCGCAAGATGATCGCCAGCGAGGAGATGCACGTGAGCGAGGTCGAGAAGATGCTGCGTCGGGTCGACTAGGCGACGCGCGGGGGGCCTTGCCGATCCGGCCCCCCGATTCTCCGACTGCGAGCGAGCGGCGCTTCTTCGCGCTGGCCCTCTTGATGTAAGAGCCAACCGCCGGGCGTCGTCGCCTGGCGACGCAAGCTGCAGGAGGACGCATGAGACCACGCTTCGGCGGAACCATCGGCCGCACCTACGACGACTCGACGCCCTGGTGGCCCGAGCTGCCGTCGGCGCCGGCCGGGGCGCCCAACGTGATCGTCGTGCTGCTCGACGACGTCGGCTACGCGCAGTTCGGCTGCTACGGCTCCGACATCGCGACGCCGTGTTTCGACCGGCTCGCCGCCGCGGGGCGGCGCTACGCGAACTTCCACACCACCGCGCTGTGCTCACCGACGCGCGCGTGCCTCCTCACCGGCCGCAACCACCACTCGAACGGCATGGCCCGCATCGTCGAGCTGGCGGCGGGCTTCCCGGGCTACAACGCGACCATCCCGAAGGAGAACGGGTTTCTTTCGGAGATCCTGGTCCGCAACGGCTACGCCACCTTCGCGGTCGGCAAGTGGCACCTGACCCCTGCGACCGAGATGACGGTCGGCAGCCCGCGCGACAAGTGGCCGCTCGGCCGCGGCTTCGAGCGCTTCTACGGCTTCATGGCCGGCGAGACCGACCAGTACGTGCCCGACCTGGTGTTCGACAACCACCCGGTCGAGCCGCCGCGGACGCCGGAGCAGGGCTACCACCTCACCGAGGACCTGGCGGACAAGGCGATGCGCTTCGTCAAGGACCTGCGCGCGGTCGCGCCGAAGAAGCCGTTCTTCCTGTGGTTCACCCCCGGCGCGTGCCACGCGCCGCACCAGGCGCCGGCGGACTTCATCATCCCGTACCGCGGCCGGTTCGACCACGGCTGGGACGCGTGGCGCGAGGAGGTGTTCGCGCGTCAGGTCGCGTCGGGGCTGCTGCCGCCGGGCACGGAGCTGTCGGCGCGTCCGTCGTGGGTGCCGCCGTGGGACTCGCTGTCGGCTGACGAGCGGCGGCTCTACGCGCGCATGATGGAGGTCTACGCGGGCTTCCTCACGCACACCGACGCGCAGGTCGCGCGCCTGCTCGACTTCGTGGCGCAGCAGGGCGAGCTCGACGACACGCTGGTCCTGATCATGAGCGACAACGGCGCCAGCGCCGAGGGTGGGCCGAAGGGCTCGTTCAACGAGCAGTACTTCTTCAACTTCGTGCCCGAGAGCCTGGAGGAGAACCTGCGCCGCATCGACGACCTCGGCACGCCGCGCGCGAACAACCACTACCCGTGGGGCTGGGCCTGGGCCGGCAACACGCCGCTCAAGCGCTTCAAGCGCGACACGCACGAGGGCGGCGTCGCCGACCCGCTGATCGTGCACTGGCCGAAGCGCCTCGGGACGACCGGCGGGACGCGAAACCAGTACGTGCACGCGGTCGACGTCATGCCGACCATCCTCGAGCTGATCGGGATCGACCCGCCCGCGACCATCAACGGGTACGAGCAGACCCCGATCGAGGGTACGAGCTTCGCCGCGACGCTCGACTCCGCCGACGCGCCGAGCGCGCACGTCACGCAGTACTACGAGATGTTCGGCTCGCGCGCGCTCTACCACGATGGCTGGAAGGCGGTGGTGTTCCACCCGGCGCCGTTCATCGCCTACGACGGCACCGACGTCAGCAAGCCCTTCGACGACGACGCGTGGGAGCTCTACCACGTGGCAAAGGACTTCTCGGAGGTGCACGACCTCGCCGCGTCGGAGCCGGAGCGGCTGCAGCGGATGAAGGAGCTGTGGTGGCAGGAGGCCGTCAAGTACCAGGTGCTGCCGCTCAACAATCAGCCCGGACGCTTCGTCGACCCCCGCCACCGCCGCCGGCGCTACGAGCTGCACGCCGGCGTCGGCCCGCTGCCGGAGGCGATCGCGCCGAACCTGCGCGGTCGGAAGTTCTTCATCGCAGCCGAGCTCGACGTGCCGCCGTCGGGGGACGTCGCGGGCGCGATCGTCGCGCACGGCGGCCACTCCGGCGGTTACGTGCTCTACCTGCAGGGCCGCCGTCTGCACTACGTCTACAACTTCGTCGGCACCGAGATCACCGTCGCGTCGGCCAGCGTCGAGCTGCCGGCGGGCCGCGTGGTCGTGCGCGCGGCGTTCACGCCGACGGCGACGCGTCCCGGTAGCGGCGGCGACGTCGCCCTGTTCTACGGCGACGTCCCGGTCGGCGAGGCGACGATCCCGCGCACCACGCCGCTCACCTACGGGACGCACGGCTTCACGGTCGGCTTCCAGCCGGGCGGGCCGATCGCGCCTTCGCTCGGCGGGCGTGCCGAGATCACGCCAGGCGTGCTCGCGCGCGTCGTGATCGAGGTGGAGGGGCGCGGCGGGCCCGGCCGAGCGGCCCGCGAGCGCGTCGATCTGGCGACGCAGTAGAAGGCTGGGCGCGGGTGCGTCGCCGCCGCCTCGCGGTGCGCGACGCGTTCCGACGCGCCGCGGTGCGCGCGACGCGTTCCGACGCGCCGCGCTCGTTCCGTCTCAGCGGCCCAGCGCGACCAGTACCGCGGTGGTGAGCAGCCCGATCGCGCCTCCGGCGTGCAGGGTCAGGGAGACGCCGCGCGGCACCGTCTGCGGATCGGTGCCGGGGCGCGGGTCCGCGACGACCACGGCGAAGTCCACGATCGCGATGAGCGCACAAGCGGCCACGCTCGCGGCGAGCAGCGCCGTGGAGCCGAGCGCCATCAGCAGCGCGAGCACGATCCCGAGCGCCAGATCGCGGGCACCCATCGCTCTCAGGTACGCCAGCGCACGCGCGTCGGCGACGACGATGCCGTACTGCCCGGCCGAGAACGCCGGCGCGACGATCGCTCCGATGCCGATCCCGAGCAGGCCGAGTGCAGCCAGGCCGCACAGGATCATGCCGATCATACGGGCGCTCTACCGGACGTCACGCAACGACGCGAGCCGGGCCCGACCGGCGGACGGATTCGCACGGTGCGCTTGAAAACGGGCTGCTGGCCGGCCACACCGAAGTGTGATGTGGGCGCTCGCCGACACCTTGCGCGCGTTGTGGCGCCACCCGCGCGCGACCCGCGACGAGATCGAAGCATTCCGGCTACGGCGGCTCGGCGCGCTGCTCGCGCACGCCGGCACCCGCGTCCCGCAGTATCGCGACCGCTTCGCCGCGGCGGGGATCTCCGATACGCGCGTCCGCGAGATCGCAGACCTCGCGCGCTTTCCGATCACGAGCAAGGCCGACCTGCGCGCCGCGCCGCTGGCGACGACGCTCGCCGCCGGCACCCGTCCCGAGCGGCTGGTTCGCCGCATCACCAGCGGCTCGACGGGCGAGCCGTTCATCATCCACCGCGCGCCGTTCGAAGACCACCTCCTGCAGCTCTTTCGCGTCCGCGCGTTGCGGCAGCTCGGGATGCGCGCCGGCGACCGCCGCGTGAGCGTCGCCGAGCCCCCGCTCGACGGACGACGCGGGGGGTGGCCCGGCCCGCTACGCGCCTGGGCCGGCTTGTACGGCAACCAGCACCTGGACGGGCTGCGCGCGTCGCCGGAGCTGCTCGACCGGCTCGAGCGCCTCGGCCCGGAGGTGATCTCGGGATACCCCTCGACGCTCGAGCAGGCGGCGCAGGCGCTCGACTCTGCGCAGCGCCGGCGAATCCGACCCCGTCTGCTGCTGGCGGGTGGCGAGGTTCTGCGGCCGGCCGCTCGGCGCACGATCGAGCAGGCGTTCCGTGCCCCGCTCTTCGACCTCTACGGCGCGCACGAGTTCAACCTGCTCGCCTCGCAGTGTCCGGCGGGCGCGGGCACCCTTCACGTGTCCGACGACGCGCTCGTTCTCGAGGTGCTCGGCGAGGACGGCAGGCCGGTCGCGGAGGGTGAGTCGGGAGAGGTCGTGGCGACCAACCTGCATGCCTTCGCGATGCCGTTCATCCGCTACCGGACCGGGGACCGCGCCGTGCGTGGGCCGGCAACGTGCCCGTGCGGGCAGCCGTTCACCACGCTGCTCGCGATCGACGGTCGGACCATGGACCACGTCGTCCTGCCCGACGGCCGCCGTGTCCACCCCTTCCTGCTGACCGGGCCGCTTCTCGAGGGCGAGGCCGGGTGGATCGCGCAGCACCAGCTCGAGCAGCGCGCGAGCGATACGCTGGTGCTGCGCCTGAAGCCGCGCGGCGCCGCCAGCGTCGAGGGGGTCGCGCGCCTGCAGGCGCTCGGCGCCCGGCTCGTCGGTCCGGACATGCGCTTGACGATCGAGATCGTCGACGGCTTCCCGGTGCCGCGCGGACGAAAGTTCCGCCCCTACGTCGCGCTGTCGTCGTCGGAGGATGCCGCGGCGTGCCGCGCCATCGAGCCCGGCCGCGATGTCCGGACCAGCGGGCCGGCCGAGCATGCGACCGCGCCCGGGCTGCTGCTGGTCCACGACCCGAGCCGCGTCGGAGCGCTGCGCGCCCTCGACGGAATCACCGACGCGAGCCTCGAGGAGGCGGTCCTGTTCCGCTCGCGCCCGGACGCGGCGTTGTACGCGGCACAGCACGCGGCATTCGTCGCGACGCTGCGCGCCCACGCCGGGCGCGTGGCATACTTGACCGATCTCCTGGACGGCGACGCGTTCCTGGCGACGGCGCGCAGCAGTCCGAATCTCGTGTTCACGCGCGACTCGTTGATCACGCTGCCGTGGCTGCCGGACGTCTACGTCGGGGGACGCATGGCGCGGCCCGTGCGGCAGGGCGAGCCGGCGGTGCTGCGCGCGGCGGTGGAGACCCTCGGCCTGCGCGAGCTGCTCGCCCTGCCGGACGACCTGGTGCTCGAGGGCGGCGACGTCGTTCCGTTCGCGCAGCACGGGCGCCGGGTGCTGCTCGTGGGCTACGGCAACCGGACGCAGCTCGCGACCGTGCGCTTTCTCGCCGAGGCTCTCGTGCCCGCCCACGCCGACGAGGTGGTGGGGATCCGACTCGCACCGTGGCGCATCAATCTCGACGGCGGTCTGCTGCCGGTCGCGGACGATGTCATCGTCTGCCACCGCGAGAGCATCCTCGAGGGCTGCCTGCTCGATGCGCGCGGCGAGCGCCCGATCGACGTGCTCGCCTGGCTCGAGCACGACCTCGGCTTCCGGATCATCGCGGCGACCCGCGACGAGTCCATCTACGGGCAGGCCTGCAACGCCGTCTGCCTCGGTGGCCGCCGCATCGTCTACTACGACCTGAATCCGCGCGTCGCCGAGCTGCTGCGGCAGCACGACGTCGACGTGCTGCTCACCCCGGGATCGGAGCTGGTGAAGGGCCGCGGCGGGCCGCGCTGCATGACGCGGCCGATCTACGGCGCGCCGCGGCGACCGTGCGGCGAACCTACTTGAAGACGCCGACGGTGCGCAGGATCGCGATGAGCAGCGCGGCGCCCGCGACGGCGACCAGGTAGGTTCCCACCCCGCTCGCGGCGATGCCGAGAAGCCCGGCGATCCAGCCGATGACGCCACCGATGATCAGCCAGACGATCAGGCTTGTCGATCCCCCTGCAATCTGGACGAGGCGCGCGCCCCGTTCGTTCTGGGTTCGCCACGGAGTCTGGGCCTGGAGCCGGGTGAGCGCAAGCCGAGTCAGCTCCGCACGTGCTCGGCCGCCGCGGTGTAGCGCGCGAGCAATGCCGGCACGCTCGGCGGTACTTCGATCGTCGCCGGGTCGTACCAGGGGCTCCAGGTGCGGAAGTACCGTCGGATCACCTCGCGGTGCATCGCCGACCGCGGGCGGGACGGAGTCCGGCCGAGCGCGCGCGACATCTCGCCGGCGAAGCGTGCGACGTAGGAGAGGTAGTGCCACTGCGCGCGCACGCCGGCGATGATCCGGTAGGGGTAGCTGCCGACCAGGTGCTCGAACACCCCGAAGGCGACCGTGCGGTGCTCGATCTCCTCGGCCATGTGCCAGGACCACAGCTCGCCGCCGGGAACCCCGGAGCCGGGGTCGAACGCGCCGTGCGCCGCCGCCGCGAGCGCGCCGGCGCAGGTCATCGCCTCGAAGCCCTCCGCGTAGGCGACGTTGAAGCGCAGCGACCTGTCACGCGTGAAGCGCTGGTAGTCGTGCTCGAGCTCGGCCTCGATCGCCTGCAGGCGCGCGGCGGTCGCGTCGTCGAAGCGGGCGCGCAGCGTGGCGTTGAAGACCGCGTGGTTCCGGTAGTGGTGGCCTTCCTGCTGCGCGAAGCGCCGCACGTCCTCGGCGAGTGCGGTGTCGGTGATCTCGCGCAGCGCCGCGTTCATCGTCCGGATGAGGTAGGGCTCGAGGTACGGCATGGTGAGCGAGAGTCCGAGCACCGGCAGCAGCGAGCCCAGCTCCTCGTCGGAGCCGTCGAGCGGAGGCAGGGCGTCGAACGGGAACCGGATCTTGCGGACGGTGATGGCGCTCACGAGGCTCGGACCTCCAGGTGGCGAATCTCCCTCGGGGCGTGCCGGGGGACGGGCTCGTCCACGCGGCGCTCCGAGCCTACTCGACGCGCCGGCCGGACGGTAGCGACGGCGCGTCCCGGCGCGGCTGGACGATCGCGAGCGCGCCCGGGCGCGCCTGGACGGCAGCGAGCGGCGCGTCCCGGGCGCGCCCGGACGCCATCGGCTCCGCCACGCGGGCGGTCAAGGTGCACGCGGCCGGTGCCGATGAGGTCTGCATGACGAACGACGACCGCGCGGCGGACGACCGGCGGCCGCCGAGCCGGCGGCGGGTGTCACGGATGCGGCCCTGGATCAGCGTCGCGATGCTGGTGGCGGTCTACCCCCTGCTGGTCGGCTACGGCGGACCGAACCCGTTCCACGTGGCACGGCTCCTGCCGTCCGGAGACAACTTCCAGCCGGGCAACTGGGTCGAGAGCACGACGGTCGCGAGCAAGGACGAGATCACGGTCGTCATCATGGCGAGCTGGTGTCCGCACTGCGTGCGCATGATCGACCAGCTCGCGGCCGATCCCGATGCGCGCCGCCGCGTCGACATGGTGCTGCTGTTCGACGACGAGAACGGCGCCGCCGCGCGCCAGGGCGAGTACGTCAAGTATCCCGCGAAGCTCGCCGGCCGCGATCTGCCGTATTTCTTCGCGAAGGATGAGGAGTTCGCCGGGCTCTACCGGGGCTTCCCGACCATCCTGGCTTGCACGCGGCAGGGCTGTACGACGAAGAGCCGGGCGGACATCGGTCTCCGGTAGGGATCCGGTGTCGCGATTCGCCAGCGCGGCTCACCCGGGTGGGGTCCAGGCGACGCCCAGCTCGGTGGCGACCGCCGCCAGCGGCGCGTCCATGGTCCAGAGCGGCCAGCGCTCGACGAGCGCCGACGCCAGCTGGTGCGCGTCGATCCAGCCGACGCCGCGTCCGTGGATCCTGCGCGACCGGACGAGCTCGAGCACCTCTTCGTGCACGACCGTGCGTGCCCGTGAGATGCGGGCGTAGGCCTCGAGCAGGTCGCGCCGGCCGCCGGTGTCGCCGATCAGCAGCTCTCCGTACACGAGGTCGTGGCCCGCGACGTCCTCGTCGGCGAGCAGCCTGTCCAGCGCGGGCGCCTCGGGCCTCCGTCCGGCGAGGAACCGGATCCACACCGACGTGTCGACGAGCACCACTACGCGGCCCGGCGCTTGCGGGTCGGCTTCTCGCGCCGGCGTGGGACGGGCTGTGCGGCCGGCTCCGAGCCGCGCAGCGCACGCAGACGCTCGTAGGCCGCGCGCCGGAGCAGGGCCTCGAGGCCGAGGCGCACGGTCTCGGTGTCGGTGGTGGCGCCACACGCCGCGCGCGCTCTCGCGAGAATCTCCTGGTCGATGTGGAGCGTCTTCTTCATCCATATCTTCCTGCCATACTTGTACGGCAGTGAAAACCACGATCTTCCTGCGCTCGATCGGGGAGAGCGCGGGCGAGCGCACCGGAGCTTGACCGGCGACGCGCCCCGCGCGCATCTGGGACGCGGAGGTTCCATGAAGAGCTCGAAGAGAGATCGCTCCTTCCTGCGACACCATGGGCTCGCCGGCCTGCTCCTGGTTGCCGTCGTGCTGGTGACGAGCGGGGCCTCGTCCGCCGGCGAGCCCAGCCGGTGCGCGCAGCTTCAGTACGCGGCGGCCGGGGAGGCCGCGCGTCGCAAGGCGGATTGCGCGGCGAAGGCAGCGGCGCTCGGTGCCCCGGTCGACGCGGGCTGCCTCGCCGCGGTCGACGGGCGACTCGCGCGCCGCTGGGCGCGCGCGGCGGCGCGCGGCGATTGCCCGACGCCTGCCGACAGCGACACGGCGCGGGCCGTCGTCGACGGCTTTCTCGCGAGCCTGAGCCAGGCGCTCACGGCACCGGTGCCGGGCGGCTGCTGCGACTCCGGGGCGCGCTGCTTCGGCAGCCCGGCGATCGACGCATCGACCTGCCAGTTCGAGCTGCTCGGCACGCTCGGCGCTCCCGGTAGCGTCTGCGACGGCGCGACGGGCGACTGCGTGGCGCCGGCGGGCACCGGGGGTTCCTGCTGCGAATTCCCGGGCGCGGTCTGCAGCGCCGTTCCGAACGACGACCCGGCGGATTGCGTCGCCGCCGGCGGGCAATCGTTCGCCACCGCCGTCTGCCAGCCCGGCGGTACCTGCACCGCGCCCTGACTGGGCCTCTCGACGGTGCCGCGCTCGGCCGCGCGGCACGGCGTCTGGAGGAACCCGAGCGCGGCTGCTAGGTCGCAGACGTCATGCTCGTTGGGCGGCGCTCCCAGATGATCCCGGTGTCCTGCGCGCTGGTGCTCCTGGCGGCGCTGGCGCACGCGTCGCCCGCGGACGACGGGCCGGAGCGCATGCGCGCGCTCCTCGCCGACATCGCGCGGCGCGCGCCCGAGGAGAACGTCTACACCGGCGACGCGCAGGTGAAGGCGCTGCGTGCGCAGGTCGAGGATCCGCGCGCCGCGGCGGTGCCGGCGCTGCACTGGCGTCGCCTGCGCGCGCTCGCGGTGCACGAGCTGCGCGTCGGCGAGACCGCGGCGGCGGTGCGCCACCTCGAGGAGGCGACGGCGCTGGTGCCGAAGCTCGGACGCGCGGTGCCGCAGGCGGACGTCGACGCGGCGCAGCTCGAGCTCGCGGTCGCGTACCTTCGCTGGGGCGAGGACCGGAACTGCGTCGCGCGCCACACCAGCGAGAGCTGCATCGTGCCGATCGGCCCGTCGGGCGTGCACACCGACCAGGACGGTTCGCGGCGCGGCATCGCCGTCCTGCGGGAGATCCTCGCGCGCCAGCCCGACCACCTGGTGGCGCGCTGGCTGCTGAACATCGCGTCCATGACCGTCGGCGAGTACCCGGACGGCGTCCCCGAGGCGTGGCGCATCCCGGCCGCGGCGTTCGCGGGCGGCGAGCCGTTCGTTCGCTTCAGCGACGTCGCCGCGGCCTCGGGCGTCCATACGAGAGATCTCGGCGGCGGCGCGGCGGTGGAGGACTACGACGGCGACGGCGTGCTCGACCTCGTGGTCTCGTCGACCAACCCGCAGAGCCCGCTGCGCTACTTCGCCGGGCGCGGCGACGGGAAGTTCCAAGAGCGCAGCGACGCCGCGGGCTTCGCGGGGCTCCTCGGTGGCGGCAACGTCGTGCAGGCCGACTACGACGGCGACGGCGACGTCGACCTGCTGGTGCTGCGCGGCGCGTGGCTCGGGCGCAGCGGGCGTCACCCGAAGTCGCTGCTGCGCAACGACGGCAAGGGCACGTTCACCGACGTGACCTTCGCGTCGGGGCTGGGCGAGGTCCACTACCCGAGCCAGACCGCGGCCTGGGCCGACTACGACAACGACGGCGACCTCGACCTCTACGTCGGCAACGAGGGCGAGGAGAACTTCCGCTTCCCGTCGCAGCTGTTCCGCAACGACGGCGACGGTACCTTCACCGACGTCGCGGCGCAGGCGGGCGTCGCGGGCGGGCTGCTGGTGAAGGGCGTCGCCTGGCTCGACCACGACGGCGACGGCTTCCAGGACCTCTACGTATCGAACTACAACGAGCCCAACCGGCTCTACCGGAACCGCGGCGACGGAACCTTCGCCGAGGTCGGCGCCGCGGCGGGCGTGACGCTGCCGATCGCGAGCCACGCCGTGGTGACCGGCGACTTCGACGGCGACGGTCGCACCGACATCTTCGTCGGCGCCACCACGCCGCTGCACCGCCCGCAGGCGCACGGCACGAAGGTCGATCCGCTGTCGCCGCTCACGGCGTACGTCGCCGGCGCGCTGCGCCAGCCGACCTCGGTCGGGGCGGAGACCGGCCGGCTGTTCCGCAATCTCGGCGACGGCCGCTTCGAGGATGCGACGCGCGCCTTCGGGCTCGACCGGGTGCTGCTCACCGGCGGCATCGGCGTCGGCGACGTGAACGCCGACGGCTTCCTCGACCTCTACGTCGGCACCGCGTGGAACGGCTACGAGGGACTGCTGCCGAACGTCCTCTACGTGAACCGCGGCGGCAAGCGCTTCGCCGACGTCACGGCGAGCGCCGGACTCGGGCACTTGCAGAAGGACGGCGGCATCGTCTTGGCCGACCTCGATGCCGACGGCGACGAGGACGTCTTCGTCAACACCGGCGGCATGTTCGGCGGCGACGTGTTCGGCGACGTCCTGTTCGCGAACCCCGGCGGCGGCGGCAACTGGCTCGACCTGAAGCTGGTCGGGCGTGGCGCGAACCGGTCGGCGATCGGCGCCCGCATCCGCGTGACCGTGCTCGAGGACGGCAAGCCGCGCGGAATCCATCGCGTGGTCGGCGCGGGGACGAGCTTCGGCGCGAACCCGCTCCGCCAGCGGATCGGCCTCGGCACGGCGCGGCGTGCGGAGACCGTCGAGGTCACCTGGCCCGGCAGCGGTCGCACGCAGACGGTGCGACATCTTGACGTAGGGCGCCTCGCGGTGGTTCTAGAGGACGGCGATCGCCCGAGCGACTGAGCGGCCGCGCTCCCGCGAGCGGCTCGGAGGGCGATGACTGGGGGTGGGGTGTGCGTGTCGTTTCTGCGCTGGTGGTGTCGTTTCTTGTCCTCGGGATCGGTTGTGGTGGCGGCGGTGGGGGCGGGAAGCCGCCGGGACCGGAGCTGACCTACCCGTCGGTGATCGACAGCCAGAACGGGGTGCTGCGCACCACGCTGACGATCGAGGCCGCGATGCAGAACGTCGCCGGCGAAGACGTCACCTTCCCCGAGCTCTACAACGGGCTCTACACCCCGCCGACGTTGCACGTGCAGCCGGGTGACCGGATCGAGCTCCGGTTGCGCAACTTCGGCTACCAGTCGACGAACTTCCACTACCACGGGCTGGTCGTCACGCCGATGGGACCCGGCGACAACGTCTTCCTCGAGATCGAGGCAGGCCTGACCTTCGACTACTCGTTCCCGATTCCCGCGGATCACGACCAGGGGATGTTCTGGTACCACCCGCACCTCGACCCGCAGCTCAACACGCAGCTCTCGGGCGGCATGGCGGGTGCGCTGATCGTCGGCAACATCCTTGCCCCGTTCCCGCAGCTCGCGGGCATCCCCGAGCGCATCATGGTGCTGAAGGACCTGAAGACGGTCGACGGCTTTCCGATGCTCGACCCCGATCCTGCAGGTCCGACGAAGCGGACCATCAACGGCGTCTACCAGCCGCGCATCACCATGCAGCCGGGGCAGCTCGAGTTCTGGCGCATCGGCAACTTCAGCTCGAACATCTACTACGAGCTGTCGCTCGAGGGCCTCACGTTCAACGTCATCGCCGAGGACGGCAACCTGCAGAACCGGGTCATTCCCACCGACACCCTGGTGATGCCGCCGGGCAAGCGGCTCGAGCTGCTGATCTACGGCCCGGACAGTGGCAGCTACAAGCTGCGTGCGGCCGACTTCGACACCGGTCCGGACGGCGACGCCTATCCCGGGCAGCTCATGGCGACCATCGTGTCGCAGGGCGACGAGGTCGCGCCGATCCCGCTGCCGACGACCTTCCCGCCGGTGCAGGACCTGCGCACCGTGCCGCTCACCGGCAAGCGCACCGTCGTCTTCGCGGACAGCGACAACCCGAACCAGTTCCTGATCGACGACAAGCAGTTCAACCCGACCTGCGTCGACCAGCTCATCACGCTGGGCTCGGTCGAGGAGTGGACGATCCAGAACACGTCGCAGGAGGCGCACGTGTTCCACATCCACCAGCTCGACTTCCAGGTGATCGAGGTCAACGGCGAGCGGCTCGAGTTCACCGGACACCAGGACATCGTCACGCTGCCGCCGGCGCCCGACGACGACACGCCGAGCGTGGTCAAGGCGATCATCCCGTTCGACAATCCGGTCATGGTCGGCGAGTTCGTCTTCCACTGCCACATCATCCAGCACGAGGTGCAGGGCATGATGGCGAGCGTCTACGTCGTCGATCCGAAGGCGCCGCCGGGGGATCTGCCGCCGCTCTGCCAGCCGCCGTTTCCAGCCGAGAGGCAAGAGGACGTCGACGACAGACCTTCCCGGCGCCGGGGCGCACCTGGTCCAGCGCCGTCGAGGCGCTAGAACGACAAGAGAAACGTTCCAAGGGGAACGAAGAGGATCCGCCGCTCGTCGTCCCATTTCGCAAGCTCACGAGTGACGACGACCCCGGCGGTACCTTCCAGGGCCTTCTTGTGGCGCTCCCCGAAGAGCAGGAGTCCTTTCAGGTCGTCCTCGCGGATGCGCTTACGAAACTTGACTTCGATGGGCAGGACCTGACCATCGAGGCGCTCCGCGACGAAATCAACCTCGTGCACGGGCGACCGGAAGTTGTTCGGGATCGCGTGTTCCCTGAAGTAGTGAACCTGCATGTTGTGATCGCGCATGACATGTTGAGCGAGTGTCTCGACCAGCGGGCCCAGCAGCGCCGGGTCCGATTCCCAAAGGGAGGGCGCGCCGCGGAAGATCGCGTTGCGGACGCCCAGATCGCTGACCGTGATCTTCGCCGGCACACGGGCCGAGGCCTTCCTGGCGAGCGGATATCGACGGAACTCGCGAATGAGCAGCGCGTCGTTCAGATAGTGCAGGTACTTGCCAACCGTAGGTTGGTTGGTTGCGAAGTGAGCGACGTTGGCGGCTTCGGCCAGCTTGTTCTGTGGGATGACCGTCCCGGTCAGCCTCGCAACCGATAGGTACAGATGTCGGAGCAGCTGTGGGCGCTCGACCGGGAAGAGATCGGGAATATCGGCTCCCAGCACGTTGTCGAACACGGTTTGGACGAGGTAGTCCGCCCATACGTCGTCGTCTACCTCGCCGCTGTGAAGACGAGGATAGCCGCCACGAATGTAGTACCGCTCCAAAGCTCTTCTGATCGCGAGCTTCTGCAGCGGCTTGAGCAGGCTTAGCTGCTCGGCGGACTCGCGAAACACCGGCCCGAACGACTCCTGAAACCGGATTCGAGGCGGCAAGCATTCCGCCAGTTGTGGTCGCCAGCATTCGAGAACCTCCCGAAAGGAGAACGTCGGGAGCTCGGTGGTGAAGATGCGCCCTGCAAGACTCTCGCGACCGCCGCGCGCCACCAGCACGCTGGACGAGCCTGTCAGGAGCATCCGGACCGGAAACGTGTCTCCGATGTGCTTGATCTCGTCATGCCACCGGCGCAGCTTGTGAATCTCGTCCAGGAACAGGTAGCACGGGGCTCCTTCGGTCAGGGGTCGGCCTCGAACGCTGGTCGTGAACCACTGGAGGATGGATCTGAGTGCGGATGGCTCCTCGCGAAGAAGTTCCAGGTCGAATCGAACGAACATGATGTCGCGAGGCCGTCTGCCTTCGCGGATGAGATCTTGGATGATCTGGAAGATGGCGGTGGTCTTGCCGACCTGGCGTGGTCCGCGCACCGCCTCGATGAGACCTTTGTCTCGCCGCAGCCTTCCGAGAACGTCCCGCACGGGCGGTCTGCGAAACGCCGGGGGCTCCGGCTTGACCCCCGCATCTTCCGAGAACCACCACGGGTTGAGTTCGCGAACGACCTGCGCAGATTCCTCGCTCAGCGTCGCCATGAGCGAGTTATAATTGGAATTTGAAGAACTGCAAAGGCCGCTGGGGGCCTGCCGCGGCCGGGCGTCCTCAGGAGCGCGCCGCGTGCGCGTCGCCCCCGGCGGCCGTGCGGCGCATGCGACCGACCGCCCAGGCGCGCGCGCGATCCATGGCGACGTAGGTGACCGGCACGACGAGGAACGTCAGCAGCGTCGAGAAGAACATGCCGCCCGCGACCGCGACCCCGAGTGGTGCCCGCGCCTCGCCGCCCGCGCCGCTGCCGATGGCGATCGGCAGGATGCCGACGATGGTCGACAGCGCCGTCATGAGGATCGGACGGAAGCGTGCGCGCGACGCCTCGTAGGTCGCCTCGACGAGCTCCATGCCGCGCTCGCGCAGCTGGTTTGCGAACTCGACGATCAGGATCGAGTTCTTG
>Ga0172363_10001577_pt1 | contig 18459 bp, 19 predicted proteins | sample LakKivs2_kivu2a2_FD_114541 | JGI IMG/M metagenome (GOLD analysis project Ga0172363, IMG submission 114541) | Sediment microbial communities from Lake Kivu, Rwanda - Sediment s2_kivu2a2 | ecosystem: Environmental > Aquatic > Freshwater > Lake > Sediment | place: Rwanda: Western Province, Lake... | reverse complement strand
TAACCTCAAGAATCAGAACATTTATGTGTCCATTATCGTCTTGCTCAAGTACGTGAATTGTTTCGTAATTGTTGACTTCGCGGTCAGACGATAAGTCAGTGGAAAAGTTACTCTTACTCTAGAAACATTGTAATTGAGGATTTAAGAACATCATTTCCTGTTCTCCACAGGTTTATGAATCATTCGAACAGAAATAAAGTTTAAATACTGCTGTAATATTTCAGTATTTTTAGCGATATAATTGAAGGGATTGGGAATAATTCATGTGCAAGGAAGAAGAGAAATGTGAGTTTGAGGACGATCTGAAAGGTTGTGCGTTGAAGCATATAGGTGAAGCGCGGAAGCTTATTTCTAAAGGCAAATTCGATGATGCTGATGTCGAGCTAAACTATGTTGAAAAACATTTGAAAGAAAAATGAGAGTCTTCAATTACCACATTGGGTGCCATGAGTACGAATTCCTACGGCTGGAGGCTATACAGGTGATTGATTGATGTGTGGCAATGATTGCAACAGATGCAATATGAAAGAGTTTAGCAGGTTTCAGAAGTATTTCAGAGCTCTCCACTGCCCAGCAAGATGGGTGATCATTCGTTTGATTGGTGAAGGAACAAAGGGCACAAACGAAATTTTTGAAGGTTTAGAGAAAGCAGGAGAAGGCCTTTCCAGGTCGGGGCTTTATTATCATCTTTCTGAGCTGGAAGAGGCAGGTATTATAGAATTAGCTGAATATCGTGAGGTTGGAGGTGGCGCTCCTGAAAAGGTGTGGAGATTGAAGACAAGAGAGATTAAAATTGACCTAATTATGGACTTGCCAGAGGTGCCAAGCCGCGAATAGTGAAAATGCAGTGGAAGTTTAGAAGCTGAGCCCGTCGAGAAGCGCTTGGAAACCGTTAACAAGCGATAAGAGGTTTTAACCGCTAAACCTAGGCGTTTCCCACCCATTTATTGGGATTTAGAGAAAAATAAATTGGAGAGATAAGATGCGATTGGAACATGTAATTGAAGTTTCAAACGCGCACAGGAGAGGATTCATGAGGAACCTCCGACGCGCTTTCGGTTATTTTAGGCCGTACGCCAAAGAGGCTATAATAGCGATGGTCCTGCTGGCTCTCGTCGTCACAGTAGATCTATTCATACCACGACTGGTTCAAGTACTCATAGATGAAGGGGTTACAAACCAAAATCAAGAGGTGATCATTAGAACCAGTCTCCTGATGATCGGGATAAGCGTTATTAGCGCCCTATTCATGATCGGGAATACTATCTTCGCAGTAAAGGCCTCGAGGGGCTTCGAGGCAGACCTCCGTGAAGCCATCTTCCAGAAGATTCAGACCTTCAGCTTCGGTAACCTCGATGACTTCACAACCGGACAGTTGCTGACGAGGATGACAAGCGACCTCAACCAGGTGAGACACGTCATCACCATGTCGATTCGCATGTACATGAGAATGCCTCTATACTTCATCGGAAGTATCAGCATCATGGTGGCCACCAACCTTCAACTCTCCCTCGTGATGGCGGTATTCCTCCCCATCATTCTCGTCTTGGTGGCGGTCTTCATTAGAATTGTTGAGCCTCTGTTCACCCGGGTTCAGGAAAAACTGGATCATCTCAACCAAGTGCTACATGAGAACCTCATCGGCATAAGGGTAGTGAAAGCCTTTGTTAGAAGGCATTATGAAAACAGCCGCTTCGAGACGAGAAACGAGGAGCTCTATGGAACAGCCGTGAAGGCTACACGTGCACTCAACGTTTTTAGCCCCATAGTCATGGTCCTCCTCAACCTAGGCATCGTCGCTGTAATCTACTATGGAGGCATCCAAGTCTCAACGGGGATTGCCAGCGTAGGCCAAATCATGGCATTCATGAACTACTTTTCCCTCGCTATATTACCTGTCCTAATGCTCAGCGCACAGGCTGGTCTGATATCCGCTGCTGAAGCCTCCGCAAGAAGGATATTTCGTGTTCTGGATACCGTACCTGAGGTCGGAGACAAGTACGAAGCCATAATTCTCGACAAGGTGAAGGGCAGGGTGGCGTTCGAAGATGTCAGCTTCGCTTACAACGAGCACGGCGACGACCCCGTTTTAAGTCACATCAGCTTCATAGCTGAGCCTGGTCAAACCGTTGCCGTGTTGGGCGCTACAGGATCTGGAAAAAGCACCCTCATCAACCTGATACCTCGCTTTTACGATGCCACCAGCGGGAGAGTGACCATAGACGGCGTTGATGTCAAGGACATAAAAGTGGAGAGCTTGAGAAGACACATCGGCATTAACCTGCAGGAAAGCATACTTTTCAGCGGCACCATCAAGGACAACATAAAGTACGGGAGGCCAAATGTCACAGACGAGGAGGTAGTGGAGGCCGCGAAGGCAGCTCAAGCCCACGACTTCATCACCAAGTTCCCTGAAGGATACGAAACGACGGTAGGCCAGCGCGGTGTCAACCTTAGCGGTGGCCAGAAGCAACGAATCGCCATAGCTAGGGCGCTCCTCATGAAGCCGAAGATCCTGATACTGGATGATAGCACCAGTTCGGTAGACGTGGCGACAGAGGCTAAGATAGAGAAAGCCCTCGATGAACAGATGAATGACAGTACACGCTTCGTGGTCGCGCAGCGGATTAGTACGGTTCTGACCGCAGATAAGATCTTGGTGCTTGAGAACGGGCTCATGGTGGCGGAGGGGAACCATCATCAGCTCATGGAAACTAGCCCCATATATCGGGAGATCTACGACAGCCAACTGGGAGAAGGGATTAACCAATGAGCAAAAGAGCGGAACAACCAGAAAGAGGTCAAGTGCAGCGCCCCAGCATGGGTCTGAGAGGTGGCGGTCACGGTCCCGGAATGATGGCAGGCACCATCGAAAAACCAAAGAGTGTACGAGGGGCGCTTACCCGGCTCTTGAGCTACCTTGGATCATACCGGATTTACCTCGCGCTAACCCTCGTCTTGACCGTCGTAAGCACCCTTCTCAGCCTAGCAGGCCCCTATTTTATCGGCGTTGCCATCGATCAGTACGTTATCCCAAGAGATCTAGAGGGGTTAGCTCGGATTGCCCTCCTGATTGCAGCCATATACCTCGTTGGCATGGTCATTGACATGGGGACTGGCTGGGTCATGGCTACCATCAGCCAAAAGAGCCTCAAGCAGATGAGGAAAGACTTGTTTGAGCACGCTCAGACGCTGAGTCTTAGCTTCTTCGACAAGACCTCTACGGGCGATTTGATGAGCCGGCTGACCAACGACGTCGATGCCATAGGCACGCTCTTTGCCCAGAACGTCACAGGTCTCGTTCGGGACCTGTTGACGCTGGTGGGCATCGTCGTGGCCATGTTCATCCTCAACACTATGCTCGCCTTAGCGAGCCTCGTTGTCTTCCCCATCATGGTAATTATGATAGCTGCGGTCGGGAAGCGAACTCGAGCCATCTTCAGAACGCTGCAACAGAACATGGGACGGCTTAATGGAGTCATTCAGGAAACGCTAACAGGCCAGAAGGTCATCATTGCCTTCGCTCAGCAGGAATCAGCTAATAAGAAGTTCAGAAAGGCAAACGACGAGGTCAAGACGATGGGGATTCGAGCTGAGACCTACTCCATGATGGCACCCCCCCTGATGTTTGTTCTCAACAATATCAACATCGCCATCGTAGCGGGCTTGGGAGGCTGGATGACCCTGCAGGGCCTCGCCACAGTGGGAACCATCAGCGTGTTCATCACCTATAGCCGCCGATTCTCTGATCCACTTAGACAGTTCAGCAACCTATACAACACTATCCAGTCAGCCCTCGCAGGCGCCGAGAGGGTCTTCGAGATACTAGACACCAAACCAGAGATAGAGGACGCCCCAGACGCCATGACAGTGGACCGCTTCAAGGGAAAGGTGATCTTCAAAGATGTAGACTTCAGCTACGTGCCCGAGGTGCAGGTGATCAAGAACGTGAGCTTGGAGACTAAACCTGGCCAGATCATCGCCCTAGTGGGGCCCACAGGTGCCGGTAAGACCACCAGCTTGGTCAACCTCCTCACTAGGTTCTACGACGTCTCGGACGGTGTCATCAGCATAGATGGCGAAGACATAAAACGAATAAAGAAGGATGACCTCCGCAGGCAACTTGGTATCGTCCTACAAGACGTGTTCATATTCAGCGGAACCGTCATGGATAACATCAGATATGGCAGGCTTGATGCAACAGACGAAGAGTGCATAGAAGCCGCAAAGATGGCTAACGCAGATGGCTTCATCCGCCACCTACCACAAGGATATAATACAAATCTCAGCGAGGGAGCGGCTAACCTGAGCCAGGGCCAGAGGCAGCTGCTGAGCATCGCAAGGGCCATCGTAGCTGACCCTTCCATACTGATTCTGGACGAGGCTACTAGTAGTGTAGACACCCGCACTGAAGTGCAGATTCAGGAGGCTCTAAGAAGATTAATGAGTGGACGCACCAACTTCATCATAGCACACAGGCTCAGCACGATCAGGAAAGCCGACAAGATACTCGTCATCAACGACGGCGAGATCATTGAGAGAGGCACCCACAGCGAACTCATGAAGGCCAAGGAATTCTACTACAACCTGTATATGAGCCAGTTCAAGGGCACCTACGACATAAATCAGTTCAAAGAAGAGGAGCAGCCCGAGAGACAGACAGCGCCTCCTGTAACAGGTCAGAGTTCTCCTTCCAATTTCGTCTGAAATCCTACCCACATATGCCTCGCAAAAATCGCAACTCCTATTATGCTCGTAATAATAATGCCAGTCAGGAACTTATCCAAGCGAACTAGAGCGAGGGGAATAATGAAGACAGAGATGAGGATTGCTTTTGCCGAAAGGTAATACGTCAGCCCTTTGCGGAAATTGTCAATCGCCTTCCTCCCGATTGCGACTCCATCACGGATGTGAACATAATTGTCATCAGTCAGTACAAGATCCGCAGTCTCTTTGGCAAGGTCAGTTCCGATCTCACCCATAGCCACGCCCACATCAGCAGATCTTATTGCGCATCATTAACACCGTCTCCAATCACAGCCACCGATTCTCCTCGCGACTTAAGAGCCTTAACGAGACGGAGTTTCTGAAAAGGCGAGGTTCGAGCAAAAAGGCGTACAGACTGGATTATCTCATTAAGTTCCTTCTCACCCATCTCCTCCAGTTGATCGCCTGTAACAATTTTTCCAAACAGCCCTATGTTTTCCCCCACGGTTTTTGTAGTCGACGGGTGATCTCCCGTTACAATGTATGTTTCAATGCCAGCGTCTGCAAGACCAGTGACAGCTTCTCTTGCGCCTTCGCGAACAGGGTCTTCAAGCACTGCTAATGCTAGGAAATCCACCGGATCAAGTTTACCCCGTTTTGGTGTCTTCGATTTAAATGTCGCGTACGCGACGACCCTCTTTCCCAAATTACCCTCAGACGTAATGATTCTTCTCAGTAATTCTTTTTTCTCAGAGGAAAGTGTTGAGGATTCGATTAGGAGTTCTGGTTTTCCAGCAACTACATGAACAAAGAGATTACTACTCTTGTAGATTAGGGTACGCCAAGGGTGTCCTTCCGAAAATCCTTCAAAGAAGATCGGACTCTGCCGGTTTCTCGTGAAGTCAACCACCTGTGCTACAGCTTCATCAGTGGGGTCATTGATATATTCAGGGAGAGCAAGAGAAATATTTTCTACGAGTTCCTGAGACATATTTTGTGGGGCTACCGTTTCTCCATCCGGCAAAAAGAATTTCTCAACTCTCATCCTGTTCTCTGTCAGAGTACCTGTCTTGTCAGTAACAATCGATGTTACTGACCCCAGTGTTTCAGCGCCTCCTAAACGTTTCACTACAACATTCTTTCTCGCTAGCTCAAAAGAGGCAAGTGCTAACGCCATTGTTATGATGACGGGTGGTTGACCAGGAACCATGAGAAACGTGAGAGCAAGCCAAGTCATGACCATCTGTTGCGGGTCAAGTCCCCGCAGAAAACCGATTGCTGGAAGTATTGCGCTTATGATGACTACAACTAATGCTAGGTTCTTCACAAGTTTTGTCATGGCTTGTTGTAGTGGTGTATGCTCTTTCTGGGCTGCTCCTACCTGTTCTGCTATTTTTCCGAGTTCACTCTTTGCTCCGACCGCTAGGACAACTGCCTTTCCTTCGCCATCAAAAACTGTTGTTCCAGAAAAAGTTGAGTTGACTCTTTCAGCAATATTCGTTTTTTCGGCAACTATCGCTCCAGCTTCTTTTCTCACGGGCTGCGATTCACCTGTCAGCGAGGCTTCATTCAGCAGAAGACCTTTTGACTCGATTAGCCGGGCGTCGGCTGCTATGCGGACGCCTGCGGAGAGAACTATCAGATCACAGACAACAACGTCGACAGTCGGAATCATCTGTTCCTTGCCTTCTCGAATAACTCTAGTGGTGGGCTGGGTGAGTTCTCTAAGCTTGGCCATGGTGCGGTCGGCACGAAACTTGTTTAGGAACTCAACTGAAATGTATGCGGCGACAACAAAGACCATCACCACTCCTTCGACAAGCTCTCTGAAAACAAACGAGATAGTGGCGATTGAAAGAAGCAGAACCATCATGGGCTGTCTAGTGCCGTCAAGTATCAGTCTCCAAATGCTTGTAGGTTTCAGTTCCTTCAGGACATTTGTACCAAAAATCGTTCGGTGTTCTTGAATCTGTTTTCCAGAGAGACCGTTCTCCGGGTCGACCTGTAGGCTTTATAATATCTTTTCTCTCGGCAAAGCCCACCAGCTGGAGGGAACAGTGAGAAGGGTGTTGGAATTTTCTGCTTGATCCTTCAGGTCGTTTTCCTTCATTTTTTCTACATTCCAATATTCTATTTCTTATTTCTTGGTTCAGATTGTTTTATTACTCCTGTCGCAATGAAGACCACTCCAGACAGTACCAGAAGGAGACTGAATGAAGAGAGGATTCCCACATATTGTAGGCTTGTTGCCAATATTAATCAGCTGATGACGGGTCCTAGAGTCTGTCCAACATCCATCATCGTGTTGAGGAAGCCCATAGAAGCCCCGACAAGGTTAGCGGGCGATAGCTCACTAATTAGGGGGGATGTTGAGGAGATTACCATCGCAAAACTAAGTCCGTAACCTATCGAAAGAAGCATCAGGAGTGGGAAGTAGGTTGTGAAGGGAAATGTCAGCAACAACAGGCAGCTGATCGCTGAACCTAAAACTATTGGAACCTACCTACCAATTTTGTCTGAGACCCTTCCCATGAATGGCCTCAATATGATTAAGGCTACAATCTGGCTTCCCATTATTGCGCCAATAGATATGAGAAGATTGGACATGCGCGGCGGATTTGGACAGTCGACCTTGGTCCCTGTTCCGAAAGGCATCATCTTCTTTTGTCCCGTCTGTTTGAATCTTTATTAACAGCCTAACATTAATTGTTAAAAACCTTCACGAATATTTCAGTGGCAGGAATCGTTTTGACTGGTTGGCTTGGATTTTTCCTGGCGATAGCATCTCTTCTCATAATATCCCACAAAAACCTTGGCGTGGCAATGTTCACTGCCGCAATTATTCTCGGCATCTTCACGATACCTGAGAGTTTACTGGCAGTTTTGTTTTCAAGTATCACAAATCCCTCGACAATCTTCCTAGCAATAGTGGTTGGGGTGATTCCATTAATCGGAACTACCCTCAATGAAACAGGCCAGATGGACAATCTCGTTAAAAACTTGCGGATAGGGAAAAAACCTTTTTTAGTACTCTCTCCTGCGTTGGTTGGGCTTCTTCCGATGCCCGGGGGCGCGCTTCTTTCAGCACCGTTGATTGAGAAAGTAGCCACGGACATATCTAGAGAAAAAAAGGCTGGGCTGAATGTTTGGTTTCGTCACATACTGTTTATCATTTACCCCATATCTGCTGATTTAATTGTGTCGACTGCTGCTGCACAGATGGATGTTTATCAGCCAATTCCATACCTAATTCCCATTTTCGTGTTTTCGCTGTTCCTCGGTTACTTCTTCTTTCTCAGAGAGAGCTCAAGCGAAGTTAATTACAGAGGGAAGTTCTCCTCTAAAGGGCTTATTTTACCATTATCTGCTTTACTAATCGCTCCCTTTTTAGACGTTTTGTTGAAAACCTTTTTCGTGTTACCAATTGGGGAAATAGGAATCTTAATTGGAGTTGTAGCCAGCTTAATAGTGGCAGTCGTTATTGGTAAATCATGGACTGGAAAGTTCAGTGCAATCGTGTGGAAGGCAAAACCTTGGGGCTTCGCTTTCATGATGTTTGGCATAATGGCCTTTCTTGACGTTTTCAAATACTCAGGCATGCTTCAGCTCATCAAAGAGATTAATATAACGGTAGAAGCCTTGTTTATGATAGCCTTTCTCCTCGGTTTTGGCACAGGCAGGATCATCACCCCTGCAGGCATAATAATGCCAATTTTCCTTACAAAGTTTGGACCAATTACCCCAGTAACATTCGCTTTACTGTATTTTAGCATCATCCTTGGATACATCATAACACCTGTGCATCCCTGCGTCTCACTTTCAATAGAATCATTCAAAACCAATTTTAAAGACTACCTTAGAGCCACCGGACCACCCACTATAGTAGGCTTCGCCATGAGCTTTTTCATTTTATGTGCAATCCTCCTCTAGATAAGTATCTTCTCGTCCAATTTTTATTGGTCGAAAAACCATCAAGTGTCCTTCATGTTTTACCGAAATACAAAAAGGACGAATCTATTTTTTCTAAGGAGCAAGAGGCTAAGGGAAATACATGCTATATTCACGAACAACCAATTCTATGACCTGCCAATTATATTTACTTTCCACTCTTTAAATACTCAGTCTTCAGATTTGACACTCGCAGGTGGAATCATCTGGGAAAATACCACATGGACTTTGGAGAACATCCCATATTAAATAAATGTTACTGTTCAGATACCTGAAGAGGTTACACTCACAATAGAGCCCGGCGTTATCGTCACGATATGGGTATGCTTTTGGTACACCCAACCCATAGAAAACAAAGGAGACGACTGCAGTTAGAATTGCCGAGACGGATGACACAACAAAAATTAATGTCCAAGAAGTCTCCGTTACTATTCTGGTACCCGAGATTTATATTATGGTTTTATTACATAATTTCTAGTTCGTTTGCTACCCAAGGAACACCGAGTTCTTCCAACTTCCCCACTGTTGGAACACCTGTTTTCTCATCCCAACCCATCATTCTATAGTAGGTGTGCTTTGCCGTCCTCAGCTGTTTTGGATCAACAGCAGTTTTAGAGAGAGGTCCAGATGTCTGCGGGTGAAACACGCGATCAGGCAGCCAATCGTCTCTTTCCGTAAATCCTTCTCTAAGGTTGAAGGCTTTGGCCATGTTGATAGCGCGTTCACCTACCTTAGCTAAATCCCATACTGTAGTTTCCCAACCTGTCGCAGCTCTGAAAATCTCCGCTTTTTGTATCGGTGACCATGGAGCAAACATGCACATTACAGCGCAGTTATCGAGGACGCGAAGGTTGACGTGGTATATCAGCATCCTGATTTTCTCTGAACTTAGGTTCTCCAAGGGAACAGGTTCTAGAATGCCGAGAGGCTTCAGATTGGCGATGCCTGCGTCAGTTGTAAGCTCAGTGTCATGAATGTTATGCATATGGTCTGCACCTGTGGGTGAAACAACATATCCTAAACCTAAAGCCCTTTTTAGGCGAGGGTCGTGCGCAGGAAACTCCTGGCCTTTTACATTAACAGCAAACCTCCACGCGTCTCCACCTATCTTTTTTGCTGCTCTCATAGTGCCCTCTGCTAGAAGATCGCCGATGCCTTCACGTTTTCCAATTAATTTAATCATCTTAAGCATTGCTTCTGCATTTCCAAAAGTGAGCTTTATCCCGCCAGTATCATCCTCAGTCAGGAGGCCTTTCTCGAAGCATTCCATTGCAAAGGCTATAGTAACTCCGGTGCCGATGCTGTCTATGGAATACTTGTTACAGAGCTCGTGACCCTTTAGAACTGCTTTAGGATCAGCTACTCCACAACATGAGCCTAGACATGCTTGTGTTTCATATTCGGGTCCAGCGTAATCAGGGTCTACAGCTAGTGGTTCATTAATCACCGTGGGACGTATTTTGCAGTTAAGAGGGCACGCAAAACAAGTGGCCATTCCTCTTGTGGCTAATCCCGCTGCCACCATCCCAGCGTCAGATATATCAGGCCATTGGGGGAACTCTCCGTCTCGAAAATTGCGTATAGGAAGATTGCCATTTGGAACATAGGGTGGCTTCGTTTTATCTGCTTCTTTTCTAGCCGTCTCTCTTTCTCTTATTCTTTCGATTAGCCATTTAGACATCTTATTGATCTTTTCAGAGTCAGCTGTTTCTGTCCTTCCATGTCCTCTGACAGCAACAGTCTTCAGATTTTTAGAACCCATCACAGCACCCATACCAGATCGACCGATTGCATTCGTAAGATCATTAATGATGCAGGCATAACGAACCATCTTCTCACCAGCTGGACCTATCTGAGCGGTTCTAATCAGCTTGTCTTTAAGTTCCTGCCGAATCGCTTCTTGAGAATCCTTCGTATGAAGGCCCCATATGTATTCGGCGTCTCTAATTTCAGCTTCGTTTTCATAGACCCAGATATAGACGGGCTTTTCAGCCTTACCCTCAACAATAACAGCATCAAAGCCGGCGTGCTTCAACTCAGCACCCCAATAACCACCCGCCTCACCCGCACCGAAGCCGCCCGTCAGAGGGGACTTGGCTCCCACAGCGTTCCGTCCGTTACCTGCAATCGGAACACCCGTAATAGGCCCCGCAGCAAAGATCAATTTATTCTCAGGACTTAGAGGGTCTATCATTGGCTTCAACTCTTTGAGCAGATAGTAGCTTATGAACCCCCAGCCCCCGACGTATTTGCGGTAGAAGTTGTCTTCGTGGTTTTCGATGGAAAGTTTGTTGTTTGAGAGGTCTACACGTAGAATTTTGCCATTATATCCATAGGGCAATTTTCTTCACCAAATTATTACTAGTTCCCTGGTTACTTATGTATTATAAGATAATTCTGAATAGTCCATTAACATCCAGCTATAGTCTTCAAAGTGGAACTGCTTTTTGTTATAATAAAAGTGTGTAAGAGATAATGACAGATGAATAGAGCAGCATTTATCATTTTTGGAATGGTAGTTAGGCTCTTTTTCCGATAATGGTGGTTATGGAAAGAATGCTGCCTAGTTCCTTCAGTCGATGCACCTGAGGCATCTTAACATCCTTCATCATAGCCCTTTAGCTCGCGAATCCAGATGTTGCGATACCGAACCGGATTCCCGTGGTCTTGGAGCCTAATCGGGCCTTTGGGAGGATGAGGCTTATATGAAGGTAGAATTTTGTGACCTGTCTGTCCCAGGATTTCTTGGTGGTGATGAACTAATATGCCGTTGTGAACGATGGTCACATAGGCTGGACTGACGAGTCTCTCTCCCTCGAAGCGCGGAGCTACGAAGAATATATCACAAGTCTGCCACTCACTCGGCTTTAGGCACGCATTGACCAGAGGCGGGTACTGACCATAGATAGCGGCAGCTGCGCCGTCCGCATAGGTTATGTTGTTGTAACTATCAAGAACCTGAATCTCATATCTATCCATTAGGAAGACGCCACTGTTGCCACGACCTTGGCTTTCACCTCTCACCTCCGCAGGCGTAGCCCATTCGATGTGCAGTTGACAGTCTCCAAAGTGTTGTTTGGTTTGGATATCGCCTGCCCGTGGGCTTACTACCATTGCGCCGTTCTCCACCTTCCACTGAACCGGTTCTCCGTTGTGCTCTACCCACTTAGATACATCCTCACCATCGAAGAGGACGATCGCATCCGAAGGAGACTCACCGGGCTTGTTTTGGGTACTATACGAACCAGGGATCACCATTCTCGGTTGAGTTCGCTTTCCATCATGCACCTTCCACTTGGAGTTAGGCAGCATCGGAGTGTCGTCATAACCAACAGGAAATTTATCTGCCTTCTGCGGCATAGTCAAATTCCTCAGAAAGAAAAATACCAGTTTGCTCCTATAAATCTTCATGCTTCAAATGTATGCTCCGATATTCGGAGATATCAGTTGTTGAAAGGCGTTCTTGTTTGGTGATTCGCACTTAACAGTTGGTATTGTATTTCCTACGCGAACACAAGACTGATTGCTTTAGACTTTCCCTGGAGTTGTTTGTAGTTTCTGTTCTTAGGGCGAGCTAAGAATCTCGAAGAATGCATCGGTTAATTACCATTTGATGTTAAGGTGTGCTGACAATTTGTCTTTAAGGATTCTGACTAGTTCAGGACTATTTCTGGGATAGATGTCAGGTATGTCAAGTACAACTATCTTGTCCTCTGCTTTTGGGTTAAGGTTTAACAATGATTCTTTATGATGTTTCTCCATTACAAAGATTGTGTCGGACCAGTCGATCAATTCTTTTTTGATTCTGCTTCGAGCATGCAACCATGTTCCTGCTGATCGAACCTCGAAACCATTTTTCTGTTTGAGAAGTGATTCAGCTGTAGGGCTTCTATCCATGTTTGCTGTGCAGATAAACAGGACCTTCTTGATCATGATTATTCCTTTTTTATTGTTCGGTACTCTCTGTTGCCAAAATTGTAGAGTCTGTTCCTATATTTCTCTGACACATGTGACGCCAGTACTTCCCCTGCAAATATTGTGTGATCTCCTGTAACAAGTTTACCATTCACTTTACATTCAAAGCAAGTAACTGCATTTTCGATCAGAGGAGGTTTGACATTTTTCGGTTCTGAGGTTACTATGCTATATTCAGTGAACTTGTCGGTGTTTCTTCCGGAACAGGAGCCAGCATAATCTATTAGATCTTTCATCTCTTCATTGGGAAAAACAATTACAAATTCACCCGTTTCCTCAATCAAGTCATGAGTGTATCGCGTGCGACCTATACTAACAGCTAGCATGGGAGGCATGCCTGAAGTAACCATGCTCCATCCAGCAGGCATAACATTAGTATTTCCTTCTTTGTCACAGCTGACAACCAGCACAACGGGTTCTGGATATTTCCTTCTTATCGCTTCAGAATAGGTAACTTCAATCATATCCTAAAACTCCTTATTCATAACTAGAACTTGTTGTAGCTTACTATCTCTGTTAAGGGCTTCTTCTCTTTTGCACCTGAAGGTATGGCTGGATACCCGAAGCTGGTCAAGGCTACAACTTTCCAGTCATCCGGAATAGTAAGAAGTTTCTTAACCTCTTCTTCCTTAAAGTCTCCTATCCAGCACGATCCTATTCCCAAAGCCCATGCAGCGATGACCATGTTCTGTAACGCTATCGCTGTGTCGATAGTTGACCATTTGCGTCCATAATCGTCACCGACATATCCGCAGCCTACAATCGTGAATGCGGAATCTTTTATGAACGTGTTTCATCTGCCGTGCGAAAGCTCTTCCTTAATCTCTTCATCTGTTAAAATAATAAAGTGCCACGGTTGAACATTGCTTGCAGAAGGCGCCTGCCTTCCAGCCTCAAGTATCCTATTCAAAACCTTTTCCGGTACCTTCTTCCCTGAATATCTTCTAACACTCCTACGACTAACAATCTTATCAACAAGAGACATATCCCATCACAGCTTCATCTACACCATCAATCAAGGATTTTTAATCAGTCTTTCCGTTTTGCAGGACAACGATCACATAGGGCACCATTAAGCAGCAATTCGACGACATTTCCAATGGCAAGACGTTCTGCTAATCCACAAATTATATCTACAGATTTTCGAGAAAACACTTGTGATGGCGCTAATGTTAATCCTCCTGTCAAAGTCGAAGGTATGATGGAACAAAGAGATTGGTGTTGATAGTTGACGATCCTGACGCTCCAATGGGAACATGGGATCATTGGGTTGTCTGGAACATTGCTGGAAACCCAAGCGATACTAGTATTTTGGATAGTGATTTTTGGAAAACTTAATGTTGGATCTAGCTGAACACTAGTGTATAAAAAACTCCGGCGGTGACTGAGAAAGTAAAGAAGATTATCGTGTAAATTATTACACCCTTCCATGTAAAGTATCGACTGTTTGGAGGCATTGAGACAAAGTCATAGGGCTGCCCCATCATAAAAGCTAGAGCAGCGGAGCGCGCCATCCCCTTGGAGATCAATGAACTTGTTAACACTATCTCGACTAGCGCTGGTGTGTAAAGCGGACCACCCAGCAATGCGCCGAAGAAGATTCCCCAAAACCCTGAAAAGAATAGAACGATGCTCTCCTCAGGAAGATATGCGGCGATGTAGCTCACTACTATTAATCCGATTAGGAGATAACCAAGAATGCCCTTCATCAAGGTTAAGATATTATTGTAAGCGCTAGTAATTCTATCATCAATCGTCTTTATTTGGAGCAACCTCTTGGCTCTACCCGCCCTTATCTCCCTATATTTTTTAACTAACTCTTGTGCTAGTTTAGTCCTGTCGAAGATGTAACCAGAAGCTATCGCTGCAACCGCTGAAAAAATAAGCCTTAATGCTCCAAGGTCCCAGCCTAGATACTCTCCCGTAAGTAATACCGTTATGAAGTTGGCTGCTGGAGCCATCAAGAAAAAAGTCATTGCTACACCCAAACTTGCCCCTGAAACTAGAATAGAGACATATATAGGAATCACTGAACAACTGCATGTTATCATTATTGGAGCCAACAGCACCGCTAAGAGGTAACTTCGTAGCTTGCATGAGCCAAGATATTTCTCAATAAGGCCTTTTGGGGTAAATTCTTGTATGAATCCACCTAGAAAGAATGCGAAAAGTAGAGAAGTCCAAGCGCTTTGCGTGTAGTTTATTATGTATTGTATAGGTATTTCGTACCATGGAAACTGGCTGTAATCGATTAACTGTTGAGGAGGCGGCGAGCCAAGCAACATGATCTTATTGAGAGTGAAGACTCCAGCTACCGCGAGGGCAAGAATGAGCAATACAAGCGTTTTTAGACCTATATGGAAGCCTTCACTGCCGTTATCTGACATTTTTAACAATCTCACTGACCTAGAATCTGGTCAATGGCTTTTACAAGGTAGTTCTGTGTAGGGACCTCGCCCTCTGACACTAGTACCTCATTAATAATCACCGCTGGGCCCTTCAGAACCCCGTATTTCTCGATCGTAGTCTTATCAGTTAAGACTATATGCTCTACTGACGCGTCTGAGTCTGATTTTGTTTGTATAACTTGTTCGACTATCTGGCGTGTTTTTTTACAGCGGTCACAAGGGGTTTCAGGACCCGCGATTTGAATCACTATTTTTTTCAGAAGCAAACACCTACCTCATTTAGCGCGCGCTATTATATTTGTAGTATTTTTATTATTAAATGATAAAGATTAGAAACATAAATATATGTATATCGTTACAAATTGTAATGAGGAATCAAACGATGGACGACATCGATAAAGAATTAATATCCATTCTACAAAAAGATGGACGAACCTCTCTTTCTGAAATAGGTAAAAAAGTAGGATTCTCTCACGTAAGCATAAGAAAAAGATTAAAAAATCTCTGTAAAAACACAGTGAAGGTTTCTGCAGGGCTTAACGCAGAGCACCTCGGTCTTCGTATAGCTATCGTAAACGCTGAAGTAGAAACGCCTGAACATCTACGAGAACTCATCGATATATTTTCAAAATGTCCTAGAATTGTGTTCGTGACCACAATAACGGGTGCTTACAATGTTATGACAATGATGGTTGCAGAAGATGCTGACACATTAAACGCAATCGTAGAAGTTTGCTCTATACGTGCACAGAAGGGAATCAGACGCTCAGAAGTAACGATAGGTGAAGCACCGACCGTTCCGAAATATCTACCAATCAGGATTGTTGCAGCAAAAGTGGATGAGGATGCACCTTGCGGTATAAACTGCGGGATATGCATGCGTTACAAAGAGAAGAAATGTTTAGGCTGCCCAGCAACAAAATATTACAGAGGTCCGCTATGATGGAATCAGCTAGTCTTCATCACCAAACATAAGGTGGCTATGCACATTGTTCAAGGTTTTAGGTATCTGTGGTAGCCCTCGCGTCAACAGTAATACTGAGATTTTGCTTGATACAGCCCTTAACGAGTTCGATGAGGCATGCTTTAAAATCGAAAAAATACTGTTAGGCGAATATGTTTTAAAGCCCTGTCTTTCTTGCGGACGATGTATTTCATGGATAGAACATGGTGCATAAGGGGAAAACTTAAAGATAAGATAAGAGGAGGCATTGTCGTTGGCAGGGGATACGGGCTTGAAGCAGCTTTGACCGCCATTCACGCCTTCGTGATTAAACATGAAATGATGCTGGGACACCGCGGAGTCTCCGGAACAGCCTACGAGAAAGGAGAAATAATAAAGGACAAAAGAGCGATAGAAGATACGAAAGACCTAGCCAAAAGACTATCAGAATTGTGCAAGCTAAAAAATTTGGGCGCTGTCTGTTAATTGGTTAATTTTTTCTTCCCTCATAATTCTGTTAAGCACAGTTAGCAGAATGAAAAACGCTTGAAATCATGGTTCGTGCAGGCTTCTAGACAGATTTAATATTCTGGAGGCATACCTCCGTAGCCGCCTCCAGGCATTCCACCTGGACCGCCAGGAGGCATGGGCGGAGCTTTAGTCTTTCCACCAGCTATTACATCATCAATCCTAAGTATCATTGTGGCCGCTTCTGTGGCCGATTTGATCATCTGCTTTTTTACGGCTAATGGTTCGTAAACTGCAGTTTTCTCCATGTCTTCAACTTTGCCGCTGAAGACGTTTACGCCAGCCCATATTTTTCCTTTTTCGTGTTGAGCTTTAATTTCTGAGAGTATGTCTATGGGGTCTAGACCTGCGTTTTCGCCGAGGGTTAAAGGCAAGACCTCTATTGCTTCAGCAAAACTTTGAACCGCAAGCTGTTCTCTTCCCGGCAACGTTTCAGCATATCCTCTTAGGGCTCTAGCTATTTCTTCCTCTGGAGCTCCTCCTCCAGCCACGATCTTCGGCTCTTGAACCACATCTCGGATGACGCATAATGCATCGTGAATCGATCTTTCCGCTTCTTCCACGATCCTTTCAGTTCCACCTCGAATCAATATGGCTACAGAACGCGGGTTTTTACATCCTTCGATGAAGGTCATTTTGTCGTTCCCGATCTTCCGTTCTTCAACTAGCTCTGCATAGCCTAAGTCGCTTTTTGATAGATCATCTATGTTTGTTACCAATTTGCCACCAGTAGCTTTGGCAAGTTTTTCCATGTCCGATTCCTTAGCCTGTTTCACGGCTAACATTCCTTTCTTAGCTAAGAAGTGCTGGGCCATGTCATCTATACCTTTCTGGCAGACAATAACGTTTGCGCCTGCTGAAGATATTTTCTCAACCATCGTTTTGAGCATGTTCTCTTCTTCATGGAGGAACGCTTCCATCTGTTGCGGGTTATCGATGTTGATCTTTGCGTCGAACTCGGTCTTCTTAATTTCCAACGCGGAATTCAGTAAGGCAATCCTAGCGTTTTCTACGCGTTTTGGCATGCCTGGATGGACAACCTCTTTGCCTAGAATTACGCCTCTAACTAGTTTGGTAGATGTGACGGATTCTCCCGGCTTCTTCTCCACCAAAATATCGTCTAAGTCTGCTACGTATTTGTCTCCGGCTTCTTCGACTACATGCAAGATGGCGTCAACAGCTATCTTAGCAAGCTGTTCACGACTTTCCGAAACAAGTTTACTAGCCATAGAGGTCATGGCAACCTTTTTCAAGGATTCTTCATCATTAAACTTAACGGGTATAGCTATTTTTTCTAGGGTTTCAAGAGCTTTATTTGCAGCTTTCCTGTAACCCTCAACGATTATCGTGGGGTGAAGGTTCTTTTCTAAGAGGTCTTCTGCTTTAGAAAGTAGCTCTCCAGCCACAACAACGGCCGATGTAGTTCCGTCACCGACTTCGTCGTCCTGTGTCTTAGCAACTTCAACCATCATCTTGGCTGCTGGATGTTCAACTTCTATTTCCTTAAGGATTGTGTGACCATCGCTAGTAATTGTGACATCTCCCATACTATCCACCAACATCTTGTCCATGCCTTTAGGTCCCATAGAACTTCTAACTGCCCCAGCAACAATCTTTGCAGCCATAATGTTGTTCTTTTGGGCTTCTTTTCCTCTGCTTCGAGAAGAACCTTCCTTCAAGATGAGTACTGGCTGCCCACTTTGAGTCTGTGTCAGATACGCCATAATCATTCCTCGTCTCCTCTCCTGATTAACACCGAAAATATAAACATAGCTCATCAAGTTTTCCTTACGTCTTTATTCAAAATGTTGGCAACCACATCCAAGATTAAGAAAAACATGTTTTGCCTCGTGCTTCCTTTTATTGGGGCTTCAGTCATTTCAAAAAATCTGTCCAAATATACAGGTTCTACGATATTTCCGTTAATGGGGATTATCGGAAAAATGGTGT
>Ga0172363_10001575_pt1 | contig 18464 bp, 17 predicted proteins | sample LakKivs2_kivu2a2_FD_114541 | JGI IMG/M metagenome (GOLD analysis project Ga0172363, IMG submission 114541) | Sediment microbial communities from Lake Kivu, Rwanda - Sediment s2_kivu2a2 | ecosystem: Environmental > Aquatic > Freshwater > Lake > Sediment | place: Rwanda: Western Province, Lake... | reverse complement strand
TTGGGTGTGTCTTTCTGGCCTAGAAGGGAAGATTTGATCTCGGTTGCGAGGAACCCTTCCATTCCAAAAGAGATGTGCCTGTCTATCGTGGCAAACATCTGCGTGTTGCCTGCTAGTTTTCGTATTTCTTCCATAGGAAAAGGGCGAAAGACGCGGATTCTTGCCGAACCAACTTTCAAGCCTTCTTTACGCATCTTGTCCACGGCTATCTTGGCGTCGCTTCCCATTGTTCCCATAGTGAACAACACCAAATCAGCATCCTCACATCTGTACTTCTCAACCAGTCCCCCGTACTCGAAGCCGAAACGTTTGCCGTAGTCTCTGTCAATTTCTGGAATAAGCCGCTTGGCATTTTCCATTGCCTCCTGAATCGAATACCTAAACTCCATGAACCAATCTGGAGCCACCAAGTTCGCATGTGACACAGGATGGTCAACGTCCAAACTCCATCCTGACTTGTATGGCGGCAGAAAACTGTCAATCTTTTCTTGCGACGGAATCTTGGCAGGTGTGTAAGTGTGTGAAAGAATGAATCCTTCGAGGCAAACCATTGCAGGCAGGAAAATCTGCTCATTCTCGCACAGTTTGTAGGCTTGAAGCACAGTATCAAAAACCTCTTGATTGCTAGCACAGTAGAACTGAATCCACCCAGTGTCCCGCTGAGAAAGACTGTCGCTGAAGTCAGGCCATATGCTCCAAGGTGCGCCCATCGCACGGTTAACAACGGCCATAACAATAGGCAGACGTGAACCAGAAGCCCAGTGCAAGGCTTCATGCATGAGAGCCAAGCCGTGGGAAGAAGTGGCTGTGAAGGTTCGGACGCCTGTTGCCGCAGCACTAATGCATGCAGCCATGGCGCTGTGTTCAGATTCCACACGAATGTATTCAGCGTCCATTTCTCCGTTTTCAACAAATTCCGCTATCTTTTCAACGACTGTCGTCTGAGGAGTTATGGGATAAGCCGCAACAACCTTGACTCGGGCCGCTTTCGCAGCGTAGCCCGCAAGATGGTTCGCAGTGTCAATTATTGTCTGTTCCATCTATTCTTCCTCCCGTCGCATCTTTATTGCTTTGACAGGGCATTCATTAGCGCATATTCCGCAGCCTTTGCAGTAATCGTAGTCGATTTTTGGTGAGTCGTCGTTTTGGCGTGTTATGGCTGCGTCTGGGCAGTAAACCCAGCAGATAGTGCATTTGGTGCATTTTGAGTAGTCAACCTCTGGACGAAAAGTTCTCCATGAACCCGTTTTTCCCATGCTGCCAAACGTGGGATAAGACAGAGGCGTAAGAGGTAAATCTTTACGAGATTTCGGCACTTTGCTCATTATGCTGAATCCTCCCACCCTTTTATTAGACGTTCATACGCCAACTCTGCTGCCTTGGCATTTTTTTCGCCAGCAGCACCAGACCAAGTTTCGTTGATGACTTTCAAGACGTTCTCCAATTTGATCTCGCCAGTTGCTTTAGCAAAAGCTCCCAAAATCGACGTGTTAACAACAGGCGAACCTGCAACAAGCAAGTTAAGTTCAAGAGCAATGCCAGTTGCATCCACAGAAGCAACGCGACAATTCTTCAAACCTATCTCACGAGGCTTCTTCACAGTGTTTAAAATGACGATGCCGTCTTTCTTTAGACCTTCAGTCACGTCTACAACCTTGTAAATCATTGGGTCAAGAACTATCACGTAATCGGGACTGTAAACTTGGCTGTGTAAAAGAATAGGCTCATCACTTACCCTTGCAAAAGCCTTGACAGGAGCCCCCCGCCTTTCAGCTCCGAAATAGGGGAAAGCTTGAACAGATTTGCCTTCAATAAAGGCAGCATGCGCCAACAATTCCGCTGCGGTAACGCTACCCTGACCGCCCCGACCATGTATCCTAATCTCCCTAAGCATCTTTTCCCCCTTCCAACAAGAATTAGAGATTGAATTGTCCGCGTTTATTAGTGTTAGCTCAGATAAACAGCAAAAACAACATCAGGACTAAGCCGCTGGTAGCAAAAATGGGCACGACGATCTGCTTGGCTTTTTGAAGAGCCTTGTCTATGAGGAGACATAGTGTTTCCAGCCGCTTTTCGCCAATGACTTTAACTTTGGGAATCGTCATGTTACAGCAAGAAACAGAATCGACACTTCCCAAATCAGATAAAGCGTCAGAAGTTGCCTTCTTGATATAGCTAATGAGTTTTTCATGGTCTATGGCTTCGCCCACTGGGCTATAGCCACGTTTACTCAGTGTTATGGCACTTACTGCATGAGTGTCTGTGGTGAAAACTTCGCCAGTACTAAAGCCTGAGGAACGAAGAACTGAAAGAATTTCTTCACGCAGCCCAGAAACCATGTTGTTGCCGTCAATAACCACGTAAGCAGTTTTCTGTTCACCCACCTCCACAATGACAGCAGTGATGCCGCCTGGACCCATACCCTCACTGAGGGTGAATTCTTCAGGTCTGATGGTGGAAGCGCCAACACGAAGGGGCAAACGCTTCAACGCCAAAGCTTCCTCCAAACAGGAAGTTGCAACAGACCTTAGATCCTCCAGAGCCTCAGACATGCTTGCGTTTTCAAGGATGCTGTTGTGGGCGTTAACGACTATTGAACAGGTTAGCCCATGTTTTTCTGCTTCTTGCCTGACGAACAAACCCAAATCCTGCGGCAAGTCTTCAGTCGTGTTAGGTGCAAGTGTGAACGATATGAAGGCAAATTTGCCGAAAATTTGGCAACAGGCTGTTGCAACACCTTGAGTTGCCGTAACGAAAGCCGTTGCCTCCGCCTCAGCTGTCTTGAAGCCCTTCAATTCAAGGAGATGCTTGATTAGTTTTTGATTTTGAGATTGTGAAGCCAAGTCAAGTTCATGACTGAACAAGCCATGAGGAACACAAGCAACGCAACCGAGTTTCTTTTCCACAGCAGTTTTGATCAGAGAAGGCAACGTGCTACTTCCGATATTCTTGAAGGGACCAGGATGAACAGAAGGAACAACCATCACAGCCTTAGGCTTGGCAGAACCGAATTTCAGCAGTGAAACTTCAACATCCTGCTCTTCACCCAACTTCTCAAGAAACTCCTCCAAAGGTCCATTCACGTCCAATATCCAAGTGAGCAAGAAAGCCTTCAGAAGAGACAGTGAGGGTATCCCAAGAGTTTTCTGACCTACGCGGTTCAAGAGAAAGAGAAAGGAGAAGCTTGATGCCAGAGCAACTACGGGTGAAAAAACGAAGAAGAGCGCCATGTTCACCGTAATTGGATAACCCACTCGTGACCACAGCATCAAGAAAGGACATATGCAAGAAAATGGCTGAAGAATAGACGCAATGAACAGTCTGCCGCGACCTGCTGGAGATGTTGATCCGAACACTGTCAATCGGAAAATGAGCACTGTTGAAAAACCCAGAAGACATAGTCTAACCCACCAAGATAGACCAAAGAGCTTTGCTACAACAGCGCCCATGAATATGAAAAAAAGCCAGAACGCCCAGCAGAAGAGAGAAAGAGCTGCGGTTCTCCTTGAATCGTAAATCACATCTCGCTTCAAAACCAGCGTGCGTACAACATATTCGAAAAGATAGTTCACAGAGAAGAGGGAGCCCCCGAGAAGCAACCCGTAAACTGCGCCTTCAACAGTTGGAAAAAGAACGACTGTGGAAAGAAAAACGCCAACTATGCAGATCAAAATCAGAAGCAGAACGACATTTTTGTGAGACGGTAGCCTGAACAGAGAAGAATATCGCTTGACTGCTTTGTCTATGGATTGGCTTAACGAATTCTTGGCTGCCACGCCCATCCACTCTGGTAAAGGTTCTAAGAGAAAGAATCAAGCATATTAAATTGTCGTGAATCTCTGCTGCAGTGTTGATGAAAGTGAAGCACATTCATGTGTCAAAGTGCGAAACGACATGCCAGTTTTGCCACAAACATAACAAAAGAAAGGTGCAACAGCTCTCCAGACAGAATCTAAAGAGCATAGTCCAACAATAACTTAATAAGGACAATTGTTTTATCTCTAAAATGCCAACTATAGATTACAAGGTTTTGCGAAGTCTATGCCTGAGCCAAGTCTACCCCCATCAATATTTCACATGCTTGAAAAGAACGTGGATAAAAAGATACGCGTCATCCTAGACCCAGCCTACGGTTTTGAAGGGACACTCATAGCAGTAACTCGCGAACCCGCAGGAATATGGCTTTCAGACGCAGAAGCCATCGTGCTAAGAGCAACAATTGCCCAGCCAATACCTCAAATCACAAGCAGAGAAGACAGAAGCGAAATATTCGTTCACCTTAACTCTGTTCAAAGAATAGAAGTTCTGCATGCGCCGACGCGGCATTAGAAATTGTTATCCAAAGAAAACCTGCGCCAGAGCGCAAATGATTATCAGAACCACTGCGGCAGCAACCAGTAATTCTGGTCTAATCTTAATACCTTCGGTTTCTTCTTCAAAGAATCTGAGAAGACCTGCGCTTGCGGCAGGCATTGGTGCCGCTTTCTCTTTTTTCTTCTTGCTCATTACAAGTCATCTTTGGCTCTAGCAACAAGAACGTATCAATTTCTCCATTATTAAGGTTATGGCAGCCCCGAAAGAGTTTTAATTTTTAACAAGTGATACTCTGATACGTAAGGTGATTGAATGTCGACTCCTCGAAAAGAATACGACAACGTGTTTGAGCTGCTGAAGCAGCATCATAAATGGTTCCAAGAAAGCATCCCACTGATAGCAAGCGAAAACGTACCAAGCCCCGCTGTACGTGAAGCCATTACAACAGACTTTGGAAACCGCTACGCAGAAGGATGGCCAGGCGAGCGCGTTTACGCTGGATGCCGCTACATAGACCAAGTGGAGTTCAAATGCATCGAGTTGATGAAGAAGCTCTTCAACGCAGAGTTCGTTGATGTCAGACCAATATCAGGTGTCGTCGCCAACTTGGCAGTGTACACGGCTTTCACAGAGCCTGGCGACACTCTGATGGCTTTGTCAATTCCGTGCGGTGGCCACATTACTTCTGGCAAGAAGGAACTTGGCGGTACTGCTGGCGCAGTTAAAGGATTAGCTGTTGAATATCTGCCCTTAGATTACAAGGAACTGAATATAGACGTGGACAAGGCGAAAATCAAAATTCAAGAACTTTCAGCGAAAGGGAAGCCTCCGAAATTCATAATGTTCGGCGCAAGCGTTTTCCCATTTCCGCACCCGGTCAGGGAGCTGGTGGAAACTGCGCATTCTGTTGGCGCTACAGTAGGATATGATGCGGCGCATGTTGCAGGATTAATTGCTGGCAAACAGTTCCAAGACCCACTGAGAGAGGGAGCTGACGTCGTTAGTCTAAGCACTCACAAAACATTTTTCGGACCACAACATGGCGGAATCTTGTCGTGGGAGAAATATGCTGAGAAGATAAAGAAGGCGACTTTCCCAAGCATGGTTAGTAATCACCATTTGCATGCGGTTGCAGGCGTCACAATTGCGTGTGCAGAGATGCTTGAGTTCGGGGAGAAATATGCTGATCAAATAGTGAGGAATGCGAAGGCTCTTGCCCAAGCGCTTCATGAAAGAGGCTTCAACGTGTTAGCAGAGCACAAGGGCTTCACACAGTCACATGTGATTTTGATAGACATCACCAAGCTTGGCGACGGCGGAACAATTGAGGAGACCTTGGAAAAGGCGAACATAATCATAAACAGAAACTTGCTTCCATGGGACATCAAAGAGGGGAGACATTTCATGCATCCGGGCGGCATAAGAATAGGCGTATCAGAGGTTACAAGACTCGGAATGAAAGAGCAGGATATGAACGAAATCGCAGAATTCATTAAACGTGTGATCATAGACAAGGAGTCTGTGGAGAAGGTAAGAGCAGATGTGGCTGAATTTCGTAAGAACTGGCAAAAGGTTCACTACTGCTTCGAAAACGCCACAGAAGCCTACAAGTACCTAGAGATACGCTGAAGGACCACGTTCGGCACACCTTAACCCATTCTCTCCAGAATCCTTTATGAATTGAGACTGTTCTTTCATGCTTGATGGCAACTGAGATACTGCATAAATAACCCTCTTCAGTGATAGACAAAGACAGGTGGAAAGATGGATATTCACGAATTTCAAAACATGATGCGCCGCCTCTATTTTCATAAAGATTCAAAACGCGGGATCAACGGCACGTATAGTTGGTTAATGGACGAAATGAAGGAACTAGGCGAAGCACTAGACGCAAATGACAAAGAAGAAGTGGAAAACGAGTTTGCAGACGTTATTGCATGGCTAGCTTCACTCGCAAACGTTGCCAACATAGACCTTGAAAAAGCAACCTTGAACAAGTATGACGGCAAATGCCCAAAGTGTAGAAGCGCGCCCTGCAAGTGTCCTTTCTAGTCTACATTGACCAGCCGCTTCTGCCCCAGCCCCGTGAGCATCCAAACATGCGGTTTCTTCTCCTTTCGCTCCACGATCTCTTCAGCTTTCAATAGCTTGAGGTGATGTGTAATCACGCCATAACTCATTCCTGTTCCTTTGGAAAGGGCGTTAGTGCCAGAAGAACCCTTCTCTAGAAGGGCCAGGATTTTGGTTCTTGCTCGGAGACCGCGTCTGATGTTTTTTATCTGCGACAAGTAAGCATTCGGGTGATATGATTCTCTATACATGCATGCTCAAGATAACTATGCATGTGAAATAGAAAAGCCTTCTTAGGCAAAGTCTGTTAGGCTGACTTGTTTTGGTTTCTTTCCTTCAAACAAAGTGTCAATCTCGTCTGCCACAAGAGAAAGCCTCTGCGAATAATATTTTGGCAGTTTATACTTCTCCACCAACTCCTGTGCCACTTCCAAGTATTTTTCGATGCCTCCTCGATAAACTGTCAACGACAACTGACCACCACAAGTGGGGCATTTGCCACGAAGAGGCAAACGGCGGTAACGTTTGTTGCAAGATTTGCATCGGAAACCCTGCGTTGAAAAAGCTCTCAAGTTGCCCGCTATGTCTCTCATAAAATGCGTGGTTAAAACCTTCAACGCAACCCTTCTTGCATCCACAGCCTCAAGTTTCTCAGCCAACCCAAGCTGTCCATCCAACTTTTCAATCATGGTTTTGAACTGTTTATACGCACTTTCGGCATTTCCAGAGTTAATGTTTGAAACGGGCACTGTGAACTTGAATCCCTCAAACTGTGCTTCAGTGCCAAGCCGATGCCCAATAAGATCTATCAGCGGACTAACTTGCCTCGCTTCCACCTTTTCCCATGTTTTAACGTAGAACTCGTGAGGGTAAGCACCAGCAACATCAAAATCGTGCGCTTGCCTCTGCACCTCGTTCGTATTAACTACAGGAATCAGGAGCAAGGGCGCATCCATTATTCCGCCTATTTGCGCAGGCAGGTATTCCCTTGAGAAATTAATCAAAGTATCCAAGGCAAGCATCAAAGTGTCTTCGTCACCATCACAGTCTCTTCGTTTTGCCGAGTGCCAAACTGGATGTGCGTAGCAGAGATGCAGGTTAGTGAAGCCGACAATGCGCCCCAAGATGCCGGCGCAAGTGTGAGGAGCCAGACCAACAATTAGTTGCCCGACAAGGTCTTCAGCCTCTCTAACGTTGTAGTAAGAAGGAAGCCCGTAGATTTTCGTTAAGAGCTCGTCTACAAAGCCTGCAATGCGGATGAAATAATCCACACACTCTGTTGGAACAACAACGTCTTGAAGTTTCAATTCGCACACTTGATCTGCGTCAGTCAACGGAGAGCCGTCTGCGGCGGAAGAATACCCAAGACTCTTCAGCTTCTCAACTGAAACCCCGATCTCTGAGGGCTTGAAGTGGGTTAAAGGAGCATTCGTAGCGTCAAAACGAATAGTTCCATCCTTGTAAACTGAAACATCATGCCTTACACGCAAGATTCCCTTTTCAATAATCTCTGGCGTCTTCGTTTCGTTCATCAAACTCCTTACGCCTTTCAAGAGTTTGGGCACAGAAACTCCCAAGTGATTGCTTGCGCTCTCAAGTAGTTCTCGGAAATTGACAGATTGTTTTTGGTGAACGTTGGCAGGAACCTTGCATGTGGGGCAAACGTTTTCCTTCAGACTTTTACCGCAACGCGGGCAGGTTTTCTCTGCTAAAGTTTCAGAGCCGCAAGAGGGACATTTCACTCGGTGCGTAATCAGGCTACAGTTTGGACATCTACGCTTGACAACCTCAACAAAAGCCGTCTCGCGTTTAGCAGCATCCACTATGTCGCGATGAGAACCGCCTGATAAGCCAACTGGGAAAAGAACATGAACAAGCGGTCTCATCTCCCGCCTCTTCGCCTTCTCAGGTCTTCCCATTCGGGCACCAACAGAGGTCGGCGCTTTTTCCCTAACTTCAACATCTGCCAACAAGTTGACTGCGCCGACGGACGAGGTGACACAAGAGAGGTCTTTATCATGAGGAAGACCATATCCAAGACAGAAAGCGAAAGCATGCGCATCCTCGGCTTCAACAACAATCTTACCATTTGACAACTTGTGAGGCAAGCACAACAATTCCAAGGCTTGTTTGATTTTTTCGTTGTTCTCTCCTTCGATTTTCTTGGCGACATCATCTTCGAACTGTATTTGGGCGTTAAGAAGCCATTTTCTCAGCAATTTAACTTCTTCAATCGACAAGTTAGACCAGAAGAACGTGAAAGCAGGATGGAGAGGAACACCCAATGCCTTCGACATAGCTACAGCTTCCCTAGCAGTAGGCTTGTAGAGCAGGGGCTCTTCAGAGATTTTTTGCAGCCTATCCAATGACGTCTCAGCGGCTTCAGCGGCGCTCTGAAGGTTACCGTTGAATTTTGCCGCAACTGCCTTCTTCAGATCTTCAACCCACCATTCCTCAACATACGCTGAAGGTGGCAAAATCTTACTGTTATACAAGAAATCTCCAAAACTAATCAGAATATCCCCTAAAAACAGAATCCTATCAACTTTGTTTTTCAACTGATCATATCTTTCTGAGGAAACGCGGACAACTGATCCGTCCTTCAGTTTGACTATCGGCGGCTCTATGGTGTCAACTGGAACAACAATGCCTCCCTTTCCGGGAAGCTCAATCCGCAGTTGAGTGCCCCCGGCAAGAAAGCCTTGAAGCACAAGCATTGTTGCTGGGTGAATCCCTACGGCAGACAATCCTGTGTTTCTGGCCCTGCCATACCTTAAGCGGAAGCCTCCGCGTCTGGAGGGAAATGAAAAGACTGGGCGTCCAGCAATAACGTCGTCCATGAATCCTGCAGATTTCTTCTCGGATTTTTTGCCAAAGTCTCTGAGCCAATCCCATCCTTGAATCCCAAGCTTGTCGACTATTGTCAAGACCTTCGCTGATCGCCCAACAATTCCGTCGTTTACGACTCTGAGCGCTCCTCCTCTAACACGATTTGTTTCTATTCGTGGAAGGTTGCGAAAAGAAGAAACCTCTATTGGATCAGACTCGGTGCCTGTGACTTCAACAGGAAGCCATTGAAGAGCCTTCTGCAGTTCCTGATCTGAAACGTGATATTGAAAGCGCGTCACAGAACGTGTGTAGACTCTGATTTCTTCAATGAAGCGCGAAATCTCTTCTTCAGTAGGCTTGTAGCGATCTAGCCCAAGCAGCCGCCGCACAAAGTCGCCTATAACCAACGTTAAAGCTTGATCTGTGCCGCCTGCTGATCTCATGGGACCAGCAAAATAGATGGAGAGGTAACGAGTTCTGTCGCTATTTGTTTTTATCTTCACGCTGGCTACGCCTTGCAAAGGGGCTGCCGTCAGTCCCTCTGTCAGGATTGCAAGTGCGGTGCGTATGGATTTGTCTGCTGCAGCTTCAGGCTCCATGTGCCCAAACTTGCCATATATGATTTCTTCAGCAATTTTGAAAGCAATCTCTTCTCTTGGAAGCTTCGAGTTTAGCTCCCGAATGCTTGCGGCAACTCCTTTTGGACCTACAAGACCTTCTACGAGGTCAGCCAAATCCTTCGCGACCTTGCATTCGGTTTTCAGCGATGGGTCAAATCCCTTTTCTCTAGCCTTCTCGCTGATAGCATACAATTGTTCAAGACCTTTTTCAAGAGACTCCGCATAGTGTCGGTATGCTTCGCTCATTTGACCGTTCAGATGTGTTTCTCCCCTCAACAGTCCTAGTGTTTGTTATGGTTTATTTCTGTTTACTGACATGAAATTATCAAAACTGCCAAAAGCAGATGACTTACTCCCATGTAGGTTCTACATAAAAAATAGAGCAGGATACTTTCCCCCGCATTCCCGTTCATCGTGTTCTGACTACTTCTTTTGAAGACTCTGCCAGAATAGTTTCACGTTCTGCCTTGCTTGATGCCTTCAACAATTTCTGAAACCTTGCGCTTGACTTCGCTGTTTTCAACAACGTTGCCAGTAACGATTATGTCGGCGCCCGCGGACGCTGCAGTCAATGCTTGCTCTCGAGTCTTTATGCCACCTCCAACGATTAGAGGAACGTCCACGTAGCTTTTGACGGCATGAATCATTTCCGGAGGAACAGGCTTCTTTACTCCTGAGCCCGCTTCTAAGTAAATGAATCGCATTCCCAAGTATTGCCCAGCCAATGCGTGCGCCACTGCCAGTTCAGGTTTACTGTATGGAATCGCCACGGCTTTGCCAACGACTCCTGCGGTGCCGCCTTCGCCGATGATTATGTAGCCAAGTGAAAGTGGTTCCAGATGATATTTCTTGACGAGTTGGGCTCCCAACACTTGTGCTCCGATTAAGAAGTAGGGATCCACGGAGTTCAGTAGAGACATAAACCATATGGCGTCTGCATAGCGACTGATGCCTGTCACATTGCTTGGGAAGAGAATTATGGGAATCCTGACCGTGTGTTTAACGGCCCTAACTACGTCGTCCAAGTGGGCCCCAGAAGCAAAAGTTGATCCCCCGATCATTATGGCTGATGTTCCGCTCATGTTCGCTTTGTATGCAACTCGAGAAGCTTGCGGCGGAGTTACCTTCTCGGGGTCGATGAGAGTTATGTGGATTGCTCCTTCGGTTTTGATTTTTCCAAGGAGATATTTCTCTGTAGACCCCATCGCAAAGACCATCCTAGCTATGGACCCTCAATCTGTGGATTGGAAGGCCTTCTGGAGCGCCCATAGGTTTTGTCGGTAAACATGCAATAAACATCAATCTCTGCTTGTGCTGGTTTAATCTGGAACTCTTCCTTCACTCCGCAACTACCACAACCAACAATTGCACGACCTTCGTCGCGAAGAAGTTCAACACTTATTGTTTCTTTTCCACACTTAGGGCAAGCGAAAAATTTAGGCAAATGCTTCTTTGGAATACGAACAACCTTTCTTCTCCTTCGCCCCATGCCCAAATCCTTCTATGACGCGAAATTCTCCTTCTTCAATATTCATGTTTGTACTTAAATACTTGCCTACATCCATAGAACGTTGAGGCTGCGTCACAATTGGATCTGACCCCCTCCGTTCTGAATTTAGACTGGACCGAAGTGGAAAAAAGAATAGAACATTTCATAAAAGACTACGTGGAAAAGTCTGGAGCAAGAGGCATAGTTTTAGGCCTTTCAGGCGGTGTTGACAGCTGCACTGTGGCAGCACTTTCTGCTAAAGCAGTAGGCGGAAGCAAGGTTCTTGGACTTCAGTTGCCTGAAAAAGAAGTTTTTGCCGCTGTGGATGCCAAACATTCAAGTCTTATTGCTAAGAAATTCAAGTTCAAAACAATCAGAATTGACATCACACCAACTTTGCAGGCCTTTTATAGTTCAATACCCATTTTTGACAAGTCAGAAAAACTGTGTAAAGGTAACCTGAAAGCGCGAACACGCATGGTCTACATTTACTACTATGCCAACAACCGCAACATGCTAGTTTGCGGCAGTTCAGACAAATCAGAAACAATGATGGGATACTTCACGAAGTGGGGCGATGTTGCAGCAGACATATCACCGATAATGGATCTCTATAAGACTCAAGTGCGAATGCTTGCACAGCATTTGAAAATTCCGAAAGAAATAGCACGAAAACCATCCACTCCAGCATTGTGGCCAAATCAGCTTGCAGAAAAAGAATTGGGAATAAAATACGAACAGTTGGACCTGATTCTCTACGGACTGGAACACTTCATGAAAACGGATGAAATAGCAAAGCAGTTGAAGATTAGTAAGAAAAGGGTGGATGATGTAAAGAGAAGATGGCATTCTACTGAACACAAGAGGCAAATGCTGTTAACAGCAAAGCTGGGATACCGAACAGTGGGAAAAGACTTTAGACTTCCATTTACAGCAGTCTGATTCACAAGGAGAGAGAATTATGGAAAAAGAATTCAAAGTGGCCCTAGCGCAAATAGAATGCAAGCGAGGCGACAAAAACAGTAACATAGATAAGATTGAGGAAAAGGTCACAGAAGCAAAGAAGAGAGGAGCAAAACTCGTGATTTTTCCAGAAATGTCATTGACTGGATACGTTGTCAGAGACGAGATATACGAGCTCGCAGAAAACATACCAGGCCCATCAACCAAGACGCTTGAGAGAATTGCTCAAAGAACAAAAACACATGTTGTCTTCGGCATGCCAGAACTGAGTGGCAAAACTCGAGCAACGGTATTCAACTCTTCAGTGCTTGTTGGACCAAAAGGATTCATTGGAAAATACCGCAAGATGTACCTCCCAACCCACAGCGTGTTTGAAGAGAAAAGATACTTCCGTCCAGGATATCAGTCAGCGGTGCTTGACACTGAACTGGGGAAGATTGGTCTGATAATATGCTACGACATCTTCTTTCCAGAAGTGAGTAGGCTCACACGTTTGGAAGGAGCTCAGCTAATAGTCTGTATCTCTGCATCACCAGCAGTACGCAGAACGTTCTTCGAAACGTTAACAACCGCAAGAGCCATAGAAAACACAGCCTTCGTCGCCTATGTCAACCTAGTCGGCTTTGAAGATGGACTACAGTTTTGGGGAGGAAGCAGGTTAATAGGGCCCAGCGGAAAGATACTTGCGAAAGCAAGATACGATGAAGAAGACATGGTGTTGGGAACAGTTGATTACGACGAAATAAGACCAGTTGAAACGTTTGTTCCAACATTACGTGATCTGCGACCAGAATTATTTGACAAACTGAGGGAAACCTCAGAAAAACTTTGAAACGCCTATCTGAGTTTCTTAACCGCCTTTTCTATGCGATTCAAAGCTTCCTCCAACTGTTCATAGGCAGCAGCGTATGAGAGTCTAATGTAACCTTCGCCAAGGCTACCGAAGGCAGACCCTGGAACGGTGATAACCCGTGCTTCTTTTAGAAGGAATTCGGCGAAGTTCTCTGAGGATCGGTTGAAACTCTTTACGTTCGGGAAAGCGTAGAAGGCCCCTTTTGGAAGCTTGCATTCAAAGCCTTCGATCTCGTTGAGCCGTCTATAAACCAAATGCCGTCGTCTGTCGAATTCTCTTACCATGTTATTGACGGAGTCCTGTGCCTCTTGCAAGGCAGCCAACGCAACGTACTGCATGATGGTATTCACGCACGCAACGACGTATTGGTGTACGAGCCACAGGGGAGCAATAAGATTCTTCGGTCCATACACGTATCCCGTTCTTAAACCAGTCATCGCATAGGTCTTAGAGAAAGAGTTCACAATCAAAGTGCGTTCACGCATCCCAGGAAATGTTGCAAGGCAATAATGTTTAGCTGAGTCGTAGGTTATTTTCTCGTACACTTCATCAGAGATCACAATCAAGTCACGTTCAACTGCAATTTTCGCCAGCGCAGCAGCTTCATCATACGAAAGAACGGTGCCTGTTGGATTGTTGGGGAAGTTTAGGATTATCACACGTGACTTGTTTGTGATGAGTGATGTCACGTCATTAAGGGATGGTTTGAAGTCGTTTTTCTCCAGCAAAGGAACAGAAACAGGAGTTCCGCCTGCCAGAAAAACGCTTGGTTCATACAGCACGAACCCAGGATTAGGAATTAACACTTCGTCACCTGGGTTTACGAAACTCATCAAAGCGAGAAAAACTGCTTCCGTTCCTCCAACTGTAACTAGAACCTCACTGTCCGAGTCGTATTTTAGGCCATAGTCTCGTTCAACTCTTTCCACTAAAGCTTCTCGAAGTGGTCGGATGCCGTTGGTTGGTGCATAGTGAGTTTTGCCTTCCTTTGCGGCTTGCCAGCCGATTTCTAAAGCATCTCTTGGAGGAGCAAAATCGGGTTCTCCTACGCTCAAGTTGATTGCGTCAGGCATTTCTTGGGCTAAACTGAAAAAGCGCCTGATTCCAGACGGCTTTATGTGTTTAAGGCGTTCTGAGGGGTTTACTCTTTGAAGCAAGGTGATCTCCAAAGTAAGCAGTGCATCTTTCAACATAAAATATTATCGTTCCAAAATCCCAGATTACAGAGGTGTGATTTCGACAGATTTAAAAGCGCACCCAGTATACAAAACTGTATCCATTACGAGCAACGATGAGGCAACGAGTTTGAAGTTAAAAGAAACCGTTCAACCGTGGCTAATAAGCTCACTAAACGACCCCATAGCCAAAATCCTCACCAAAAATAGCCACTTAACGTCAACACAACTCGAAACACTTCTAATTGACGTTTTATCAGAAAATTGCGCAGGAAAACCACTAAAATACGATGAAAAAGCCGCATTACGACTAACAAAGGCAAAAATAAGCCGAGGAGCCTTCAACAGAACTTTAAAACAGTCCAAAGAAAACGTCATAAAATCCATCTACACAGTGCTACTTCTAGGGTACTTAGGCATATTTGAAAGCACAACTTTAGACCCCTACGTCGAAATAGGCAACAAACTGAAAGAATATCTGGAAGCATACAAAGACACGCCAAACCAGAATACTGACATAAATGAACGCCTAAAACTCATAGAACTAGTAAAAGAAGAGCTAGAAACTAGCCTAAAACGCCTCGCAGGCCCATCAAAAACGTAGTGTGACATCACAAATCACACCCAAAAAACAGGCATAAAACTACACAAGCAAACACGAGATCAAATCAACCAAAAAAGAGTTTTAAATTCAAAAATAAGGCAAATTGCAAGCTTTCCAGAATGCTTGAAAACAGGCGAGGTAAAGAAGCCAGAAACAACATCAACTGTGATGCGTGACGTCATAGTCCCATCAGCAACATCAATTACCATAATCTTTAAATGTTGAATGGTGGAAGTGTGATCTGTGATGCAACGTGTTTGAATCACGCATGATCACATGTGAATCACAGAGGCAGACTGTTTGACTGAGTTGGAGTTTATTCTTATTGGCGTTCTGCTTGCGGTGACCTTAGGTGCGTCTCTAACGTATTATAAGAGGCTTCGCGGTGCTCAGAAGGAGTATGAGAAGTCTCGCGAATTGGTTGAAGACATTGTTTTGAGCTTCAATAGGCAGCTCAAACGGGAAGCTGAAAGACTTGAACTTGTTGCGTATAAGGTTGAAGCTAGCTCTTCAAAAGAGGAAAAGATGCTGAATAGAATTGGTGAAGTTGAAAAGCAGCTTTCTGGTTTAGAGCCAAAAATAGTCACGGCTACTGAAGATAGGGAGAGACTACTTGGGCAGCTAGGCGAGATTGACAGCAAGATTCAGCAAACTGTTGCATCACAAGAGGGCCTAACAGCAAAGATCACATATATTGAAGAGCAAGTCAAGCAAATCTACGTTTCTCCCGAAGCTAGCGTTGAAGCAGCAATCCCCATAAAGAGAGAGAAGGCTCTAGCACAACTAACAGAGACCGAGTTGTCCGCATTGGAAATTCTTGCCTCAGAAGGCTCAAAGACAGCGCCAGAGATAAAAGACAAGATTAGACTCAGCCGAGAGCATACAGCGAGATTGATGAAGAACCTTTATGAAGAAGGCTACCTAGAGAGAGACACCAGCAAGATTCCGTTCAAGTATAGTATCAAGAAGGAAATGGAGAAACTTTTAAGGAAAACAGAAAGCAACGCGGCGTAGTTCACTTGTTCAAGGTGTGAGAAAGCAGGGGTAGCCACCAACCTATGTTCTGCCTGCAGCAATATTCATGAGTTGCCTCTCTTCCTGTACAGGGGGAAGACAGCAAAACATATTCGTTAAATCAGCTAACTAGTCTCCTACCGTCGCATCCCACTTCAGCGTTCACGACAAGATGCAGCGGTAATTTATTAGTGGATTTGTTGTTTGACTGTGACCTGTGGAACAGCAGGAGCCAATTTATACTTCAAGCTGTTTGAGGCACCTGTCTTGAGCAGTAACCCCTTACTTGTCATTCGAGTTAAATACGTGGCAACAGTACTGAGAGTAGCGGGCTCCTTGTATTCCTGCTCATAGAGTGTTTGAACTTCCCGTGAGGAAAACCAAACAAGCGGAAAATGTTTTGAGATAACCGCTCGTACCTTGGCGTACTTCGACAGATCGTTGCCGGGCTCTGCGAGAGTTACGCCTGCGTTGGCAGCATCATTTGGCACTCCGCCAAGCAGTTCAACCAAATCCAGCAGCTGTACAGCCTTATCTCTTGTGATTTGGCCCTCAAAAGCCACTGTGTATTTATTGCCCTCACTATCGAACAGCTCAACACGCATCTTTCTTGCAGGCATTTTTCTACGTACACCCTGGTGGGTGCTTCACAACTTTACACTTCACAAGTTATAGGTGTTATGGTAAAATAGTGGAGGGCTAACAAATGATAAAAACGGCAGAAAAGCCAAAAGGAGCGATCTTTCAACCTTACACGCGTTTGCAGCTTTCACAAATTCTCTGAATAGCAGATAAAGATAGATCATGGTCAGAAACCCTACTTGCAGTAGAAGGGCAGGGGTGCCTTGTTCACAGAAAAAGGCACATGAAAAGGTCAATAAACAGCAAAAGAGACTGGAAAAAGAAGCATCATTCAGTTAATTTCACAGAATATTCGCAAAATGTGAAAGCTCAAACGGAGACAAGGTGAGAAAGCTCAATTTTTCTCAGAATATGTTTACCAGAAAATGATATACACTATGACGGGTAATCCGAGACAGAGTATAGAGAATGCGATTCAACGAATCAGAGAGGCACCCCACAATTTCCATTGGAAAACGGCACCAATAGCTCAGAATATTAAATCCGTGTACAGATTTAAAATTCATATCTAAAATGTTTAACAATAATAATTATAAAATCAGTTACCATTCTTAACAGTCGGAGTATATTTCTTCCTAAGGAAGGAATCAGCATTACTTTTCAAAGTAAAATAGATTTCCAGTGGAAAAGCTGGGGTGGCCCTGTTCAAATAGGTGAATGTGATGCCAAGATTGTTTCTTTTAGATTTCTTGTGTTGCCAATTTACTTTTCTGTACGGCAGAGCTTATGTTCTCCACAAGAACAAGAGGCGTTACCATTGAAAGTTACTGGGGGATATCGTGGAAGACTCAGACATCTTGGATGGTGTATTCGACAAATTCGTCAGCAATACGGCGATTTTCAAAGACAGAGAAGTATTGAGACATGATTATCTGCCTGATAAGTTGCCACACCGCGAAGAACAGATCAGGGCACTTGGTGCAATAGTTGCTCCAGTCTTGAAAGGTGCTAGATGCTCTAACCTTCTAATCTACGGAAAAACAGGAACAGGAAAGACGGCGGTGGCAAAGTACGTTTTAAGTCATCTTGAAGTCAGAGCAAAAGAGTTCGGCGCGCCAATCAGGTTTTGCTATGTTAACTGCCGGATGGCAAGCTCCGAATATCGCATTTTCTCAGGACTCTGCCAAAGCATCGGCTTATCCGTCCCATTCACAGGGTTGTCTGTGGGAGAGGTTTTCGAAAGATTCAGAACAAGCTTAGACGCTACACGCGTCATGTTTATAATAGTCTTAGATGAAATTGATTCCCTGATCAAAGCGCGTGGAGACGGGCTTCTCTACGAGCTGACAAGGATCAATGAGACTCTGACAAAGAGCAAAGTCTCTCTCATAGGCGTTTCTAATGATCTGCGGCTGAAAGAGTTCCTTGATCCCAGAGTTCTGAGCACTCTCAGCGAAGAGGAAACAGTTTTTAGGCCATACGACGCCAATGAGCTCAGAACAATTCTCCTTGAACGCTCAAAATCAGCGTTTCATGAACATGTGCTTTCCGACTCCGCACTTGGGCTCTGTGCAGCGCTGGCGGCTGCCGAGCATGGAGATGCACGCCGTGCATTAGACTTGTTGCGCGTCGCCGGCGAAGTTGCTGAACGCAAAGGCGCAGTAATAGTTGCTGAAGACGATGTGCGAGAAGCTGAGAAACACATTGAATATAATCGCGTTGTTGAATCTCTGCAGAATCTGACTTTGCATTCAAAGCTTGTGATCTTAAGTGTCTACCATTTGAACAGAGCAAACGTTTATAGTGCTACTACCGGCGAAATCTCTGAAATCTACAGCGACCTCGCTGGAGAACTAGGTGTTACGCCTCTAACGCAACGGCGCCTAAGCACGTTAATTAATGAACTTGACTCTATGGGGTTGCTGAATGCCAAAGTCGTAAGTATGGGAAG
>Ga0172363_10001573_pt1 | contig 18472 bp, 21 predicted proteins | sample LakKivs2_kivu2a2_FD_114541 | JGI IMG/M metagenome (GOLD analysis project Ga0172363, IMG submission 114541) | Sediment microbial communities from Lake Kivu, Rwanda - Sediment s2_kivu2a2 | ecosystem: Environmental > Aquatic > Freshwater > Lake > Sediment | place: Rwanda: Western Province, Lake... | reverse complement strand
GAAGGTTTTTAGGTCTTGGGCTACGCATAGGTCTGCGTTTTCTGCTCCGCTTTTGATTAGGATGGCGCTGTCTGTTCCGCCGTCCGCAGCCTTAAGCTGACTGGATATGTAGATGTTTCCGCCTATTAGTTCCTTAATTTTCTCGATTTGGCTTATGCCCGTGTTCGCTATAAGCGTGTGAGCATCCATAAACGCGCTTGGCTGAACAATCAAGTCGTATGGTGGCGGATAATACTTTTCAAGCAGTTTTTTAGCTGCTGCTCGAACATCGTTCAAGGCGTTTGGAGCGGTTGCCCATGCTCCACCACTTGCCTGCGTCTGTCTTCCTGTAGCGGTTGTTAAGCCTTCTATGCCCAGCATTGGTTCGCCACTTATTTCGCCATTAAGAATCAGACGATCCTCTTTTTGGGCGACAACAAGGGCTGCGGATTCTGCGTTTGCCGTGTCTAATGGCGTTCCAAATCGTCTGCTCGCTTCCAGGTCTCGCCAATGTATGCGAAAATCTTTATGTAGTATTGGCACTGTGAGGCTTTTGCGTGTGTAAATTATTGTGTCTTCTGCTGGTGTTTCTCCATACATACTGATATGGGCTGCGCTCAATTCAGATAGCTCATCCCAATCAACGGTCATGACGCCAACGCCTGCAAGCTGCTTAACTGGCAAGACACGACGTCCAACAAGCACAGGTTGGACAACTCTGACAACAGCCACGTCTAATTGTTTCCATTCCTCTTCGCGGAGTGGCGCCTGTGCTCTTCCAACAAGCGTTAACGGGTCCATCTTCTAAATCACCAGCCTCACCATAATCGACTTGTCTCCAGCAGAAGCATCAACGCTTTCTTCAGCATAAGCCACGATAGGACCGTAAGGTGGGATGCTGCCGACTTCAACAAGGTCTGGCTGAGCCGCGTTAGATGTCACTTGTGTGGCTCCTGAAGGCACGCTAACAGAGATAAGTGCAGCAGCCTTCAGCTTTCCGTTCGCAGCGCAGACAAGCGATGCGCCTTTGACAACGTTGTTTCCGCTTGCCAAAGTGGCTACAACAACTGCTGGAGCCTTCAACACACGAACTGGATGCTTGTCTGGAAAAGCGTCTGCTATTGGATATCTTGGATCTGCATCCAGAACGCCCAGAGGCTTCTGTTCTCCGTCGCCTGCAAGCGTTACTTGATGGTCTGCTGTGCCCTTCTTAACAAACAGTCCTGGCTTGCATGAAGTTCCTTCGGTTATAAGCTCTTCTACTATTGGGTTTCCGCCAACCAAAATCTTGTTAGAAGGTTTAACGAAAGGCATGGCTTATTTCACTGCTCCTTTTTGTGGTAGAGGCAGCCAACTGTGAGCCTGTTGTCTTCTGTGTTGTCTGCTCCGGCGCTGCGAACGTTTTTCACTGTACCTTTGACTGTGTCAGCGCCTTTTTGGATGAGCCTAAGCTGTGCAAGGTCCAGCTTTCCCAATTCATCTCTTGAAAGCGTGGTTTTTTCCATTATGGATTTGATTGTCGCTTCCCTTTCCTTCTCAACATAAGCAGTCAAAGTTTTAGTAGCTTCTGTCATTGTTGTCTTGAGCTTCTCGTTTTCAGCCTCAAGCTCTGCTATTCTTGCCTTTAATGCGTCAACATTTTCTGTTGGCTTTTCTTCACTCATGCTTGTTTCACAAGATAGGTAGTTGCTATGATGCAATATGGGTTCAGCGAAGTCTCCAATTGTCTGAAAGGTATGGAATTTATGGTTCATTTGAGCAGAATTTTCATGGACTAATGGTTCAGAAAATTGACTGTTCATGGTTTTCGTTTTGTACTAACTGAAAGCTTTAATCTCGGGTATCCCCTTGATATAAAGAGCTAAGATGAAGCGGACTATTAGGCTCCTGAGTTCAGTTTATGCTGCTGTTTGCATTTTTGTTATTTTAATTGTGTTAATTTTCACGATAGTTTCAGCCATACCTTGGAAATTTACTTATCTTGAAGTAGGAAAACTCGTTGGGCCACTTCCTGGTTTAGAGTTTTTAATTTTGATTCTGTTAGTCTTACCCATAACATTCGTTTCTTTGCGAGTATCAATGAAGCTAAAGAAGAATAAGAATAGGATAATATGCATGTTTGTTCTTGGTTTGGGCATGTCTTTCTTAGTAATATCATCATTCTCGCTTGTCTTCATGCCGAAGGTATCCGACGCCGGAAAGAAAATCGACCTATTTATCAATGAAAATGCCCACTTGAATTTTCAAGATTACGTCATTAAAGTATCATCTTTTCTTGATGAAAATGTTCGTAGTGCTTACAATAAACCAGAAGCATCATTCAAAATTGATAATGATATTAGCAGGGCCCTTCTCGACCCGTTCATAATGAAAGTTTGGGGGTTGACAAGAGCCGATCTAATAGTTTATCAAGGCTGGGGATCTTGCGGTCAAGCCGCGATATTAATAGAGCAACTGCTTTATGAAGCTGGTTACGAAACCAGAAGGGCGCATTTCAAAAATATAGATCATGAGTGGGCAGAAGCAAAATTTAATGGAGAATGGCTGATCATCGACCCTTGGTATATAGGAAATTTTGTTCAAATCCAAAATCTAAAGAGTATTAGGTCTGAATTTCAGCAGGCTTCAGGCGTTGAGGTTTTATACCTTAATGGAACAATCGTAGATGCGAGTCATGAGCATGGATATTAATTATGTTGTTGCATCCAATTGCTTGACAAGAGCTTTTACTTTTATGATTAACATGTCTGCTGATTCATAGCCTTCAAGTTGTTTTTTGATGTTTTCTGGTAGGGCTTTGGCTTCTGGCAGTTCTGGGTTATAGCGAATTGTTATGCCATACTTTAAGGCTCTTTTGACAATACGTTCATAGATAATATTGCATTCGTTTTGTTCGTATTCTTGTCTGAATTGACTCCAGCGGGCTAAGGCGTTTCTGCATCGGTCTTCTGGCACGAGCGGATAAGCATAATTCACTGGGTCGGCGTAGTCTTCCTCGTTCTGCGGATAATCTTTTAGCGGTGTCAAATGCCCCTTGTCTTCTCGGAATTTTATACCATACTTCTTTTCTCTTGCTTCAGCTTGTTGACGCAGTTTTTCTCTTTCACTTTCTTCCTCTTGTTTCTTGTTTGTGTCGCCTTCTTGGCGTGCTGCTGGTTCAAAGTTTCCGTTGTGTTCCTGGCAGTGTTTGCGGGCTTCTGTCTCGCTCCATGTTTTGATTGGATAGCGGTAAGCCTGCTCAACCGAGCCAGCGTCTGGCTTGTCTTTTGGCTTACCATATATGACGCGGTAGGTTTTTCCGTTGTGTTTGCGTTCTCCGCTGCCAACTATGTCAAGCGTTTCTGGTTCTCGTAGGCGACATGCGTGTTCGTTTGGGTATGGGTCTGCGCCTTTAAGCGAATCAACGCCTATTCCGCATAGTGGATAGCTGCATCTTCCTTGCCAGCTTCCAACAGCCACATGGTCGATGAGAATGTCGCGTTTAACGTAGTCGTAGTGTTGCCCCTTAAACTCGCCTTTTTGTGGTTCGCATTCGAAGAAGAAGCCTATGCTGACACTTCGAGCCCTTCCAGCTTTGATGTCTGCCAAATATTGCGGACTACAGCGGTTTTTAAAAAACACCAATTCAGCCTTTATCTTGTCCTTTTCAAACTTGGCGTTCCGCACTGTTCCACGAATAAGCTGAGGCTTTGATAGGATTATTTCGGGCGGGTGTTCCTCCACAACCCAAGCGTTCAAAGCCGTGAAAGCTGCCTTCTCAACTTCAGCTGCAGGCTCGTAAATGAGCATACCGTCATAGTCGTAAACGCCTTCTCGAGTAATCACAGCTGGAACGGTAAGCGTTTCCTCATCTTCCTTGATTTGTAGGTTGTCAGCTTCAACGCTTTTCAAACCATACTTCCGCATAGGCCTTCAGCTCCTTTTCCAATAGGCGAATCTAAGCGGGTTTAGCCGTGTCAACGAGTTTCTGCAGCCAAACCGTGATAGCAGTAGGACCCACCAAAGCTGTGTAAACATCGAAGGTTAAGCCAGCCAAATCCAAGCCTAAAGCGGAAAACGAGCCTATTGCAACAGTCCGCAGAAATTTTTTCCAGTTGAAGGGCTTGTCTTGCGCCGCATAGCCAAGCAAACCGTAGATTAGGGCTGCAGTTACGCCTAAACACACATTCAACGGATTCAACGTTTTTCACCAGATTAACAAAGGAAAAGCGTATCTCTTAGGTTCAGCGAACAGACCACTCCTATTAATTATTAAATACGAATATGCCAGAGTTACAAACTAAGGTCTGAGGGTTAAAAATGGGTGAAAAAAGATACTATTCTTTAGTGAGGAAATGGCTCGAGAATCAAGGCTATTATTGTGGTGGTTTCATATACGAGAAGGGAAAACCCTATTATTTTCAAAATAAAGGAACGGCGAGATTAAGAATAGATGTTGCGGGAATCAAGAATGTTGGTTCTTCTGTAGAAGATGAAATTGAAGTGGTAGCAATTGAAGTTAGGGATGTCGACAAGGTTCAATTAAGAGACATTCAAGATGCAAATGCGTATTCGCAATATGCACATAAATGTTATCTTGCAACAACAGGTTTGATAGATGAACAGGACAAAGAAGACGCCCGTAAACTTGGAATTGGGTTATTAGAAATTAAAGATAAAAAAGTAAAAGAGGTGCTCAGTCCACAATCAAAGCAACCAGAATACGCACAGATGATGAGGCTTTTGAATGTTCTTGAAGTCGCACGATGTCCTATTTGTGGATGTTTCTTTGAAACCTATATAGTGAAAGAAAACAAGGATAGAAGCTTTTACAAGCTAATTAGACCAAAATATTTCAAAGTTGCACATGACCATCCAAGAGTAGATGCTCTTGATAGCCGAGAACTTCAAAAACTACCTCCAGAATACAAGATATTTCGTTTTATATGCAAGGCATGTATGAAAGAATTTTTCCCGCAGAAATTAAAACATAGAGAAAAATGACAATATACCTATGAAGTGCCTAATTATCAATGTTTTAATCCATATTCTTCTGTCCAGCTGTAGAATGTTTGTTTTCCTATGCCGAGTTCTTTGCAGATTTTGTTTACGCTTTTGCCTGCTGCTATTCTCTCTGCTAATAGCTTGTCTACAGGTTTTCCAAATTTTCGTTCAAGCTCCCGTTTTCGTTTTGATGTTGCTGAGCTGATGTTTTGAACGGTTCCGTTTTGAAGTTTGCTTAAGCCTAAGACTATGTCTCCGCCTGGAATGCGTTCTAAGCCTTCATGTTGGCGGATCTCGTTGACTGTCATCCAGTTTGTTTTAAGCTGTAAGCTGCGTGTTTTGTCGAGTTCCGCGGCTGCTTGGTCTCTTGGGTTTATTTCGAACCCGCCAAGCCAATTAATGCGGTAATGCACGTCTGGAATCTGCTTTGTTTTCATTAGGCGGTCGATTAGGTCCATGATGTATGGTTCGTATCTGCTTTGGCAATCGCTAATCAGCTTGAAGTATTCGCGTTCGTTGACTTCGCTTCCTGCTAATTGTCCGGCTTGGGCTCCGCGTAAAATCGCCAGTGGTATGCTTGTGCCTGCGCTTATGTTCTCCATTATGGGCGTGTAGTAGGGTTCTGGGTCTAAGGCTCTGCCTGCCAACCCTTTAAACTCTATTGTTGTGTTTTCATCCGTCCACATACTTGTCTGCGCAGTAAGCGGACCCCACTCACGCTTATACTCGTCAATCTCCTCTTTTGAGGCACCTTTCACGGTGACTACTGGGAAGCCGCTGCCATAGCGATACATAGTTTGCCCCATGCCCCATAAAACGTTCCACAGAACAGTTATCACGTCCCAGACAGGCTCCAGAACGCTTACGCCCTTGTAGCCGGGCTCAACTTTGCGGGTGGCAAAATGGATAACACGTGTATAGTGAACATCAACAGTTTTGTTTTCTGTAATTCTGATTTTGTAAGTTTTCGGCTGTCCAAAACGTTCGCTGGCTTCGTCCTTGTCGAGTTCCGGGTCTTCCATGTGTTGCGGACCATAGGCTTCAAGGCTGGCGATTCTTTCTGGCGCAACCACAGGGTCTTTTAATGTAACGCCTTTATCCTGATAGCCTATGACGATTATGCTCCAGCCATAAGCCCGCTCGAAGACTGCTGCTTGCGTGAAGACGTCTTTGGCGTTAAGCAAAAGCAAAACCTTCTGCACTTGCTCGTTAAACTTTTCTTTGTCAATGTCTTCCTCTAAAGGCTTAACTGTAAACCAATTGTCAAAAATGTCGTGAGCCACGGCGAAAACGATGCGGTGGGCAACTGGTATGCGTTTCAAGGCTCTTGTGACGGCTTCATTGGTTATGGGTTGTCCAAACTCCGCCGCAAAACCCGACGTAGCCCGCTGAATTTCAGCCCGTGTTCTGGGCGCGGAGGCAACAGCAAACTTTCTGGCAACCTGCCTTAAAGCCTGCCTGAAACTAACCATGCCCTTCAGCCTCCGCCCGTGCTTCACGCAAGACTTGGCGAATCACTTCTTGAACGCTGCGAGCCTTACGCCTCTTCTGCTCCCTCAAAAGCCACTCATACAATTCGCCGCTAACGCTCTGCTGGAAAATCGGCAAACATTCAACACCAACAACAATGTTAAACCAGAAAAATAAAAGAAATTCTGAAACAACACTTTAATGAAACTTTTCTTTGAGACAGCATAGAGAAAGAGGAGGAAGCAAATGTTTTCTATTAATCATTTATGTTTGGTAATGAATTTTATTTTAAATAGAAAGTGAGCGGATTATCTCCTTTTCGGCTATGATTCAGCTTGGAAAGATGGGGTGCCTTCTCAGGTATTGTTGATACTGATTTACGCTTCATAGGTTTTATATTTCAGAATCCGAAACTAACACAAAGGTGAAAAGAAATGGACCCTAAAAATAGGAAAATCGTGAAAATGCTGACTCTGCTAATCTCGTCTTTGCTCATCGCTACTGCAAGCGCAGATGCCTTCAGGTACATGTTCATGGATGCTACAGTAGGCGTCAAAACAACCGGAATGCGTTTTGTGGGGGGAACCAACTTTGATGAGGTAGGAGGACAACTACACGACAACAACCAAAGAGTCACATTCTCCAAGATGAACGGCACAGCCGGTCAGCTTGTGACCTACCCGAACCCCGTGGGAATACAGAACAACGACGAAGCCTCGCACACAATCGAGCTGGTTTTACACTCGTGGACTGGAACGCCAGACACTCCATTGTACAACATCACCATAACAATGTACGATGAAGATGTTCTAAAAGGAGAGAGGTCGATAGTACTGGTTCCAGGTGAAGGAGAAGGACACGTTACAACATCAGGCGATGCAATCATACCAGGTGGCGAAACCACTTGGCGGGTTGAATGGAGTATCTGGTGGAAAGGAATCGCTGAAGAGACCGACTACGTCCAAGTGTCTTTGCGATTAGTCATCAAGAGCTAAACTCTCCCTTTTCCTTTTTCCTGATAAGAGTGACAGAACCATGCGCAGAGACATGCAATTACGTCCCAGTGTGCTAATTAAAGCCCTTGAAAACTTGGGCTACAGCCGAATGAAGCACGGGATGGACTGGAAACACCGAAACTTCCATGTAACCCTCATCCCCCACAAAACCAAGTTAATAATCAACCTGCACGTGGACACCCAAGACAAAATGAGCTCTTCACCTCACAGCCATCGTAGCAGACAACATGGAAAAGACATAACAAAAGAATTCAGACGAATAATTCAAGAGTATAGACAACTTAAAAACTCTTCACCAGTTATATAGTAAGTGCATACACGTTTCTGTCACCAATATCTATTTTCTCACCAACTCTCTTGACCACCCTCTATTCTCTGAAAATTCGTCATTCCAACGCTTACAGATTGTCCACATAAGCCTTGGCAGGTTTAAACCGTCTGGCGGACGTTTAGGAATGGGCTGTCGCATAGGAACATACTTTTCTCGGACAACGAACGATTTCACATCAAAATCTTGCTTCTCATCAAACCTTTCCTCAATCGCTATTAGTCCCAATGTTAGAAACGGTTTGCGAATTTGACGATAAAAACTGGTTCGTCTATACTTGAAGCCTTTTTCAATTTTTCCAGCCTCCAAATCCCATGCAAACCGGCTTAACTCGCTTCGGGTGCATGCGCCACGCTGTTTTAACCAGTTAAGAAACAATCTGCAAGCACGTTGAGTTTTATTATACGTAAAAAGAAGCTCGCAAATGTCTTCTTGGCTTGGAATAAGCTGCATCTTTGCTTTTCTGGTCAAAACCCTGAGGCTCATGTTAAAACTCCCATTCCACGCAGAAAACTGCGAAGTTGAGGAAATAACGCAACTCAACATCACTAAAGGATTTCAACACAAAGAACCTACGTAAGTTGGTAAAAAAGTCATTATTCATTTCTGTTTCCTTAACCTGTTGAATTTGCAACTGTAACATGACACGCCTGGAATCCACATGCCTTTCCTTTGACAGAATATGCGCCCGTCTGTTAGGGCTCCTTGACAATAAATGCATAAAACACGTAAGGGTTGAGGATCCTCGGGTTTTACGTAGTGAGTTATGAGCAGTTGTGGGTTGCCTATGCCGTGGCGTTTGTTGTACTCTTCCATAGCCTTGACCAGAACTTGACTGAACCCTCTTGGACCAGCTTCACGCTTCGCAATCTGTCTGAATTGTTCAAGAATCGGAATGTTTTCAGGACTGACGGAAAAACTTGTGATGATAGTAGATTTATTTAATAATTTATTTAATAATTCTTCTTTATCTATTATCTTGTCTTTTCTACTACTATCATCACCCACAATCATCAACTCACATGTTTCTAAAGCACTTAGGCAACCGCCTTTTCCGTTTATCCAAACGGTTTTTGCAACGAGGGCACTCCACGGGCTTCTCAACACGAGGCTTCCAGACATAACCACAGAAAGGACATTTTACGGCGTTTTTTTCACTCAAGAAATCACCTTAACTCCCTAATTTGAAATGTTGCCTTTGAAGTGTTGAGCGGCAAGTGTTTGAGGCAAAGTGCCAAGTCAATTGGTGTAACAGGTTTTTCGCCTTGCAATTGGATTATGACAATAAATTTTTGCTTCATGAAACCTCAACCTCTTTTAATAGGCTTTTTTCTTTGGCTTCGGTCGATTTTGTGGCTGCTTGGTATAGCCAACGGTCTGTTCTTCGCTTTCGCAGATAACCCCAACTGCACATCTCGTCAAGGAAGCCGCTTAGCCTCGGGTCTTTAGGCCAGCCTCGCCTCATCATCTCTTTCTGAATTGCGCTTATTGTTCGCTCTTCATTGTCAAAGAAGCCCTCTGCATAAAGTAAAGCTAATCTTCCCTGAGCGTTGTCGGTGCTTAGAACAAGCGGTTTGCGGATGACTTGCACGGTTAAGGTTGGGACTTCACGTTGCACGCTAATCTCGGAAGGCATAGAGGTTGCGGAATCGAATCCTTGTGGATGTAGTAATTGTGGATGGGCAGCTTCTACTATTCCAATTAATGCATTCTCAAAATTTTTGAATCTCTCAAGTTTATCACAGGCTTCTCTGAGTTGCTCAACAGCGAGGTCATATGCCTTTTTGAGGTTAGCGTTGTCAGCCTTCAACTTCTTAATTTCTTCTTCGAGCTTCTTCTCGTGTTCTCTGGGTTTACCTGCTTCCGCTAACATTTCCCCAATCTTACGCTCTAACTCATTATATTTTGGAAGCAACTGCTCATACTTTTCCTTCCACATGATGTCTTCTACCTCCATTTTGCGTTTAAGAAATTGGTCACGTACATGCTCGGGAGTCATCTCTCCAAGGGCGACTTTCCGCCCAACATCTTCAGGCACGCCAACGGGCAAAACATACACTTTCTTAACTTCGTTCCCGATAACAGCGTAAAAGTGACCTAAAGGCAACGTTTGAATCTCTTCAGCCTTAACTTTCATCCCTAAAAGCTGTTTCAGAATGCGTTCAACTTCATGAGCTTCCTTCATTCTCCCCATAAGCCAGTTATCGCACTGCCTCAACGGCGTCTTGTCTATTCCGCCTATGTCTTGGCTGTCAAGCCACAAATAATTGCCAATGGCAGCACCTTTACGGATAAACTGCTGGGCGACCCATTTAACAGGTGTCATTTTAAACTGTGGAAGGGTTTCCCAAGCTTCAGGCACTATGATGACAACGTGGTCCAAGTTTTGGAAGGCATAATCGATTGTGCTTGCTATGACTAAATGTTGTGTTTCCAACTGCATTCCGCTTAGGTCCATAACGTTTACGCCTTCGGAAAGCTCCAGCTTGTCAGAAAAAAGCCAACGATCCAGCTCAGGCACAACAATCTCCAGATAGGTGATGAGCTTCTCGAAGAGCTGCTTCTGAAAGTCTCTTTTGGCTTTTTCAAGCATTTCTTCGGCTTTAGCCTTGACTTGGCGAAGGTTTTTGGCGCCTTTGCTGACTTTTATTATTGCCCATCGCATTCCAGGCTCATACTTTACCTTCTCTCCAAGGGCAACATTGACCAAGCCTTCGACAAACTGCCAATCCGCCCGTGGCTTATAGTAAGGAGAAATCAAGTTAAACTGGGTGAAACCAGCCTCGCCCCGTTTAGCAATGAAAGCAATAGCTTTCAACCCAGACCTGCTGATCAAAGCTTCAAGAGTGGTTGTTTTGCCCGAAAGCTGTGTCATGCCAAAGATGGCTAAGTGATGCAATGGCAGATGCACTGGTTCGCCGGAGCTGACGTCAAAGCCTAACAGAATCCTATCAGTCATTTAAAAGCCTCCAAAGTTTTTGTTTGAAGGATTAAGCCAACAAGACCTGACGCAACTCGGCTGCATGTCTTTGCTCTGGCCAAACGCATAACCTGATTCGCCTTAAAACCAAGCAACATTAAATCCTGTAGACACCACTTGCAAACGCATAACTCACGCTCTTCATTGCCAAACGTAACCACATAATCTGCTTTATTATGCGTGAAAGGGTAACACAGCTTACATTGTCGCATGAAGCCACCTCTTAATGGTTCACACGAAATCAGCGAGTTCTGCGTATGGCATTTTTCCGCCGAAGGGTCTGCCGAGAAGATCATGCGTGGCTTTCTGACTCCACTTAATTACTTCCAACGCAGCTTCAAGTTGCCACAATTCAGGGGTCCAAACTGCACGCTTCATGTCCTTGTCAAGCGGAGTTAGTAGTTTAAAGTCGAGAAAAACGCCTACGCCGTCGCCTCGATGCACTGCTGGAATTAGATGGGTCGGGTTTGGAACTGGCCATGGGTCAGAGCCTATTTTGCGGTGTAATAATAAAGTGTTCATGTGGAAAAAGTTGTCTTTTCGTATGACTGAGAAAATGGCTTGCAATTGCACTTCCGTCGTTTTGGCAAGGTCCATTACGCTTGGGCTGTCACCTGCTTTTTCGTCAAGCGGAATAGCGATGAGCAAGCAACTTGTCCTCAAAAGCTGACTCCTCTCTTATTTAGCACGCCCACAATGCTGTTCACTGGACAATTTTGATGAAGCCTTGAAACTCGTCAACTTCGATGGAGTTAACCTTATGCCCCATAGCCTTAACGATTCCAGCAAAGCCCCCATCCAGCTTGCCAGAGAACTCGACAACCCTTGAACCGCTGAAATAAACAACCTTTGTAATGCTGCCTTCACCATCTGTCTGATAGAAAACCGTGCCAAGCTCGTGTATGCTCTTTCGCAGAAGCTCAACATCTGTTATCTTAGCGACAAGCTGAAACCTCACTCCACTCGCCTCCCAGCAACCGCCCTTTCAACAATCTGCGGTTCCAAATCAGCCAACACGCCAAGCTTCTGCTCAATTAATCTAATTCTGGCTTCGTGGTCGGCGAGAACGTCAAGCGTATCCTTCAAAGCGTAAGCTAAATCCTCTGTGGACTTCACCAAAACTTTTTGCACCTCAGGTTTTTGACCCATGTTCAGCCACCTTCATCTTTTCAAGGAAGTTTCTTACAGCGTCTTTGACAAGCTCCGCCCTCGAAGTGTAGCCTAAGCTTTGCCTTTCAAGGAAAGCATCTATCTGGTCGACAAGCTCCTTCGGAAGCCTGACGGTCGCGTAGTTTGTCATACATGTTACACCTCTGAATCATGAATGTTTAACAATACCCTAAGCATAAAAGAGTTGCCGACATGGAACAATCAAACATGCTTGTGCAGGCTTCAGAGTTTTTGACACAGTAAAGGTTAAATTTACGTGATTCACAATTGAATCATGTGTTTGTCATGTCAACCAGTGAAGACGAATACACAACCGTACGCCTGCCAAAAGAGCTCATGGAAGTAATAGATAGCATAATAAAAAGCGGTGTCGGCAGCTACAAAAGCAGAGCCGAATTTATAAAAGAAGCTTTAAGGAGAAGGTTTGAAGAACTAAAAATTCTCGCAGCCACACCAGAACTGCCACAGCTTGAGCATTTTAACATCAGCGAGCACGGCGTCCGCGTACTTGACAGAAGCCTTGCAAACGGCACATCAAAGGGAAGAATAATAGATGTTTACTTTAAACCCGACAAGGTTCTGTGCGAATACTGCCGATCTGGCAACTGCAAACATGTGGAATTCGCCCTAAACATACCGAAAGTTCGGAAAATCCTGATTGAAAAGGGCTGGGAAATAAGCAAAAAAATCAAGGAAACATAAAAATGAAAACGCTCAGAATATCAGATCTCAGCCATAGAAAACTGACGGCAACTGTTGGAACGCTTATGGCGCAGACAGGCAAGATGCAAACATACCAAGACGCCATAGAAGCCATGCTAAACCAATCAGTAATACTGCCTCCTGAATTGTTGGCTCAGATTAAGAAGTTCATAAAAGAAAACAAGCATCTGGGCTTTACAACAAGAGAAGAATTCATACGTGACGCAGCAAGATGGAGACTGAAGTTTCTCAAAGAGAATTCTGAATATGTGGAAATTCCAAGGGAGAAGTATGAGAGGCTTGAGGTTGCTGTCAAAGAGATGAACACTCCTTACTACAGTGCATCTGACCTCATCCATAAACAGATTGAGGAAGTGTTAGAACAATACGAAAAATGGCAGAAAGAAAAAGAAGAACATGAAATAACAACGAAAAAGGAGCTAAAATGTGGGAAATAACAAGCTTTTTAGGAATATCAACTTACTATTAGATGGGATTATGAATGAGTGAAAGTATTAAGTGCCCTGCGTGCAGTCTCAAGTTTTCAAGCAAGCCTATAAAAACATGGAAATTTAGGTTCTATGAGGTAAGACGATACGAGTGTGAACACTGTGAGACAAAGTTTAACATTTATGAAAGCCCAAAATCAAAGTTTACAATACCGAAAGCTAAACATTAATCTTGCGTAGCGAGAGTTTGAGTTTAATGAATCGGGAAGCTGAGGTTGAAAGTAAACTTCACCATTATATTTTTAGTGTTTTGGAGAAGAGAGGCTTTTCTATTGAAGGTGTGAGGTTTGATGAGCCTAAGACTCAATATCCTGTTAGCGGTCGACGAGCTGATGTTGCTGTAATTTTGGCTGAGGGAAAGAAGCCGCTGCTGATTATTGAGACTAAGCGGAAGTATGAGGAAAGAGGCTACTTTAAGGTTATTCGTAATATTATGCCGACGAGTAGGGTTGTTATTGACCAGGCTTTGTGGTATGCGCTATATTCTGGCGCGGACTATTTTGCCACGACGAATGGTAGAGTTTTTGCGTTATTCAAAAGACCTGAGAAAGGCGAGAAATTTTCTTTTGACAGGCATAGGGTTTTGATTAAAGAGAGGATTATGGTTAATGAGGAGATTGCTGAGGAGATTCTGGTTACTGTTGCGAGGCTTTATAGGCAGGTCCCTGTTGCAGTTACTCCTCTTGACTGGTCCTTTATTGTGGTGCTTAGGGATTTTGTAAATTGGTTGTCTGAGGTTGTTGAGCCGCTTATTCGGAAAAAGCTTAGGGTTGATGAGGCGTTTAAGGCTGAATATAATAAGTTTGCTGAAGAAGTTGGTTACAAGCCGGATGCTGGGCAGCTTGCGAAAGAGATGTCTTATGTTTTTATGAACAAGATTGTTTTCTACAAAGTTCTTGAAAGGCACTACAAAGAGCTCGGTGCTCGTAAACTCAAGCCGATATCTGCACCGGATGCTAAAGCTTACCTGGACATGCTATACCGCTACTTAAGCAAAGCTGTTGAGATTACGGGTGACTTTGAACCTGTATTCTATACTGGAATATATGACCAAATTGAGATTCCGGATGATGCTTTCGTGTTTGAAGGAATCAATGCCTTCATTGAGGATATGGAACATCATAGGCTTGAGGATTTGGGCTCAGACATTGTGGGTTTCATTTATGAGGAGCTTATTCCTGCAGGAGAGAGGCATGCACTTGGGCAATTTTATACACCGCCAGCCATAGCTGAGTTGATTACAAGGTGGGCCGTGAGAAAATCGGACGATAAAGTTTTGGATCCTGGTTGCGGTTCTGGCACTTTCCTTGTTAAGGCCTACGGGCGTTTGCTTGAGTTGAAAGGTTATCGAGAGCCTACCGAGAGAGCGCATAAGGAGATTCTGGGTCAGCTTTACGCCTTTGATATTAACCCGTTTCCTCTGCATTTGACAGCGTTGAATTTGGCTTCTCGTTATATCAAAGCTCCGTCAACGGAAGTGAACACTATACATAGTGATTTCTTTAAGATAACGCCTGTTCAGCGGTTTGCTACGCCTTATATTATTAAAACTCCTGCTGGCGAGATTAAGCGACAAATTCCAATTCCAAAGTTTGATGCGATAATTGCGAATCCGCCTTATACAAGGTGGACGGAGATTCCTGAAAAGACGAGGGAAGCCATCAAGGATTCTATTGGGAAATTGTTGACAGAATATGGTTTGACTGCTCAGGTTCAAAGAGGCGTTGAGCCTGGCATTTATCTTCATTTTATTATGCACGGTTTTGACATGCTTAAGGAGGGCGGAAGGCTTGGGATGATTATTTCTGATAGCTGGATTCAGACGGATTATGGGATTGATTTTGGGCGTTTTCTTTTAGACCATTTTAAAGTTAAAGCGCTAATTGACATTTCTGCAAGGGTTTTTCCAGTGCCTTTGATTGGAACATGCATTATTTTGCTTGAAAAATGCACTAAATCAAAAGAAAGAGAAGACAATCAGACTGTTTTCATCTATGCAGACATATCAGAGGGTGAGACATTTAAAGTCGATCAAGTTTTGGAGGCTATCGAAAATCCAGAGAAATATGAAGAGCGATATCTGATAAGGTCTCTGAAGCAAGGCGACATAGCTAAGGAACAAAAATGGATAAACCTTCTATTTGATGCAGATGCTATATTGGACAAGGTGAGGAAAAAGACTGTTAAAATGGTGGAGTTTTTTGAGCCTTCTTATGGTAACGCAACGTATCTTTATCTTGCATCACGTGGAAAGGCAAGTGGTCCCAGGAACTTGGGCACTAAGGATTTCTTTTATTTGGATGAGAGTAAGCTACAGCTGTATGGTTTGAAGGATTATGCCTACCCAGCTTTGACGAGTGCAAGATATGCCAAATGGTTCACCTTTACTAAACAAGACTGGGAGAAGCTAAAGAAGAAAGGTTCACCTTGCTACTTTTTCATGTGCCATGAGCCAAGACAGAAACTTCCAGAAAATGTTTTAGACTATATTAAATGGGGAGAAACTGAGTGCCGCACAATGATAAGAGGCACACGAGGCGGAGGAAAAATAGCCAGCCAGGCGCTGGCATGCCAAGCAAGAGAGAAAGCGAAAGAACACTTTTACGGATGGTATGACTTAGGCGGAGTAGAAAAAGCACCAATAATGGCAGTGTACCAGTCACGTTACAAAACCAGATTCATTGTGAGCAAATATCCAATTGTCACCTATCATGCGATCATAACTTTCATTCCCAAAACGGAATTAAACGAATTACAAGTGAAAGCTCTATTAACCTACCTCAACTCAAGTTTTCCACAGCTCTATATAGAATCTGTAGGTAGAACGACTGGGGCTGTCGGTCCAATAGGATTAGAAGTTAAGCATGCCGAAAAGATACCAATTTTAAATGTGAGAAAGTTAAAACAAAACGACTTAGAATTATTGGCTTCTCTTTTTGATGAGCTTGAGGCTGAAGCCAGAAAAATCGGCGGAGCTGACACATCTGGAAATGTCGAGATACTCTGGGAAACTATCATCGAAAAAATAGATATAGAAATAACGAGAATCCTAAAACTGCCAAAAGAACTGGCAAAATCAGCGAAAATTATGGCGAAGACCATGATGAAAAGAAGGGTTCAAAGAGCTGAAGAAGCCACTCCCGAAGCCATAAAAGGCGAAGAAGAACCGAGAATAAGAATGCCCAAAAAGCCTGAAAAAACACCTGTGAAAGATACAAGCATTCCGTTAGACCGATTTATCAGATAATCAAATAAAAAACACTTAAGAGATATGACCGACAAGTATCCTTTTTAGGTGTTTGAATGCCAGTAAATGTAAATGACGTCGTTTTGCGGACAATTAAACCATTTGAAATCGCTAAGGCTGTCGCTGCATCCTTCCAGAAGCATTTCTTCATAAAAGATACATTTGTTCGAGGTCGAGTTCCCTTTAGAAGATACCAAAGTAGCGTCACGGGAGATATGGCGAAATTGTTAGTTAAAACTTGGCTTGAAGAAAACGGTTTCACTGTTATCGATTGGGATGATGCCCGAACAAGTTGGAGGACGCAAAGGAAACCGTATGATCTAAAAGTTAATGAGCATGAAATTGAGGTTAGAAGTTCATTTTCGAAATTTACAACTGTTCAACAGCTTTTGGCTAAGGAGCACATAATTCATCCATGTAATGTTGGAGTTAAGGAAATAACACTTCAAATTTTTTGGAGAGATAAGCAATGTACTGAAGCTTGGTTATGCGGTTGGACGAGGAAAACCGACTTGGAAGACAATAGTTTAGTTGGAGTTAGGAGAGTTAATGGAAGATTGGTTGATTTCTATATGATGCCCTTCAGTCATCCCAATGCTATGCCTGTGAATCAGTTACCGAATTATTTATAGCACTGAGAGATGTAAGCGCCCCGTTAGACGGATTTCTTCAAAGCGGATTCGTAAACGGAAACATGTTGAAGCCTAACCCTCAAACTTTATTTTAGTGATATTGCTGGCTAAGTGCAGGGATTGCGCTTCATAGACTACTTCACATCCGAAAACAAGTATTGGTGCCACCAAAACAAAACAAACAAAAAAGGGAAGGTTTAGGCTGTTAATGTTCCAGCCTTTCGCCTCAACTCCATAACATATTCTGCATATCTTGGGTAGAACTGGTCAGCTTTCCGTTTCAGACGCATATAATGCTTCGCCCCTATACTCCTTGGAACACGCCCCTGAATAAAGTCTGCAACACTTTCCGGAATATTCAGTCTTTCACTCGTTATCATGTCGTTGGCAAACTTCCGCAGATACTTCGCCCTCGTATAATTGCGAGTTTGATGCCACTTTTTCAATGTAGCCTCTTTAACCTTCTCATTCAACCGCTTTATCAGCTGATAGGTGTATTCCGTCAAATAACAGTAGTACGCTTGCTTTGAGCCTCTGAAAAACCCAACAGGGCAACGGTAGAAACCTTCCAACCGCTCAGCCTCTGGAAAATCGTTCAAAAGCCTAACAACTTCCACAAGCCTTAACCCCGAATCCAAAAGCAAGTTATACTCAGCCTGATACGGCAACGGATCTGAAGCTATCCTCTTCACGTCCGAAACTATCTGCGTTTCTTCTGGAATTTTAATGTCCACACCTATCTCATCCTTAGGAATAGCCTTCCTCAAACCGTCAAGAAACTCTTTAAACTGCCCGTTCGGCTGGTTGATTTCCAAACATTTAAGCCAAGCCCGCAAAGCCCTGTTCAAATGATGCCTCTGACCCACACTTAAACCAGAAAACATCTTCATAACGTCAATAGGAGCCGTTATAAGCTCTTTGACAAACTTGTCCAAATAATTAACCATATTCTTCGCATTCGCAGCGTCATACCTCTTAAACTCGATGTATTGCAGAAACAGTTGCCTCGTCTCAGACCAGCTTAAAACAAAACCTTCGCCCGAAACGCCAGCAGCAGCCAAAGAGCTTAAAGCTTCACAAGGCTTCTCTACACGCTTCATTAAGTCTCCAAGCCTATTTTCGCCTTCTATGGTTGAAGCTAAAGAATCTAAAGCCCTACACTGCTCATCCACACGCTTCTTTAACTCGCTAATCTTATCCTTCGACATAGGACAGTCCTCCATACATAGCTGGGACGGTCCCAGGACGGTCCCAAGCGTTTGGCAAATCAGCCTGAAACGGGCTTCTTTTTGCAAATGGAAAGTGCTCCGGGCGGGATTCGGACCCGCGTCTCCGGCTCGAAAGGCCGGAATACTTGACCAGGCTATACTACCGGAGCCTTCGTAAACCCGAGCATCATGCAAGATGTTCTTTCATGCGAATAAATCTTATCCCTTAAGAACTTTTTTCAAGCACT
>Ga0172363_10001572_pt1 | contig 18476 bp, 17 predicted proteins | sample LakKivs2_kivu2a2_FD_114541 | JGI IMG/M metagenome (GOLD analysis project Ga0172363, IMG submission 114541) | Sediment microbial communities from Lake Kivu, Rwanda - Sediment s2_kivu2a2 | ecosystem: Environmental > Aquatic > Freshwater > Lake > Sediment | place: Rwanda: Western Province, Lake... | reverse complement strand
GTGCTTGTCAACTTAAGAAATAATATATGATAGCATCCCACTATCATTTTTTTGGTGAAAAACAATGGATGGGATACTATCACACTTAGAGGAATTGTTAAGAAGTAAAAATATTTTTGTAAGAAATCGAAAGCAGATGAAAACACGTTCCCTTGGGATATTGTTATACCATTATGGTCTTTCCCTAAGGAAATGCAGAAATGTCTTGTCTTCATTTGAAGACATCAGTCATGAAAGTATTCGTAAATGGTATCACCGGGTTGATACCATTTTCACGGCAGGTAAAACCTACAGAGAAACAATTGCTGTTGATGAAACCAAACTTAAGATCAATGGAAAACAGTACATTTTGTGGGCAGCAATAGATGTACAAACATATGAGGTTCTTGGTGTATGGATTACCAAAGGTCGTGCTTCTATTGAAGCATACAGTTTCCTTAAATATGTTTTAAGTAAATGCGAAAATAAACCTAAGATCTTGGTCGATGGTGGTCCTTGGTACGTACCTGCTCTTAAGAGGTTAAAAGTTGAATGGCAGCATGTAACATTTGGACTTCGTAATCCTATAGAACAATGGTTTTTCCTATTGAAACATAGGATAAAACTCTTCTATAGAAACTGGCCACATAATGCCACTGTTGATAGCACTCAACAGTGGATTGACTGCTTTGTATCAATGTATCATTTTACCAGGAGCTAAAGTTGACAACCACACTATTTTTATATTTTTCCATCACATATTTCTCTAAAATCCTTCATAGGTAAAAAAGTAGCATTTTTTTGTTTTTTTAGCCAAAAAAGTATCTCCTTGAAACTTTGAATAGCTTTTTCTCCGTTTCCACCAAATATTTTTTGCTGGTGTTCCTTGGGTACTTCCACCCCAGTTTTTTCCAGCTCTATGAACTCCCAGGGGTGTAAGTAAAATGTTATAACATTATCTTTACCATATTTTTTCTGCTTTGAAATCAGATTGTTTATTTTCTTTTTTGTATCTTTTGCACCGATAACCCGCCACCATGGCCAAAAATCACTTTTTTCAGAATCAAAAACAGAAGGATCAGAAGAAACTGGTACCTCCAGAATATTTAGATCACCTTTAAGAGTCCAATCATCACCTGAAGGATGATACGGTAATAGTTGTGTATTATGATGAGCAATCAAATGTGATGAATCCACAAGATAATTGAACTCATCCAAGGTTTTTACTAGAAAAGTATTACTAATTAAATATGGGGCTCTAAAAGTAACAGGAGGTTCACCAAATTTTTTTTGAATTGCTTTGGTAGATCTTTCAACCTGATTATGGATATATTCATCGTCCATAAAACCAAGTGCCTCATGATCATATGAATGACACCCAATTTCATGACCTTTGGTTTTGATTTGTTTAAATAAATCAAGATGCTCATCAATAATACATCCAAGGATGTTAAAAGTACAATGAATATCAAAATAGTCTAACACATCAAGGATTTTTGGAGTACCTTTTTTAACTCCCTCACATCTATCTGATAGTGGTTCAGCATCATGTTCAACATCAAAACCAATCAATACATATAGATTACCCATAATCAAAGCCTCGAATTGCAAAATAGGTTTCATGGTTATTATGGTTTTTCAAAAAAAATTTAAATAGAGAAAGTCTATCAAAACACTATGCAGCCAATTGGTTTTGATAAGAAAAAAGCTACTGAATTATTAACAAAGAAAAACATTGATTTTTTAATAGCCTCATCTCCTGAAAATATTTTTTATACCTCAGGATTACCAACTAGGCACTCTGAATATAATCCAATATTGTTTTCTCTTTCTAACTTGACTCCTACAATAGTTGTTGTACGTAGAGACGGTGAGGATAGTGTTATCTCTTGGTTGATATTTGATCCGAAGTTCACATGGATAAAAGATTTCAGAGGTATTTTTTCAAAAGATGAAGCAGTTGAAAACCTAGTAAATATAATTCAAGAATCCAATATTAAAGAACCAGCAATAGCCATAGAAAGTGTTATGCCATTGTATCAATATGAAGGATTAAAAAAAGCATTTCCAAACGCAAAATTTGAATCAGCAGATGATATCTTTCTTAAACTAAGACTTGTTAAATCATCTGAGGAAATAGATCGTATAAAAAAATCAACAAAAATCGCTGAAAAAACAATAATGGCTATGTTTGATGAATTAAAAGTTGGTATTACAGATATAGATCTTTTAAAAATAGCAAAAACCACTATTGTAAATGAGGGTGCCACAGGATGGGATCATATAACAATGAGTCTAGGTGATAGTGACCCAGAAGCCCCAGGTACTGGAGTAAAGATGAAGAAAAACGAGATGACCAGGTTTGATATTGGGGCGATTTACATGGGCTATACATCTGATGTTAGTCGTCATGCTATACTCGGACAAATTCCATCTGATGTTAAAAAACTAATCGATGAAATAGTAGATGTACAACAACAATGCATCGATTCCATAAAACCAGGAGTTAGCACTTTAGATATTCTAAATGTAGCCCAAGAAGCTTTTGAAAAAAAAGGTGAAGAAATACCGCTTTTCCCAACATGTCACAGCATTGGTCTTAGATGTGAGGAAATCCATCTATTTGATCCTATAAAATCTGCTGAACTAACATTTCAGCCTGGTATGGTTTTTGACCTTGAATTTTGGGTACCATATGAACCATATAATAACCGTTTAATTGGAATGGAAGATACATATCTAGTAACAAAATCTAAAGTTGAACGAATATCAACTCTTGATCAAAAACTTCTTGTAAAATAAATAATTGGAAGATAGTAAATACTAGTTTTTTTATTCTTCTAATCTGGGTGATTTTAGTTTGAGAAAAATTGGGGTTGGCGTGGTTGGTATTGGTGTAGCTGGTACGCTTCATGTGGATTCTTATGATGCAATTAAGGATAAAGCAAAACTTATTGGTATTTGTGATAGTGACAAAGGACGTGCTGAGGCTAATGCATCGATGTATGGCACTGAGGCATTTACAGATTATAATAAAATGCTTAAAAATAAGGATATAGAGATCATCGATGTTTGTCTTCCTCATCATATGCATGCTAATGCTGCTGTTGCAGCAGCTGAAGCAGGAAAAAACGTTCTTGTGGAAAAACCAATTGCGACAACATTAAAAGATGCTGATAGAGTAATTAATGCAGCAAAAAAAGCTGGTGTGAAACTAATGGTTGCTGAGAACCATGCGTTTATCCCAGCTCATATGCTTGCTAAAGAAATGGTTGATCAAGGGCAGATAGGTCGTGTTTTTCTTGCGAAGGCTTACGAGGTTGTTGGTGACACACCAATTACACCTGATTCTTGGAGGATAAAACCAGAGGCACTTGGGGAAATATTAGACATGGGGGTACATCGTTTTTTTATTCTCAGATGGATCATGGGCGAGGTAAAAAGCATCTTTGCTTTTGCAGGTAAACTTGCTTGTGAACTAGAATGTAATTTTGATGATACTGCAGTGATATCTCTTAAATTTAAAAACGGTGCATTAGGCGAAATTGATATTACTGATTGTGCTATAAGTGAGCCAACAAATCATCTTGAACTCTACGGTACAAATGGTACTATCCTTGAGGATCATATGTGGGAGAAACCATTAATGTTTTTTTCAAATAAAACAGGTTATGAGACTGAAGGGTGGGTAAGACCAGAGGTTGAACATGAACCATTCCCAGGATATTATTGTTTATCTTTTAAAAACGAGGTAGAACATTTTGTTGACTGTGTGTTACATGATAAAAAACCAAAGGTTTCGGGTGAGGATGGTAGAGAAGCAGTAAAAATCGCTCTCTCGGCTTATGAGTCAGTAAAAACAGGGAAAGTAATAAACATTAAATGATTACTTACTTGTAATATTAATAGTATGCAAACCATTTTGTTTAATTTTTATTTCAACTAATTGTTTATCTGTAACTTTTTTTATTTTCCCTTCAGAAACTGTAATATTGTAACCCTCAGGATACTGAAAATCCGGGACATAAATAATTGTTGGTGTTTTAATTGATTTATCTGCATCAAATTCAAACAAAAATTTTTTATTTTTTATGTTAAAATCCATTTTCAAGGGTGTACCAGCAACACATATGAAATGAGGGCGGCAAAAACCTGTTATTGCTCTTCCACCTGAGTTTATATCTTTTTTCCAGTCACTGGTTTGTTGATCTCTAGAGAAAATGGAGAAATCCTCAATATTCCAGAAATCACCCCATTCATTACAGTTCTCGGGGTTGTAGTTCCATTGACATGAATTTAACAGGTTAGCATCCATAGCATCATAATACCAAGATAAAGCCTTAGTATGATATTTCCAAGCTTTTTCTGGATTAGTCTTAAAATCTTTGAATGCTTTCTTTTTGTAGATATCATATCTTATACCAAATTCACCAACAATACTTGGACCACCATCTGAAAATTTATTTGCCATTGATTTTAAATTTGCCATCTGGGAAATAAATGATTTATGAATTGATTTACCTCCAAACAAAATTTTATTTTTATTTAAATCATAATTAATGATACTCATAAAACGACCAAGACCTACGGTCATAAAATCATACCAGTGTGGGGCATTTACAACATTATCAGGTAAAACAAAATCCGCTCCTTCACCTTTTAAAATAGCCTCTGCAGGTCCTTCATAAAATATAATACTATCAGGTTTTATCTTTCTAAGCTCTTCAGCGTATCTACAGATAAAAGGGGATAGATAATCTCTGAAATAGTTTACTTCTTTCCCGTTTTTTTTAAAAAAATAATCATTATTTAAAATAATAGGTTCACCTTTTTCATTTAAACTCCAAACACCATGGTTTTTCCATATATCATTATTATCATCAATCCAGCAAGAAACTTTCTTTGGGTTTATTTCCTCATGATAAGCTACTCTAAGTCCAAATGGCGTTATTTTGCGATATGGTACTCTCATGGTATAACCTGATCCAGTGATAATTGCAGTAAAAGGAGTAAAACCATATCCAAGTGCTTCATTAAAATTAATATTTGATCCATCTAGTTTTAAACCAATGAAACCAATTGTTGGTTCATTAAGAGAATCAAAACCAAGGATATGATTCATATCTCTTGTACGAACCGCGATTTGTTTATATGAATTAATATAATGAGACTGTAGATAATCCTGAACATTCATTCCATCGATTATGCATGATGGAGCAAAATCATGTCCACCAAAAAATAAGGTAAACATTGTAGCGCATCCAAATTGAGACCGGCTCTGAGACCAAAACATTGGAGGATACGCCTTAGGATTGTTTTGATCGTACCGATACTGCATTATCCAAGCTGCACCAGCTTCATGAAACTTAGTAAAATCGATACCAGCTTTTTCAAATGTCCAACCTGGTGCCCCGTCTCCTCCGCTCATCCGACTCCAACAGTCTTGATGTGGGTCGATAAAAACATAGAAATCTTTTTCTCCAGCGATCTTTAAAATCTCTTCAACGTAATCAAGGAATTCTGTATCGTATTGTTTAGGGCCAGCATGCTCGATTGCTTCCCAAGTAACTAAAAATCTTAAACAATTAAAACCCCAGTGTTTCAACCTAGTAAAATGTTCTTCAGCTTCTTTTAAGGAAAGAGGATGACCAATGAAAGAAACATTTTTATGATCCTTAAAATCGGTTTTTATATGCGTAGCACCGTTTGGGGTAACTGGTATTTTAGATGAAGCAGCAAAATTAACTCCACGGAGAAGTAACCGTTGCCCATGCTCATCAACAAACCATTCTTTCTCAATATGAAGTTTCATGTTATGATACTCACCCATAATTTAAATTTAGACAGAACCCTTTTCACTTGTTATCAGTTCTATTATTTCTATTATATGTTTTGCATCCTCCGCTGTCACCACTGGTTTTGCTTCTCCCTTTATTGAGTCTACAAAATTTTTCATCAGATCAATAAAAGAATTTGAGTAATCCTCATCTTTTATATCCTCATCTCTCCACCCATCTTGAGTGTTTATCTTAAGTCTAGGCACCTCCTCAAAAAATGGGTACTCACACCCGTTTATATGTATAAGACCATTAGATCCAAATATCGTTGTACTGTCCTCGGAGAAGAAACCTCCACCGACTCCTACACCAAAATCAAACACACCAAGTGCACCGCTTTCAAACTCAAGAATAGCACAAACAGTATCAATGTCACCAGGTCGTTCATCTGATTTTTTCACAGAGCTGATAACCTTTTTGATTCGCCCCATTAGGTACTCAGAGGTGTATATACGGTGTATGCCTGCTTCCATGAGAACCCCACCGCTTTCATTTGGTTTACCTCTCCAACATTCATCTGGTGGAGCTATACTATTTATCCTGTGTGTTCGATAAAGTTGAGGTATGCCAATCTCACCAGATTCAATGATTTCTTTTGCCCTTTTATGTGATGAGAAAAATATCTGGTTATGCACTGGCATAAGTACAATTTTTGCTTTTTTTGAGGCATCTATCATTTTCTGACATTCAGCACTTGATAGTCCCATAGGTTTTTCGCAGAGTACATGTTTTTTTTGTTTTGCTGTTTCGATAACGATCTTAGCATGAAGATGGGTTGGTAGCATTATATCCACGGCATCTATAGTCTTGTCATCTAGGATTTTATGGTAATCACTGCAAATCGTTTTTACATTAAGTCTATCTGCAAGATCCTTTGCTTTTTCTTCATCTAAATCGCAGACTATGGCTACCTCAGCTATGTCTTTAAGATGCTCGTAGCCTGTTGCATGATGTCCTGCGGCTTCACCTGCACCTATGATACCAATCCTAACTTTTTTTGTCATGACTCCCCCAAAATTGATGTATTATAATCCTGAATTTATTATTTTTTTAGTCTTTTTCCTCAAGAACTACAGCTCGTATTGTGGATGCATCAAGTCCTTTGATTCTCATTGGAAGCCCGATGAAGAAAACTCTTTCTTTTTTTATCTGATTAAGGTTTATCATTCCTTGGATTAGTATTATATCATTTTTGTGGAACATGTCATGGATGTTGCGTAGTTCAGCAGTGCCTATTACGCCGTTGAATGGTTCAAGTCCACCAATGAGTTTTACTTTTTTATCAATGAGGCATTGTGCAGCTTCCTCAGTCATAGTAGGTGCTTCACCATATGGTAGAGAACTTCTTATCAAAACTATGTCTCTTTTTTTTACTTTTGCAAAATCTTTCGGACCAAGTTTATAGTTTTCACCATTGGTAGGTGTTTTTTTTGAAAAATCACATACCACTGCCTCACCCAGCCATGTATCAACTGGAAAATCTGTTATGCTTGGTTTGTCGTAATCTAGGTGTTTACCAGTCTCAGCATGTGTACCAAGATGTGCCTCCATGTCTATGAGTTCATTGAAATCCATATCAGTATATCTTATTTGACGAAGGGCAAGTCTTTTTGCTCCACCTGAGTAAATAACTGTTTCATTCCAGTCCAAATCAGTTGATGGAAATGGGTCTTCTCTTACCCCGTCCAACCTGTATATTGTTGGGCAGAGCTCCACGCTTAGTTCTATTATATTATATTTACTTAAATCAATCATTTTTTTCCTCCCTCAACTTTTCTATATCATATATTATTTTTATTTAATAATCTGTGTTTTTCCAGTTTTCGCAGCTTTATACGCGGCTTCAATAATTTTTATTGTTTCTTTCCCCATGTCACCACCAAATTCTGGTTCCCTGTTTTCTATGATACAATCCATGAAGTATCTCACTTCATTGCCGAATGTGAGTGGGAAATAACCTGGATATATCTCATGCTCAACATCAGGTATCCTCCATCCATCAGTTTCCATACCTTGATGCGCTGAATGGTACTTCAATGGTTTTTCACATGAATGATCAATTACTATCGTACCCTCTGTTCCATAGAACTCAAGTCTCTGCAATGGTTCACTTACAACGGTTGTTGAAACAGAAATCTCACCAACAGCACCATTTTTGAATCTGACGAGTGCTACCGCGTTGTCATCAAAATCACTTTTACCTTTTTCTACAACAACTGTTTCTGCCATCGCACAGACTTTCTCCATCTCTCCTACCATCCAGTATAGGACCATAAGGTAATGGGCTGCCATGTCAAGAAGCACACCCTTGTTCCTAGGATCAAGTTTCCATCCTTTCTCATCCTCAGGCACGTCATATACTCCACTTACAACCCTTGTCATAAATATTTTACCTATCGCACCCTTATCTATTAGTTTCTTAGCAAGTTTATGTGCTGGTAGATGCACCTGATCCTCAGCGACCATGAATTTAACTTTTGCTTTTTTTGTTTCTTCAATCATTTTTTCTGCTTCCTCAACTGTCGTCGCCATTGGCTTCTCAACCATTACATGCTTCCCAGCTTTAGCCGCAGCGATTACAAAACTGGAATGCAGATGATGAGGAATACATAAATCAACAGCATCAAGGTTTTCCTTATCAAGCATTTCTTTGAAATCTGTGTACGCTTTCGCACAATAACAACCAGCCATCATCTCAGCTTTCTCCTTGTCTGTGTCACATACTGCGACTAGTTCTGCTTTGTCTTTTATTGCTGTGTATGCCTCTGCGTGAAGGGATCCTGAAAAACCTAGACCTACTAGACCAACACGGATTTTTTTCATAAAACGATTATAAAAACCTGATATTTGTATATAATCATTTTGGCCGTATAAAAACAAATAGGGAGAATTATGTTAAAATAATATTCTAATAATCATCTAATGTGTTTTTACCCTTGTCTCATTAATCCACATGATGCATTGGCTAACAAGTTTTGCAATACTATTAAAATCCTTGGAATTTACTAAATCTTTCCTAATCAAATTTGAACCGATATTTAATGCAGATGAGCCTGCTTTGATCCAAGTTGAAATATTATCCTTGTTTGTTTCAACACCACCCGATGGCATCATGTGATACGATGGACATGGCCCAAGCACAGATTTTATAAACTCAGGACCAACAGACGCCCCAGGGAATATTTTCACAACGTCTACACCCATTTTCTCAGCAGCATATATCTCAGATGGTGTCATACACCCCGGAATATAGGCTATTTTATGACGGTTACAAACCTTTGCAACATCAGGATTAAAAATAGGACCTACAACAAAGTTTGCTCCACTTTTGATATACTTAGTTGCTGTTTCGGGTTCTAAAATAGTACCAATACCAAGAATAACATCAGGTAACTCTTTTTGAGTGTATTCTAAAAGTTTAACAAACACGTCATACGCAAAATCACCACGATTTGTAAACTCCACAACTGTTGCTCCACCATCAACGCAGGCTTTCACGATTTTCTTTGATACCTCAACATCTTTATGACAAAAAGTTGGTAGTAAACCGATATCCCGGATTTTTTCAACAACCTGCTTTTTTAAAAATTTTGACATATATTTTATCACCTAGAAATCCTACCACTGGTCAATCCTTTCATAAGTTTTTCTACTTCATCAATCTTAATTATACATGAATCACCGTACAATGTGTGTTTTAAGCACGATAAAGCAACAGCAAAATCTAGTGTTTTTTGAGAATCATTATCATTAATAAGATTATAGATTAAACCAGCTGCAAAAGAATCTCCAGCGCCAACCCTGTCAACAATATATGTTATATCATAGTTTTGACTAGTGAAAAGTTTTTTCCCGTCATATAAAACACCTGACCATTTGTTATGACTCGCGCTAATGCTCTGTCTAAGAGTGAAAGCAATTTTTTGTATATTTGGGAAGCGATCCATTAGTTTTTCTGCTACAAAACGATACTTACTTGCATCTATTTCGCCTTTTGATACATTGACACCTGGTGCTTTTATTCCAAATACTTTTTCTGCATCCTCCTCATTACAAACTAGTACATCAACATATTTTAGAAGATCTGACATAACCTTTTCAGGTGTCTGCCCCCATTTCCAAAGTTTAGCACGATAATTAAGATCACATGAAACCATTAAACTCAGGTCTTTTGCTTTTTTAACAGCTTCTAAACAAACATCAGCTGCGTTTTTACTAACAGATGGTGAGATACCAGTCCAATGATACCATGAACAGTTTTTGAATATCTCATCCCAGTTGAAGGTTTTTGGTTTAACATTTGCAAAAGCTGAGTCTGCACGATCATAAATCACTTTATTACCCCGATATGTTGAGCCTGTTTCAACAAAATAAACCCCCAGTCTATCACTTGTACGAGCGATATGATTTGTTTTAACACCAAACTGACGAACATAGTTAATACAGGCATCACCAAGATCATTATCTGGTAAACATGTGATAAAATCAACATCAACCCCCAGACTGGTTAAGGCTATAGCAACATTTACTTCTGATCCAGCGTAAATAACATCAAAAGAACGTGTCTGAGTAAATCTCTGAAAACCAGGTGGCATAAGCCTCATCATAATCTCGCCAAATGTAACAACTTTTTTATCAACCTTCATCTTAAAACCCCGTAGCAGTTATATTACCCGCTATTTTAATATTTATTCTCCTTTTTCAAAAACCACATGTTTTAAATAATCTTTTTTTAATCGTAAAAACTAATGGATTTATCAAATGGTATTATCTTTGGTATTATAACTATGCTTAGCTGGGGTGTAGCTGATTTTCTTGCAGCAGCATCCTTAAAAAAAACAAGTATTTATAAAATATTTATTTGGAGTCAGATTATTGGGTTATTATTTTTTGTAATCGTATTTTTATTGTTTTTTAAACTACCAAAACTTTCAACATATGCTATTGAGTTAATCCTTATAGGTGGGTTACTATCAGTTGTATCTTATTTAGCTTTTTATAAAGCTCTTCAAGTTGGAAAAGTATCGATCATAAGTCCTATTGCTGCATCATGGGTTATAATCACAGTTGTCCTAGCCTTAGTTTTTTTAAAAGAGGGTTTAACACTATTACACGGTCTAGGAGTATTTTTAGTAGTTCTTGGTATTATTATAACATCGTTTAAATTACATGATCTTTTAGCACTAAAATTCGCAAACCTTGTATCTGGTGTTAAATACGCGATTGTTGCATTACTTGGTATGGGTGTGTTTTTTTATTTAATTGGTATAATGGTAAATGTTGACGATCTTGGTTGGTTTTTCCCAATATTTTTCATTAAAATAACAGCTATTTTTTATTTCCTTTTATATGTGGGTTTTAAAAGAGAAAATATTTCTTTCCCAAAAAATGTTACAATGCTAGTTATTGTTATTGGTGTTTTGGAGGTTATTGCGTTTTTTGCTTATAGTTTTGGTGTGAGTTTTCATTACACTGTTATTGTTGCACCTGTGAGTGCTACGTTTCCAGTTGTTACCATTTTTTTAGCATGGATATTTTTTGGTGAGAAACTCGAATTTAACCAGAAAACTGGTGTTATTCTTGTTTTACTGGGTTTGATTTTGTTGTCAATTTGATCTATATTTATTGAATATGTTAATATAAATAGATAGATTTAAATCCCTTTACAAGCATTAGTTATCTTGAATATTTATGCTTTCTAGGAAAGAAAAGCTCTTACTTGCTTCTGCGTCTATTGGAGCTGGACTGGTTCTTTCATTGAACTCTAATGTTATACCATTACTTTTAGAGCCATTTGCAAAATCTGCTTTTGCTGCGTCGTCTGCTTTTTTCATAGGAATAGTCATTGGTATAACCCTTTTTCTTGGTATGATTATCCCCCCAGTAATAGGTACTATTAGTGATAATACATGGACGAGATTTGGGAGGCGCATAATATATATGATTATGTTTGTCCCGCTTACCGTTGTCATGTTACTTATTATATCTGTTGTTGGGGGTCGTCTAGCAATCAATATGTCTGCATTAAACATATTTATTCTTCTTGCAGTTTGTATCACTCTTTTGTATGCTTTTCTGAACCTGTGGAATTCAACGTACTGTGCTCTTCTACCTGATCTTACTGAACCTAAAGAACGTGGTGAAACCAGTGGATATATGCAGGCGTTTAACATCCTTGGTACCATACTTGCTTTTGGGGCTGCAGCTGCAGTTTGGGCGACTAGTCATACGCTGACTTTTGTTATTTTTGCGATAATAATCACTATTTTTCCTACTATAACTATTCTTACGATAGAAGAAAAAAAAGGGGTTAAAACAAAGGAGAAAGAACCACTAACATCAATTGTTAAGGATTTTGTTAAAGAAAAAGAATTTGTAAAATTTATGATAACTTCTATGTTCTGGTGGTTTGCTATAGGCACACTCCAACCATTCTTTGTTCTTTTTGCAAAAAACACACTGGGTTTACCTGAATCCTCAGCACTTGTGTTCATGGGGATATTCACAGTTATCCTTGTCCTCTCTGCGGTTCCTGCAGGTATATTTGCTGATAGGATTGGTAAAAAACTTATTATTAGCATAGGTGTTCTTATTGCAGCTATCGGGTTAGGTATAGGCGCGTTCACCACTAATATCACATTGATTTACATTGCCATGGGGTTAACAGGTTTAGGATTCGGCGTTATTATAGTGTTAAACTTTGCTCTTACTGCAGATCTACTACCAAAAGGAAAAGAAGGAAAATTCATGGGACTGGGAAACATTTTTTATGCTGCGCCACAAATGATTGCTGCTCCATTTGTTGGTTTTCTTATCAGCACTTTTAACAATAACTATCAGATAATATTCTATGTTACACCAATATCGTTAATCATAGGGTTTATTTTACTACAAAGGGTTAAGATAAAGTATTAAATTAAATAAAAATATTTATAACATCATAGGCATTCGAATAAGAGCATAAAAAATGGGACGGAGGAAAAAAGTTTTATGGCAACAAAAGAAGAGGCATATAAAGGTTTAGAAAGAGTAAAAGCAAAATTTAGTGACCCAAATTTGAAAGAAAAATTTAAGGATTTTACTAAAAAATTGCAGTTCAGCTTCACTGATATATCAGTTAATTACTACTTTGATGTTGTAAACGGGCAAGTAAAAACCTTAAAAGAAGGAAAAATTGATAACCCTGATATTCAGGTGAGTATGAAAACAGATACTTTCATAGGAATACTTGATAAAAAAATAAACCCCGCAACATCATATATGACAGGTAAAATCAAAGTTAAAGGATCAATGGGTGATCTGATAAAACTTCAAAAAATCATGTAAAATCGCAATTTTACCAGTATTTTATTTCTAACATGTTAATAATTCAAAGGGGGAGTAAAAAATAAGTCTTAAAGATAAAGTTACAATTATTACAGGAGCTGCTTCTGGTATAGGTCGTGAAACAGCAATACTTTTTTCAAGAGAAGGAGCAAAAATCGTAGTAGCAGACATTAATGATAAAGGCGGTAAAGAAACAGTGAAACTAATAGAAAACACTAGGGGTAAAGCATTTTTTATTCATACTGATGTTTCAAAAGAATCTGATGTTAAAAAAATGGTACAAACCACAAAAAAAACGTATGGGAAAATAGATATCCTAGTGAACAACGCAGGCGTAGTCCTTGTTAAACCAATAGTTGATACAACAGAACAGGATTTTGATAAAGTAGTTAACACGAATTACAAAAGCATCTTTTTTTGTACAAAACATGTGGTTCCATATATGAAAAAAGGATCAACAATAGTAAATGTTGCATCCATCTCTGGTCATGTAGGGCAAATTAACCATGCTGTATATGGTGGGACAAAGGGTGCTATTATCGCGCTTACCAGGGCACTGGCTTGGGAGCTTGCACCACAGGGTATAAGAGTAAACAGTATCAGCCCAGGGAGTGTTGAAACACCAATGTTACTTGGCGATTGTGAAATTGAAGCAAAAAGACTTGATGTCTCAATAGACAAAATAAGGAAAGAAAGATCAGATATTGGTGCTTTGCATAGATGGGCTGACCCAAAAGAGATCGCAGAGGCAATACTGTTTCTTGCATCAGATAAATCATCCTATGTAACTGGAACTGATCTTTTGGTTGATGCAGGCTGGGCAGCAGGATAAACAAAAAAAAGATTTTTTTATTTTTTACCTAGTTTTCTGCAGAGATCACCTATAGCTTCACCTAGTTCTACTGCTCTTTCAACACCTTCTTCATCGGTTTCAACTTGATCGGGTTTCATACCAGTTGCTGAGGACCATCCAGCACCAGGGATGATCAGACGCATCTCAAGTAAATAAAAAAGCAAAACAGTCCAAGTTGTTAAATGTCCCCATCGCCGTGCAACTGTTAAAGCACCACCAATCTTGTTTTTAAGAGGATGACCTCTTGCTCCAAGTAGCTCACCAGATCTATCAATGAATGCTTTCATCTCAGGGGTGACAGTACCATAGTAAACAGGGCTTCCAAGAATAATTGCATCACTATTAACCAGTTCTTTTATTATTTTTTCTAAATCATCATCTATTGGGCATTTTTTTGTATCCCAACATTTACCACAAGCAGTACATGGCAAAATCTCATAGTCAACAAGATTAATTATTTTATTGTTTTTTATCTTAGAAGCATCCAGTGCTTTTTTTAACAAAAAATGTGTGTTACCATTTTTCCGTGGGCTACCATTTATACCAACGATTTTCATAAAAAACAAATCCTCCTATTAAACATGTTTATTTTATACCAATTATCTTTCTAGCTTCTGATGGATCAGCTATTTCTCTTCCTATCTTTTTACTGGTTTTAACAATTTTTCTTACAAGCTCACTAGCATCTTTTGCTGGTACCCACTTTTTGATGAATGGGTAATCTTCAGTGCCTACTCTAACATGTTTACCTTGTTTTATAGCAAGTGGGAGTATTTTTTCTTGTTCTGGCCCCATTATGCTAACAGAGCAGACAGAGTCTAATGGAAGATATTTAATTCTGTGTAAGAACTCATCAGTTGTTGGTGGAGACCATGTTCCACCTGGCCATCCAAGAAACAATGTGAGAAAATATGGTTTATCTACCAGTTTTTTTGTGATTAAATAGTTTAAATTCCAAACTGATCCATGATGCCATACTTCAAACTCAGGTTTAATTTTGGTTTTTCTACATAATTTACAGTAATCCTCTAGTTCTTTTCTAGGATGTAATCTATTCATCTCAACTTCTTTGAAGCATTCATCATGATGATTCAAAATAATTGAAACCATGTCAGGTTTTGCATCAAATAGTTCTTTGCGTTCGTCTATTGGATCACTAGACATACCACCTTGTATGATTATATCACATCTGTCTCTGATTAAATCAATAGTTTTTTTTATCTTGTTTTTTGGTAAATGAATATGTGCGATGCTTGCTCCTTCTTCATAACATTTGATAGCAGTTTCTACAATTTCTTTGGATGTTTTTGAATGATTTTTCGCTTCAGGGTATATCCAAGAGTTTGCAGAAGTCATTGTGATTATAAGTTTTTTTTGTGTTGTTTTCATTTTATCGATTTCTATATTTTTATAAGCACATAAATAATTTTTCTTTTAATCTTTTTCATAATTAAAATTTAATATACTGTCATTATCCTTCGTATCTTAATGCTTCTGCTGGCGGAACTCTTGATGCTTTTCTTGAAGCTGGGAAAACGCAAATGAGAGTAAAAATAAATGCTATTAAACCTACAATTATAATCGGTTGCCAGTTTATAATAAAATCAAACCCCAAATCACTGAAACTATCTCTCCATATAATATATCCTGTGAATATTCCTAGAAATGTCCCAATTAGTATTCCAATTATAGCTATTGTTGATGTTTCAATTATAAAAGATGAAAGTACCATCCTTTTTTTGAAACCTATTGCTCTCATCATTCCAATCTCCTGCCTTCTTTCATGAACTGATCTTATTGTTATAATACCAAGTCCTGCTATCCCAATTATTAGACCTAGGGCCATGAAAGCATCAAATAGATAGAAAAATTGATTCATTGTTTTAATCATAGTCATAACAACAGTTTTAACAACAATCGTTTGCATCCCATTTTTTAAAAAAGAACTCTCGATTTCTTTAGCGGTTTTATCAACATCTTCCCCTGTTTTTATGCTGAAAAGAAAAACAGTTGATGTATTAAAACCGAATTCTTCTTCAACATATTTATTGTAGCTAAAAATACCTTGAATAAGTGTTGTATCAAGAATCCCAATTACTTTTTTCTCAACAATACTGTTATTTTTGTCTATAATTTTTATCGCATCTCCAACATCTAAGGATACTTTATGTTGAGATGGGCCAGTATTTACTATATTATTTTGCGGTCCAAATGTTCCATCAATAATAACAAGGCTAGCGTTGTTTCTAATTGCATACCATGCTTCTTTTTCATTTTTATATTCACTTAATAACTTTGAAAAATAAAACTCGTTTTCTTCAATAAAATTATCATCAACTCCAATAACTGTATAGTATATTTTTTCACCAGTATCTACGGTTGCGGAAATATTAACATTTCCAGAAACAGGAGCTGAATATTTTTCTATTTTATTATCAAGCTGTTTGTCTTTTAATTCTAGTGTAATATTTTCAATTGGGGTGTTAGGATTACAAAAACCTATTATTTCATATCCACCTGATGCTTCTTGAACTTGTTTTTCAATATTAGTCCCCATCATACCAATTATCATGGACATCGTGGTAATTGTGAAAATCACAAGAGCAAAAATAGCAATAGTCATTCCTGTTCTAAATTTTGATTTTAATGCATATGAGACAGCAGTTTTTGTAACAGCCTGACCTGATTTTCCTCTTCCAATTAAAAATGTTAAACCTTTTATAATTATATTTGAGTTAACCATTACAAGAAGCAATGAAGCAAAAACAAGAAAAATACCAGAAACGATGAACATCTCTATCCCGCTGCTGTATTTTGGAAAATAATCAGATGGTAAAACCCATAAAATAAAAAGTACAATTCCTACAAGATTAAGTGCAATTTTATCCCCAACCCATCTTCGTGATATTATTCCTGCTCCAAATATCATTAAAGAGATCCCTGAGATAAACGGGGCAGCTTGTTTATTTGTTACACCTAAAAATAATAGAAGTAACCCTCCTATAAAAATAAGTAATCCTGTTCTCAACATTTTTTTATCACTTCTTGGAATTGTTGGTTCAGGAATGTTTCGTATAGCACGAACTATGTTTAACTTTGAGATCCTATTAGATGTTAAATATATTGTAATAATGGTGATTAAAAAACCTGAGACAAAACCTATGATTATACTATTTAGTGTGAAAGTGAAATATTGAAGGATATTAATTGCACCAAATGATTTCAAGATTTCTTCAAGGAGAAATATAAGTATATAACCAATGCCTATCCCAAAAAATACTCCAATAAAAGAAGCAATTAAAGCATAAACTGTTCCTTCACCTAAGTACATTTTTTTCAAATGTTTCCTTTGCATACCAATTGCTCGTGATATTCCCATTTCAGATTTACGTTCTTCAGCAAGCATGACAAAAATATTTATTATAAGAATAACACCAGCTATAATAGAGAAAGTACCAAAAACAATAAACATATTTGAAAATTGTTCCATACTTTTTTTACCATTATCAAGTACATCCTTTTTTGTTTGAACAATTTTAAAATCTAAGTTATTAGAAATCTCAACTTTATCAAACGCGTTTTTAACATCATCAGTATAATCCATCCCATCATACACACCACCCTTATTAGATATGATAATCTGATTAATCAGCCCTTTTTTATTAAGAACTTCCTGAGCAACATCTAGTGATACATATATACTATCCCCAGAACCTGCTCTTTCTTCTTCTTTTAATATATAAGTAATTGTAAATGTTTTCAGAGTTTTACCATAAATAATAACTTTTTGACCAACTTCTGCGTTTAGATCTCCTGCTGTTTTTTTACCAATCATTATTTGATCAGAATCCAGGGTTGTCACGTCTTTTCCATTTTGATCAATAAATGAACCGAAGTTTTGAGCATGATCAAAATCAACCCCAATAAAACTTACACTTGGGTTAGAAAGGTTTGTATCAAGATTAAGAATCGCAACATGGTCACTAATCTGTGGTGATAAACCATCAATATATTCTGTGTCTATCTGGTTTTTTATATCATAAAATATTGATTCATTGAAATAATCACTTTCTCCAGTAGGTTTTAATCCTTGGATTATCTCATCAGTTGTGTAAAAGGATTTTAAAATCTCAGATTCTATCATATTATTCATTGTATCCCCGATTACAAGCGATGATGATATCACACCTGTTCCCACCATTAAACCAAGTATAACAATAGCAGCGTAACCCCTACGCTTAGAGATATTTCTAACACCAAGTTTAAAAATTATTCTGTCTCTTATCATTAAAAAACTGATAATACTCATTATTATGATAAATAACCCAAGAAAAAAAATTTCAATCATTTTTCTTCACCAATGCGTTGGAACATACTCTTTTTTTATCACCCCATCTCCCATTACTAGAACACGATTTGTTCTTTCCGCAATTTTTGAATCATGGGTTACTAAAATAAAAGTAAGTTTCTGCTCTTTGTTT
>Ga0172363_10001570_pt1 | contig 18484 bp, 16 predicted proteins | sample LakKivs2_kivu2a2_FD_114541 | JGI IMG/M metagenome (GOLD analysis project Ga0172363, IMG submission 114541) | Sediment microbial communities from Lake Kivu, Rwanda - Sediment s2_kivu2a2 | ecosystem: Environmental > Aquatic > Freshwater > Lake > Sediment | place: Rwanda: Western Province, Lake... | reverse complement strand
TCGTTTCGTGTCGCTGGCGGTTCTTACCGCCGGGATGTCGATGCTTGTTGGACGCCAGGGTGATTGCCAAACGCTGGCCAACATGTTTTCCACACGGTCACTGCTTACAAGGGGTTGCCAGCCAGGTGCGTGTTCAGGCCGAAGTCAGACTGCGCCGTACGTCGGCCACGGCCTGCCGCACGGCAACGTCGCGGGTCAGCAGCTTTTCGGTCCGCCGGCAGCCATGCAACACCGTCGTATGGTCGCGGCCGCCGAAGTAATCTCCAATCTCGCTCAGACTGGCCGGCGTCAGTTGCCGGGCCAGGTACATTACCACGCAGCGGGCCGCCACGAGCGATCGCTGTCGCTGGGGACTCTTCAGGTCCGCCAGTTTGAGCCCAAAATGCCGGGCCACCAGCCGGGCGATTTCGCGCACCGTGGGAGCCGACTGCGAATCTTGATGTTCGACCAGGTCGCGCATCCGGCGGGCGTCCACCGGCTTTCCGTCCGCCAGTTTGCCCCCGGCCAGCACTCCCGAGGTTCGCGCCGCCAGCTCGAGTTCGGCAATCGCGGCGACTAGCGCCGGCACGCCACCGGGAACCGCGGCCGCCAGTTTATCAAGCACCTGTCGCGAGAGAGGCAAACCGCGTCCCTCGGCCAGGCTCTCCAAAATCGCCCGACGAGTTGCCTGCGAAGGCAGGGCCAGGGGAACCGCGAGCGCCGCGCTCAGCCGGCTGCGCAAGGCCGCACTCAGCCCCTGCCACTGGCTCGGAAGACTCCGCGCTGTGAATACCACGCGCGCCTCGCGATCGGCCAGTGCGTCGAGCAACAGTACCAACTCCTGTTGCACGGCCGGTTTGTTCACCAGTTCGCCGAGATTCTCCAGCACGAGCAGATCGACCCCGTGCAAGCGATCACGCCACTCCTCGAGTCGACCGCCCGATAGTGCCGCGGCATAATCGCGGGCGAAATCGGCGCCCGTGCAATACTCGACCGCGGCCAGCGGAAATCGCTCGCGCCACCACTCGGCCAGGCCATGCGCCAGATGCGATTTGCCGCTGCCGTGTGGGCCATAGATCAGCAGCGGATTGAACGGCGCTGCTCTCTCGGCGGCACCGTCGGGTAGCTCGGCTCCGCTTTCGAGCAGCATGCCGAGCGTGCAGGCCGCGAGCAGGTTTTCACTCCCGGCGACGAAACTGCCAGCCGCCGGGTCACCAGCGTTCTCACTTGTGGCGTGACGCCTGCCGCTCAGCGCTCGATTCGAGTTCGCCGCGCTGCCGGTCAAAGGGATGGTAAAAATGCCGTCAGCCACCGTGGGTCCGTCCCCGCCAAAAAGTGCGTTCAATCAGGCCCGAAATTAGGCTCGATTCGCAACCCAAATTGTAGCGAATTTTGGGTGTTTCGGCGAGGTGGCAAAGGCCTTTTCCGGCCGGGAATTCCTCGGCAAAAACGGCCCAAAAACGGCCCACTCCGGCACGACCCTCGGGTCGGCCATCGAAGGGCTCGAAACGGGCCCTCGGGCAACCCCGCACGGCGAGCGACGCGGTAACGAAAAAAGGCCGAGCCTGATGGGGAGTCAGGCTCGGCCCGGGGTGGGAGATCGCGAGGTGGGATCGATCTAATTCGGTCGCGGAGAGCTAGGCGGGAGGGCGCGGCGCCGCCTGGGGGAAAGGCTTCGCCTGCGCCACTATGTGAACCAATCGCGGGGAGTTCTCGTTCGTGACTTCACTTGACCGACAGGCCTTTCAGCTTCGCTAGTTGCTTCGCTGCGTCCTGTCCGCACAACAGTCATCGACGCTACGACCGCGCTGCTGCAAAAGGAAATCGCTTTGCGCCACAACCGGCAGAGGCGGAGAACTTTTCCCAGCTTCCGCCCTGCCGCATCAGCCCGCATCGTTCGCCGTCCGGAATGCTCCGATCGCACGTTCCTGGTAAACTCTGCGGGCACCCCGGCACATGCTAGCGGCCTCGATAGCCGCGGTTTGCCGCCGGCAAACTCTCCCAAACTCCCCCGGGCCCACCATGAGCGGCACTACCGGCCAGCTTGAATTCGATCTGAACATCCTGCCAAAGCTGCCGCGCTCGCGCGAGCTGGGCATCGGCTGCATCGGCGCCGGCTTCATCATGGCCGACTGCCAACTCGTTGCCTATCGCCAGGCGGGCTTCAACGTCCGGGCCATCAGCTCGCGCAGCCCCCAGCGCGCCGCCGAAGTCGCCGCGCGCCATGCAATCCCCAAAGTCTACGAAACCTATCAGCAGCTTCTGGCCGATCCCGAGGTGCAGGTGGTCGACGTGGCCGTGCCCCCGGACGTACAGCTTTCCGTGATCGAAGAGATCGTGAAGCACGCCGGTCACGTGCGCGGCATCCTCGCGCAAAAGCCGTTGGGGACGAATTTCGCTCAAGCTAGGCGGATCGTCGACCTGTGCCAGGCGGCCGGCATTGCGCTGGCCGTGAATCAGAACATGCGGTTCGATCAATCGATTCGCGCCTGCAAGACGCTGCTCGAGCGCGGCGAACTCGGCGAGCCGGTGCTGGCGACGATCGATATGCGCGCCATCCCGCACTGGATGCCCTGGCAGGAGCGGCAAGGTTGGGTCACGCTGCGGATCATGAGCATCCATCACTTGGATACGTTCCGCTATTGGTTCGGCGATCCCGTGCGCGTGTATGCCAGCGTCAGGCCTGATCCGCGCACCAGCCGCCAGTTCGCCCATGAAGACGGGATTGCGCTGTATATCCTCGAGTACGCCAGCGGACTGCGGGCCACGAGTTGCGACGACGTGTGGGCGGGCCCCGCGCGCGAAGGCGCCGCCAGCGACATCGGTATTCGCTATCGCGTGGAAGGCACCGACGGCATGGCACTCGGCACCATCGGCTGGCCCAAGTATCCCGAGCGTTCGCCGAGCACGCTCGACTTTACGACCACGCGGCGCGGGCCCCAGTGGCTGCGGCCTCGCTGGGACGCGGTGTGGTTTCCAGATGCGTTCGTTGGTCCGATGGCCGGGCTGCTTTGTGCGCTCGAAGACGGCCATGCCAGCGCGCTTGATGGCAGCGACAACCTGCGGACGATGGCTCTGGTCGAAGCCTGCTACCAATCGGCCCGCGAACACCGGGCGGTCGAGCCGGCCGAGATCCTTCACTCCTAGTTCACAGCAACTTTAGTTCACGAGGAACGGACGCCCATGTGGACCGACATGTTTGATCTCGATCTGCCCGTGATGGAAAAGATCGTCCGGGCGATCATCATTTACTTGTTCCTGATTCTGGGGTTCCGCCTGGCGGGCAAGCGCGAGCTGGCACAGCTCAATGCGATGGACCTGGTGGTGCTGCTGTTGATCTCCAACACGGTGCAGAACTCGATCATCGGGAACGACAATTCCGTGACGGGCGGCGTGATCGGCGCCACCACGCTCTTGATCGCGAACTATCTCACCGTGCGGTTTTTGTTTGCGCATCCCAAGTTCGATCGCCTGATCGAGGGTTCGCCCACGGTGCTAATGGCCGAGGGGCATCTGAATCGCGATGCCATGCAAAAGGAACTCGTCACGCGCACCGAGCTGCAAGTGGCGGCGCATCGCCAGGGCTTCGGATCGCTCGGCGAAGTGGAGCAGGCTGTGCTGGAACCGAGCGGCGTGATCTCGTTCATTGGCAAGGACCCGACGCCCACCGAGGCGATGCGCGAGCAGATCGTCGCCAAGCTCGAGGAGCTCACCCGGCAGCTCGACGAGCTCAGAACCGTTGTCGAACGCCGCTAGCCGGACCCACGGAGTAGGGACACCGCATGCTGCGGAATGGCGCGATTCGGCACAGCCTTTGCTTTGAACTTCTGGCGTGCCCAATTCCTGACTTCAAAGCTGCCAAGATGACCGAACGAGCCAAATCGTTTCAAGGTTTCCCGCGAGATTTGCGGCCGGTGTCGCCGGCGAGAACTCGACCGGCTGCCGATACCAACGATGTTCATTGGACGCGGAATCACGTCCAGCAACTAGCCCGCTGGATGGATACCGCCTTCGAAGTGCCGGTCCTCCGTTGGCGGTTTGGGCTCGATCCGTTGATCGGATTGGTGCCGGGGGTTGGTGACGCGGCGACCACCGTGGTGGCGATCTACATCGTCGGACTGGCTGCGAAAATCGGCATGCCGCGAGTGACGGTTGCGCGAATGGCTTTGAATGTGGCCATCGACATGCTCGTCGGCGCGATCCCCTTCGTGGGAGATCTATTCGATGTGTGGTGGAAGGCGAACCACCGCAATGCCACCCTGCTGGCAAACCGCCTGGCCGAAAGCCCTCCACTGGCGCGCAAGGCGCGGTTGGGCGACTGGCTGTTCGTGGGCGCGGTGGTGCTGGCGCTCGGCCTGCTGTTCGTCGGAATCGTGGCGGTCGCCGCGCTTCTGCTCGCGGCGCTGTGGAACCTGGCGACCGGCTAGTTCCGGCGATTTAGCTCCGCCGTCGCTTCCGATAGCGCCGCAGACACTCCGCGCCGGCGGCCAACAGCCCCAGGCTGGCAAGGCTCAGCGACGCAGGCTCGGGCACGAGCATGGTCTGGGCGATCCATTCCGCGTGCCCCGCGAGTCGTGTCGCGCCCATTCCATCGCCATAGCCGTAGTCAATGCCGTCACCGTTGAAGAGCACGAAGGCCGTGATGCCAACGAGCACCGGCCCACTGCCAAAGTTGACGAACACGCCGCCGCCGCTGTCGCCCACGGCTGACATTATTTCGAGCGCGGTCGGCGTGGCCGAGCCCCAGCTGCTGTACGCGGCCGAACTTGGATTGTCGAAGTCGCTTAGCGTGATGTTCGACGACCAGAGCGGATTGAACGCGTTAGCCGTGAGGTCGAGGACGTTCGTTCCGCCGCGTTTGGCCGACGAAGAAACACTTGCGCCGGTGAGGCCCGTGCCGGTGCGTCCGAACCCAACGAACGTACCGACTTCACCGATCTCGCCGCCACTCGTGTGAAGATCGGCCGGCGTGACGTTCGGTACGTTCGAAGTTACGCGCACCAGTGCCAGATCGTTGCCATTCGTCGGTGAGCCACTGACGTAGCCGGGATGCACGAAGATTTCGTCGGCAACGTACGTGTTGCTGCCGACCGTGAACTGAACGTCCCCAGGCGTATTTGCCAGGTAGTTCGCATAGACGTTATGAGCCGCTGTCAGATACCAGTTCTGGCCGACAAGCACGCCGCTGCCTGAACCCGAGTTGGAACCGAAGGTGATGCGGCCGACCGAGTCGTACTGCGGATCGCCGCCCAGCGATTGATAAGCGGCGTCAGCCACGTCGTGCCGAATCACTCCGGCGTTGGCCCTGGCTGCGAAGATACCGTCGGCAAGCACGCTGCCGACGAAGAGAAGGGAAACGACTGCCGCCCGAAAGGCGGTTATTCGCAAGCTCATTAGCGATCTCCTAGGTCCGTAACCAAAGTGGAACGGGCACCTGCGCCAGCAGGAGGCATCGGCAATCCGAGATTGCGCGAGCACGAAAATGATGGTAGTTCGCCGCACCGCAAAATTCAAGTTTCGACTCGAATTACGTGCGATCTTTCGAACGGAAGGCCCGCTTCGCGGGGGTCCCTCGCTCGCGTTTCGGGCTGGCAGCGAGCGACGCGTGCCGCCTCACGCCATCGAATACATCCCCTGCCCCGCGCGCTTCAGCTTCCCTTGCTTCACGAGCTCTTCCCACACGGCGCGCGGATACTGGTCCGGCGGCGTGATGCCGGCGATCGACGAGTTGCCGCCAGAGCTCATCGGGCTGCGGCCGATCCGCGAAGCGTCGTCGAGCTGTGTGAGCTTGAGCCGCTTTTTGAAGGCCTTGTAGGCGGCCTTGCAGACTTCGGGCGAGGGAGCTTCTTCAGCAGGTTGCGGTGCGTCGGTCATGGCAAGGTTCTCCTGGCAGGCGGTGAAGCACGCATCTTACCGGGCACGGTGCGAGCAGGCCAACGGGCGCATAAAAAAGCTCCGGCCAGCGAACTGACCGGAGCTTTGTTGGTTACACATTCCGAGTAAGCAGAGCTTACTTCGCGCCCACGAGCTGGGCCTTCTTCTTCTCGGCCACGATCTCTTCCTGGATGTTGCCCGGCACGCGGCGGTACTTGGCAAACTCCATGCTGAACGTGCCCTGGCCCTGCGTCATGCTTCGCAGATCGGTCGAGTAGCCGAACGTCTCGGCCAGCGGCACTTCGGCTTCGATCAAAGCCAGGCCGCCGTTCATTTCGGTCTGCACGATCAGGCCGCGGCGGCTGTTCAGTTCGCCAGCAACCGTGCCCTGGAACTGGGTCGGCACTTCGATCACGACCTTCATGATCGGCTCGAGCAGCACCGGCTTGGTCTTCAGGAACGTCTCGCGGAAGCAACCGCGGGCACAGACCTGGAACGCCATGTCCGAGCTATCGACTTCGTGATACGAACCGTCCGTGAGAATGGCTTTGATGCCCACGATCGGGAACTCGGCCACGGGGCCTTTGTTGAGCGAGTCGCGGAAGCCCTTCTCGACGCTGGGGATGTATTCCTTGGGAATACGACCCTGGACAACCTTCTCCTCGAAGATGAAGTTCTCTTCGGCATCCTCGGGGAGCGGTTCCAGGCTGCCCTTGATGTGGGCGTACTGACCCGAACCACCGGTCTGCTTCTTGTGCTTGTAATCGTAATCGGCGGGCTTGGTCGGAGCTTCGCGGTAACTCACCTTCGGAGCACCCACTTCCACCTCGACGCCGTATTCGCGCTTGATGCGTTCGACGTAAATGTCGAGGTGCAACTCGCCCATCCCGGCGATCACGGTTTCGCTGGTCTCTTCGTCGGTCATGACGCGGAACGTGGGATCCTCGCGACGGAACCGCTGCAGAGCCTTGCTCATCTTGTCGCTGCCTTCGCGCGAGACGGGATTGATGGCCATCTTGATGACCGGCTCGGCGATGAACATGCTTTCGAGCACGCAGTACTTGGCTTCCGAGGCAAACGTATCGCCCGAGGCGCAGTCGACACCCATCACGGCCACGATATCGCCGGCCGATGCCGAATCGATTTCCTCGCGCTTGTCGGCGTGCATCTTCAGCAGGCGGCTGAACCGCTGCTTCTGGCCGGTGCGCTGGTTGAAGTGCATTTCACCCTTGGTGACGGTGCCCTGATAGATCCGCATGAACGTGAGCTGGCCGAACGGGTCTTCGACCAGCTTGAACGCCATGCCCACGAAGGGCTTCTTCGGATCCGGTTCGAGCGGCATATCCTGCGTCGGATCGGCGTGCTGCTTGGCCTTCACCGGAGCATTCAGCGGCGAGGGCAAATAGCGGACGATCGCGTCCAGCAGGAGCTGCACGCCCTTGTTACGATAGGCGGTGCCCATGAACACGGGGGTCAGATCCTGTCCCTGCACGGCGTCGCGGACGACGTTGTGAATCAGTTCATCGCTAATTTCTTCTTCCGACAGCATCCGCTCCATCAGCTCGTCGCTGTACATTGACAGGCTTTCGAGCATCGCCTGGCGGCCGGCCACGGCGGCTTCCTTCAGCTCGGCGGGAATCTCTTCCTCGCGGACCTTTTCGCCGTTCGCGCCGTCGAAGTAGTTGGCCTTCATCGTGATCAGGTCGACCATGCCCTGGAAGTTGTCTTCCTTGCCGATGGCCAGTTGCATCAGGACGGCGTCGGCGCCCATCTTGTCGCGAACCTGGGCCACGACCTTGTCGGCGTTGGCGCCGATGCGGTCCATCTTGTTGATGAACGCCAGCCGCGGCACGTGATAGCGCTTCATCTGGCGATCGACGGTGAGCGACTGCGACTGCACGCCGCCCACGCCGCACAGCACCAGGATGGCGCCGTCGAGCACGCGGAGACTGCGCTCCACCTCGACCGTGAAGTCGACGTGACCCGGAGTGTCGATGAGGTTGATCGGATGTCCCTTCCACTCGACGCTGGTGGCGGCGCTGGTGATCGTGATCCCGCGCTCGCGTTCGAGGTCCATGTGATCCATCGTGGCGCCGTCGCCGCCGCCCTTCACCTCGTTAATGCGGTGAATGCGACCGGCGTAGAACAAGATCCGCTCGCTGAGCGTCGTCTTGCCGGAGTCGATGTGGGCCGAAATGCCGATGTTACGAAGTTTTGCCAGGTCCATAGTGAACCTCGACCTCTCGCTGTCAGTGGGTGGGCGCGTCTCTCAAAGAAACGCTGTCTCGATATAACGACAAACAAAACGTCCGCCGCGCATACGTCACGCGTCAGCCGCTATTCACTCAAAAGGGGGTACATCCGCCCGGGCAGTACCGATATTCCCGCCTAGGCGCTCGCCAGGGGAGTTGGCTGTGCTGGGTTGCTGGATTAAACATCTTACGTAGGGATCGGCTGGTGGCAAAGGCCAAATTGGGCAAGCTCTCGCGGTAAAAGCCGTTTTTCCGGCTCCTGCGCCGCCTCCCTCCGCCGGCCTTTCCACGGGGACCCCGCCGCCTTTCCACAAGAGTTGGTTGACTTCCGAAACCGCTGAACTTAGGTTTGCTCCGCATGGCGGACCACGAACCCCTAAAACCTCACGAATCGCTCACACAAGCAACGCCCGCCGGCGGCCTGCTGGCTGCCTATCCGTGGGCCGTGTTCGTCGTCCCGTTTGCCGTCTATATGCTGGTCGGGTCGCTCGAGCCCTCGCCCGATAAGCCCTTCAGCCAGCTTGGCTTTACGATCGACTACTCGGCCTATCCGCTGGTCTACACCGCGAAGATCGTTGCCACGCTGGTGGCCATCGCCGCGGTGTTCCCAGGCTACAGGCAATTTCCGTTCCGGCTCTCGCCGCTGGCCTTCATCGTTGGCGTGGTCGGGGTGGTTCTGTGGATTGGACTGTGCAAGCTGGAGCTCGAAGCCCGCCTGCTTGGCCCGCTCGGATATGACCAAATTGCCGACCTGGGCCGCCGCCCGGGCTTCAATCCGCTGGCGGAAATGGCCGATCGGCCGGCCCTGGCTTATGCCTTCCTGGCCGTCCGGTTGTTCGGGCTGGCCCTGGTCGTCCCGCTGATCGAAGAGTACTTCATCCGCGGGTTCGTGATGCGTTTTGTCATCGACGCCGACTGGCCAAAGGTGCCTTTCGGCACGCTGACCCCTACCGCCGCCGTGGCCGGCACCCTGTTGCCGATGCTGATGCATCCGGCCGAACTGTTTGCCGCCGCCGTCTGGTTTACGCTGGTCACGTGGCTGATGTTCAAAACCAAGAACATCTGGGACTGCGTCGCGGCCCACGCCGTGACCAACGGCCTGTTGGGGGCCTATGTCCTGGCGACCGGCGAGTGGCAGTTCATGTAGCATCGCCGTTGGTTGACCGCTGGTCCCGGCGCTCACAACAATGTGCGAATTGCAATCGCCAGGGTTGCCGTCGCCTGTAGCCCCGGCCTTTGGCCGGGGGTCGGGTTTCTCACCAATGGAAGAAGCTTGGTCTCGCGCGTGGGTGACCCCTCGGGCAGAGCCCGGGGCTGAACGGCGGGCCCGTTCGATTCGACTGCCAAGGAGCTCGATCTTATGCGTATCGCCGTTTTCAGCACCCGTAGCTACGACGAGGAGTTTCTCGGCCCGGCCTTCGACGGCTCGGGGCACGAGCTCGTCTTTCTTTCACCCCGGCTGACCGCCGAAACGCTGCCGCTGGCCGCCGGGTTCGATGCCGTCTGCGTGTTCGTCCAGGATCGGCTCGATCGCGGCGTGCTCGAAGCGCTCGCGCTGGCGGGCGTGCGGCTCGTGGCGCTGCGCTGCGCCGGATTCAACAACGTCGATCTGGCCGCCGCCAACGAGTTTGGCATCACCGTGGTTCGCGTGCCGGCCTACTCGCCGTATGCCGTGGCCGAGTTCACCGTCGGACTGATGCTCGCCCTTAATCGCAAGATCCATCGCGCGGCCAATCGCGTGCGCGAGTGGAACTTCGCTCTCGACGGTCTCTTGGGTTTCGACTTCCACGGCCGCACCGTGGGCATTATCGGCACCGGCCAGATCGGTGCGGGCGTGGCCCGGATCATGCACGGTTTCGGCTGCCGGCTGCTGGCCGCCGACATTCGCGAGAACCCCGAACTGTTGGCGCTGGGCGCTCGCTACTGCACGCACAAAGAGCTGTTCGCCGCGAGCGACATCGTCACCCTGCACTGTCCGCTCGTGAAGGACACCTTCCACCTGATCAGCGATGGCGCGATTGAAAAGATGAAGTCCGGCGTGATGCTGATCAACACCAGCCGCGGCGCCGTGATCGACACCCGGGCCGTGATCGAGGGGCTCAAGTGCGGCCAGATCGGCTCGTTGGGAATCGACGTCTATGAGGAAGAGGAAAACCTGTTCTTTCAGGACCTCTCGAATCACGTTTCGCAGGACGACATGCTGGCCCGGCTGCTGACGTTTCCGAACGTGCTGGTGACCGGGCACCAGGCCTTCTTCACCCGTGACGCGCTGGAAAAGATCGCTTCGACCACGCGAGCGAACGTCGACGACGTGGCCGAGGGCCGCAGTTGTCTCAATGCGATCCAGATTGAACGCGCCGCCGGCAAGTCGACCAAGCCGTGATGGTCGAGCCGGAGCAAACTTGGGACGTAGTGGTCGTTGGAGCCGGCGCGGCCGGACTCATTGCCGCGGCCGTCGCCGCCGAGCGCGGCCTGCGCACGCTGCTGCTCGAGAAGAACGCGCGGCCCGGGGTGAAGATCCTGATGTCCGGCGGCACGCGCTGCAACATCACGCAGAACACCGACAACCGCGGGATCGTGGCTGCCTACGGTCCGCCCGGCCGCTTTCTGCATTCCGCGCTCGCGGCGTTTGGCGTGCGCGAGTCGATCGCCATGTTCGAAGCCGAGGGCGTCGCCACGAAAGTTGAGGACACTGGCAAGATCTTCCCGGCGAGCGATAAGGCCAGTGACGTGCTGGACGCCCTGCTACAGAAGCTCCACCGCAGCGGCGCGGTGCTCGCGACCGAAGAGCCACTCGTCGAAGTCACGCGCGCGGACTCGGGCTTTCAATTGCGAACGGCAAAACGCGAGATTCATGCCCGGAATCTCGTGCTCACCACCGGCGGGCAGTCGTATCCCGGCAGCGGCACGACCGGCGATGGCTATCGCTTTGCCGCCGAGCTCGGACACACGATCGTGCCGCCGCGTCCCTCGCTCGTGCCGATCACGACCGATGCACTCTGGGTCCGCGAACTCCGCGGGATTACGATTCCCGACGTGCTGGTGCGCGTCGTTGAACCGGCTGCCGCCGATGCGAAATCTACGAAACCCACGGTGCTCGCGGAGCGTCGCAGCTCGCTGCTGTTCGCGCACTTCGGACTCACGGGGCCCGCGGCGCTCGATGTGAGTCGCGCGGTCAGCGGCCATCCGAATCCGCGCACGCTGCGGCTGCTGTGCGACTTTCTGCCGAACGTCAAGCAGCACGAGTTCGACGAGCAATTGCGAACCGCGATTGCCGAGGCGGGCAAGAAGCAACTCGTCAGCCTGCTGCCTGAAGTGCTACCGCATCGTTTGCTAGTCGCGCTGCTGCAAGCGGCCGAAGTGGACCCTGCGATCCGCGCTGCCGAGGCGGGCACAAAAGCTCGTACGCGGACAGTTGAAGCCGTGAAAGCCTGTTCGATTCCCGTTAGCGGCACGATGGGCTTCCGCAAGGCCGAGGTTACGGCCGGGGGCATCGCGCTCGGCGAGGTGAACTCCTCCACGATGGAAAGCAAGCTCGCGCCTGGCTTATACCTGGCCGGCGAAGTGCTCGATCTGGATGGCCCGATCGGCGGATACAATTTTCAAGCGGCCTGGAGCACGGGACACCTGGCCGGCAGCAGCGTCGAGTAGCGACTGCCCCCGGCCGCATGCATCTGCTACGCTGGGAAACGCCTTCACTCAACTTCCCGAGCAGATGCCATGCGAGTCCATGCCGTTGGTCGACCGGAATTGCCTCCGCTGGAGATGCCGGCCCGCTTCAAGCACGACATCGCCTACTTCATGACGCCCTCGGGCGAGCGGGGCGCTCCGGCGCTGGCGAGCGACGAGTATTGGATCGACGCCGCGGAAGCTCGCCGCTGGCTCGACGATGGCGTGCTGATGTTGATTTCGCCGCTCGATAGCGCCAGTAAGGCGGAAGTCGAAATCAGCGAGGAGCAGGAACGCTGGCTCGAATGGCTTCTCGAACACGACATCCAGCACGTGCGCGTGGAAGCCTGACAACGCCGGAACATCCCGCCAAGACTCACGCCCGAACCACGAACACGATAACATGCGGCAAGCCGGCACAATTCCCGACAAGCAAGACGCCACGCGCTTGAGCGACTATCTCGTCGCCGAGGGCATTCCGAATAAAGTCGAGCCGTCGGGCGACGCCTGGGCGATCTGGATTCGCGACGAGAACCAGCTCGAGCGGGGTCGCGAGGAGCTCGCCCGCTTCGAGGCCGAGCCGAACGATCCGCGTTACAAGGCCGCCGCCGGCGCTGCGAAGCAGGTTCGCCGCGAAGCCGAAAAGAAACAGAAGCAGGCCCAGCGCAACTATCACGACGTGCGCGACATCTGGGCCAGTCCCTGGCGGCGCGCGCCAGTCACGATGGGGCTGATCGTCATTTCGGCGCTGGTGTTCTTCAACATCCTGCGCGAGTTTGGCCTCGACGATCAGTACTTGATGATCAGCACGCTCGACGATCCCGCGAACCCCCTGCCCGAAGTGCGCGAGGGGCAGGTCTGGCGACTCATCACGCCGATCTTCATGCACGCCAATGGCTGGCATCTGCTGTTCAACATGTACTGGATCTTTCAGTTGGGCACGCTGATCGAGCGGACGATCGGTTCGTGGCGTTTCCTGGCGATCGTGTTCTTGGTGGCGCTCGTTTCAAACTTCCTGCAGTTTGCCATGCAGGGTCCGCTCTTCCTGGGCATGTCTGGCGTTGTCTATGGCCTGTTTGGATATGCCTGGATCCGCGGCCGGCTCGATCCGACCTGCGGGCTATGGCTGCGGCCTGATATCGCCGTTATCATGTTTGCCTGGTTCTTGCTCTGCTTGACTCCCGTGATTGGCAACGTCGCCAACTGGGCTCACGGCGGCGGTCTGGCGGCTGGCGCAGCGCTGGGTTATCTGGCCTTCACGATCCAGCAGATGCGAAGGCATCGCTAGAAAACAGGCCGCCAAAAACGGTGCCAGGAACCGTTTTTCGCCGAATGCTTGACGCGGCCCGCCTGCGCGCACTAGCCTTGTGGCACGCTCGATTTGAGCGACCTCGCGCTTCCACGCTTTCCAGCTCCGCACCGCATCCTGAGGACTCCACCATGCCGCGCGCACGCGTCTTCGGTCTCGCTCTTCTCACCGCGTTCACCATGACGGCCGCTCTCGCGCCGGCACAAGCCGCGGAGAAAGCTTTCGGCAAGATCACGCGACTCGACCCGCGGCTCGACAAGCTCGTGCCGAAGGACGCCCAGATGGAGCAGCTCGCCGAAGGCTTCGACTGGTCCGAAGGACCCGTTTGGATCAAAGACGGCGGCTACCTGCTGTTTTCCGACATCCCGCCGAACAAGGTCATGAAGTGGAAAGAGGGCGAAGGCATCAGCCTGTTCATGCATCCGGCCGGCTACACCGGCGTGGCGGACTACTCGCCCGAGCCGGGCAGCAACGGTCTGAACGTGAACAAGAAGGGTGAGATCACGTTCTGCGAGCACGGCGACCGGCGGATTTCGGTGCTGACCAAGAACGGCGGCAAGCGCACGCTCGTCGACAACTACCAGGGCAAGCGCCTGAACAGCCCCAACGACTCGGCGTTCAAGTCCAACGGCGATCTGTACTTCACCGATCCGCCGTACGGCTTGCCGAAGAACTTTGACGATCCGCGACGCGAGCTGGACTTCTGCGGCGTCTATCGCCTCGGCACGGATGGCAAGCTGACGCTCCTGACCAAAGACATGACCCGCCCGAACGGTATTGCGTTCAGTCCGGATGAGAAAACGCTCTACGTTGCTCAGAGCGATCTGGAGGCCGCGATCTGGATGGCGTTCGACGTGAAGGCCGATGGCACACTGGGACAAGGACGCAAGTTCTTTGATGCCACGCCCTGGGTCAAGGAAGGCAAGAAGGGTCTGCCCGACGGCATGAAGGTCGACGCCGCGGGCAACCTGTTCGCGACCGGCCCCGGCGGCCTGCACATCTTCGCCCCCGACGGCACGCACCTGGGCACGCTGGAAACCGGTCAGGCCACGGGCAACTGCGCCTGGGGTGACGACGGCAGTACGCTCTACATCAACGCGGACATGTACCTCGTGCGGATCAAGCTCAGCACGAAGGGCGCGGGCTGGTGAGCGGCGATACCTAAAGCCAGGGGAATACCTTCCCTTGGAATTAATTCATTGCAACGCATCGCGCGCCAAATTCCAGGCGAAGGTATTCCCCTGGCTTCAGGCCACTTCCCCCAACAGCTTTAAAAGCTCGCGGCGGATCTTGGCCTCGGCCTCGACTTCCAGATAGCTCGACCGCGCGCGCCAGGTTTCGTAACCACCCAGGGCGTGCTGCTCGGCTGTCGGCAAATAACCCCGATAGTCGTTGGCCAGCTCGATCGTGAAGGTTGGCTTCAGCGGGCTCTCGGCCTTGATCGCCAGTCCCGTCTCGACGAACGTCTCGCACGGCGTCGTGGCGATCCCCAGCTCGCCGATGCGAATCGCCTGCACGAGGGTATCGACATACGGCGGATAGTCGTTCAATAGCACGGTCTCGCGGGCGTAAATCTGCTCGACGCCCGCCAGCTCCATCCCCTTTGCTTCCGAGAGAATGAACTTCGCCCGAGCGACTTCATCCTTCGGTGTCGAACGCCGGCCGAGTCGCAATTGGGCCTGCCGCATCGCGAGCGGCGCGAAGTCGTGATACTCGATCTCGCCGGCCACGCGCGCGGCTTCTTTCGCACACAGCTCCGCCACCTTGCGAAGCTGCGCGTACGGCGGCCGGCTTTCCGGCGCTTCGCGAAAGTTGATGTTGTTGATGTTGCCGCTGGTGCCGTTGGTCATCATGCCCACAAACGGCGTCTCCAGCCGGTTGGATGCAAGCAGTTCGCTCAGCCGCGCGGCAAACGCACCGTAGTAGTCGGCCGAGATCTCGCCGCCGGGCACGCCGCCGACATAGTGCAGCGAGTAGTTGGCCAATAGCGCCAGCGGCCGGCCTTCGGCATCGCGCACCGATAGCACGCCGATCTCCGGATCAATCGGACCCGCCGGCTCGACCAACTCGGGACTCGCTGCCGGCGGGTTCATCCGCACCTGGTCCGCCCGGCCGAACGGATCGACCATCTTGAACCCGGGCTGCATCTTCCAGCGGCGATTGAACACCTGCGTCGGTTCGCTGCCGACGCCCCAACCCACCTTGGCCGGCTGCAGATTGTTCACGGCCCGGCGAATCGCATCGCTGATCCGCCCGGCGAGAAACTCCAGATACGCCGGATCGGGATCGCTCTGAAACACGCTTCCCGCGGTGGGCGCGCTATGCGTGTGCGTGGCCGAAATCGTCATCCGGTCGAGCGGAATGCCCGTGTGGCTATGTGCCAGGTGCTTGGCCTTATCGAGCACCGTGCGCGGAATCATGCAGCTATCGCAGACCACGATCGCGATCCGCGTGGCGCCGTCATCGAGCACCAGCGCCCGCGCATGCAGCTCGTCGTGCACGTGTGTGGCCGTGCGATCGCTCATCCCGCCGTTGATCGAAACGCCAAGCGGCGGCGTGATGTTGCTCGTCGCGGCGCCCGCGCGGAATACCTTCTCGTTCATGTTCGCTTACTTTTTCTTCTGAGGCGCTTCTTTGTAGTACAGCCGCGTGATGAACAGATCATAGACCAGGCCGCCCACCGCCGCGCCAATCAGCGGTCCCACGACCGGTACCCACCACCAGTTGTCGTGCGCCGTGAACACCTGGCTGCCCCAGCCGGCCAAATAGGTGAACAGCCGCGGTCCCAGATCGCGGGCCGGATTGATCGCATAGCCCGAGTTCAGGCCGTAGGTCATGCCGATCACGAATACGGTGGCGCCGACCACGATGGGCCCGATCGAAGGCGGGAGGGCCATGTTGCGCGCGTCGCTGATGGCAAAGATGACCATCATCAAGAGCGCCGTGCCGACGATCTGGTCGATCAATCCGCCCGGCACGTTGCTCAGGTAGTCTTGCGGATACGTGGCCCAGATGCCTGCCGTCTTGAGGGTCAGCTCGGGATCGACGTGCAGGATGGCTTCGCGATAGGTCAGATACACGAGCGCCGCGGCGACCAGCGCGCCAGCGAACTGGGCGACGATGTAGGGCAGTACCTTGCTCCAGGCGAAGCTACGATGAATGGCCAGCGCCAGCGTCACGGCCGGATTCAAGTGCGCGCCCGAAATGCCGCCGGCCACGTAACAGCCGAGCGTGACGGCGACGCCCCAGCCGAAGTTGATCGACAGGGCCTCGCCGAATTTGCCTTCGCCCAGCACGACCTGCGCGACGACGCCGACGCCGAACATGATCAGGGTGAAGGTGCCTAGAAACTCCGCCGCCGACTCTCGCAGAGTGTCGCGATTCATGGGAATCCTCGGTTGATGGTTGAAGCGTGGCAAGTGGCTTCCGCAAAGTGGAGCTGGACGCGTTGAGATCCGCGTGGCCGGAAGACTGCCAATGCCGGGAATTATCGCCGCCGGTCGAGTGCTACGCAATCGCGCACGTGCTATGTTTAAGCTCGCGGCGCTAACGTTGTTCGGCATCGCCCCAGGCGTTAAGCTGAAGCGTTGTCGTCTCACTGCCCTCGCTGCTCTGGCCCCTCCTTCTCGCCACGAGATGCCTGCCTCTCGGCAGTCGCTGAATGACCGGTCTGCTCGCCCACGTCCGATTTCAAGGCCGAACGCATCGCCCGACGGTTCGTCCGGAGCGGAAGCCGCTTGCCGCGCAGCGACCCACCACCGCCAGCCGGATTTCGAGCGTCCAGGTCTCGGGTGACGATGCGTGCTTGCTGAACGCAATCCTGTCGCCGACCGGAATGGCGGTGCACAACCTGCGGCCCGCGCCGCTTGCGCGCCGCATCCACGCGGTGCTGCGTGCGGTTCGCGCGTGCGACGCGCGGCAGGCCCTGGCGCTGGTCGAACAATCGGCCGAAGCGCACCGCCGGGCACTTTCGGCCCTGCTCATCGGACACACGCTCGCCTTTCGCGACGAGAGCGTCTTCCAGTCACTCCGCCGGTTTGTGATCCCTCGGCTCGACGCCCGGCCGCGCGTGTGGAGCATCGGCTGCTCGCGTGGACTGGAGTTACTTTCCGTGGCGCTACTACTGGAGGAACGCGCGATCTCGCCGAGCACAGTGCGCGCGAGTGACCTCCGCCAGCTTGATCCTTTAAGCGACGCTACCCTGGTCCGCGACTTTGCGGCGGCCGTGCCGGACGAGTTTGCCGAACTGGCCGCCCGGGCCACGCCCGCGTGGGTCCGCTCGCAGTTGCAGGCCATCGACTGGCGGCGCGAGAACGCGCTGACAGCGCACCTCGACGGCAGCTGGGATCTGATCCTTTGCCGCAACCTCGCGATTTACCTGGAGGCGGACTCCGCCGCGCGGCTCTGGCAACGCCTTGCCGCGGCGCTCAAGCCCGGCGGGTTCCTGGTGGTCGGCAAGGCCGAGCGACCCGTCGTCTCGGGCCTGCACCGCTGCGGACCCTGCATCTACAAACGGCCGCGACCACTTCTCGCCGGAGGCTCGCATGGCGCGTGATCGCTCGAACCCTGTGCCGTTGGGTTTAGCCGTGCTGGCCAGCGCGGTGGCCGCCGCGCTGTACATCTTCCTGCGCATCTATTTTTATGAAGATCGCCTGATCCCGCTGACCTATGCCCTGCCGCTGCTGCTGGCACTGTGGCATGGAAACCGGCCGTTGCACTGGATCTCGGCCGCATTTTATTGCGGGCTCGGACTGCTGAACGCGCTGCTCGTTGATGCCGCGGCCGGGTCGGTGCTGGTGAACTACAGCATGATGCTAGTCAACATCCTGACCGTGGCGGCCGTGGTCGATCGGCTACTGGTTTCGCGAACGCGGCTCGTCGAAGCCAATTTGCATCTGCGCGAAGCCAATGCCGAGCTCGAAGCCAGCAACGAAGAACTTGCCGCTCGCGACGAGGAGATCAGCAGCCAGAACGAAGAACTCCAGCAACAGACCGAGGAGCTCGAGCAGCAATCGACCGAGTTGCAGCAGCAATCGGAGGAGCTTCAGCAGCAGACCGAGGGTCTGCAAGTCCTGCACGAAGAGTCGGCCACCCGCGCCAACCTGTTGCAGGCGTTGCTGGATGCCGTGACGGCCACGGAAACGGGACCGCCGCTCGACCATATCTGTGCCGCGGCCGCGAGTGCGTTCGATTGCGACGCCGCGGCCGTGCTACTTTCAGAGAACGGGGTGTTCGACCTGCAAGGCGCCTGGAACCTCGCCGCGCGGGATGAGTCGTTGCGGGCCGCACTGGCGACCGATCCCTTCATCACGCTCGTGGCCCAGGAAAATCGCACGGCATGTCTTGACCGGGATTTCCCAGATGGACCAGTAGGGAAACGTTCCCGACACAGTTTGGTCAG
>Ga0172363_10001569_pt1 | contig 18489 bp, 27 predicted proteins | sample LakKivs2_kivu2a2_FD_114541 | JGI IMG/M metagenome (GOLD analysis project Ga0172363, IMG submission 114541) | Sediment microbial communities from Lake Kivu, Rwanda - Sediment s2_kivu2a2 | ecosystem: Environmental > Aquatic > Freshwater > Lake > Sediment | place: Rwanda: Western Province, Lake... | reverse complement strand
AAGAGGTTTAGACTTTACATTTTCAGTAGTGATAACTGCTGTTTTTTTAACCCAATTGTTAACCAAACTTAAACTACACACCCTCAATATTACTAAATATAATAATCTTTAAGTTGTTTTTGTATAAAAGCCACTTTTACACCATCGGTCATTTTACACCGATGAAGATTTGAAATGGCACGCGCCCCCAAAGGGGGCGTTCCATTCAATTCATTTATCGGTAACTGTTGCCCTTGAATCTCTAGTGGGACGCCTTCAGGCGTCCCATTATAAATCTTCAAGGGTGTAAATGACCTTGGAAACTGTTACTTTGCGAAACGCAGTGCCTTGTGTGACTAATAAAAGCCGACGCAGTGCCTTAGGAAAAGTCCAAAGGTGTATTTTTTTTGCATCATCAATGTATAATGATTTTCAGATTAGGGTTACTTTTTTAGAAAAACAAACAACAAATGATGAATTTAAAATACATTCAAGATATTATGTGGTAAATTCAGATGATAAAAAATATTTAAAAACAAGTAGAGTAGTAACTAAAAATATTATTTATAGTGATGGTATGTGTTGCAAAAATAATAAAAATTAATGATTTCATCATATAAAGATTTTTTATATAATGAAATAATAAGGATGGATAATGAAATTAACATAAAAACAACACACGCATATCCAAATGCAATAATGTCTCAATCTCATACTAATATGGTATTTGAATTAGACACAACTAATTTTAATTTATTAGGATCATCATATTTAGTGTTTGATTTAATAAATTTGACAAATGATAATTTGTCAATAACTGATTTATTTGATGAATTAACTTGGACTTATAATGGTATTGAATCAAATATATCAAGTGAATTTATTTTGTTATTATTAGATTTACATACAGATAATCAATCTACTCCAGCTTTACATAAATTATTAAAATCAAATCCATTATATTTACCAATCCCGTTATTTTTTAATTCAAACAAAAATTCAGTTTATGTACAATTTCAGTCAATAAAATTTACAATTAAAAATGTAAATTTATCTAAAGTCAAAACGGTTAAATTATTATATGATGAAATTTTAAATAAAAATTTTAAAAATTTTAAAGAAACTGAAATTCCTATTGAGGTTTTTTCAATGATAAAAATTCCATTAGTTGATAGCCATAAAATACAAATACCAAATAATTATTTACAGGAATTAATTTGGGTATATAAAAATGATTTTGATAAACATAACAAATACTTTCATCCAGTAAAGTCAATCGGATTAAACCTCATTATGAACACACAAAAAAATGTTTTATTTTTTACAGAAAGAGAAAATACATATTTTCGTTATGTTACCAAATACATAGCTCATACAAATTCAGATAATAATAATATTTATGTGTATCCATTTGTGTTGTACCCTGAAATTTTCACTACTGAACTTACAATAAGTGAACAATGCAAGTTTGTAGAATTAGTTAATATCTTCGATCCAGACACAACAATAGATTTCGACAATAAATACATTCATATTTGCATTAAAAGTTTTTGCTTTGTGGATTTAATTCTTGGTTGTAATTATCAGCCATACAACAATCACATATGAAGTTCATGGAGTTCCCCGTGGGAAACAAGTTCATGTCGTTGTTACAGCCAGGCATTCCGCATACCTGCAGTAAGTTTTTCACTTCCTTGGCTCTCTTGAACACGTGTTGTTCTTTTTTGTCACTGGTAAGGTCAATGACGTAAACGTAGTCGTCTTTGCTGAGGTCGATAATGTTGCGTTTGTTTTTGGACATTCTTGTTTTAAGTTGTTCGCAACACAATCACGGAAATCAATATCAATTAGAAACTTAGTATTTATAATATAAACCTGAATCCTATTGCAATAAGGGAAAATCAAAATCGATTTTTTTTCGAGATTTTCTACAAGCTGGGGCGTCATTTTGGACTTGAAAAAAAAACAAGTCGAAAATACTTATACTTATTTATTAGACTACTATATATATACTACTACTATATATCATCATCATCATCATCATCATCACTACTATCATATTTCTTTGTGAGTGTGTTTGGTAAGGTAATTCTTAAAGATAAGAAAAGTGATCTATATTGATTGAATTTTGAAATATCAATTGTTGGTTTCCATTCGAAGAGTTGTCTGATAACTTCTAAATGTCCTTCCCTACAAGCCATTCTAAATGCATCTTCATCTTTGGCTGAAATATCAATTGTAGGTTTCCACTCGTAGAGTTGTCTGACTACATCTAAATGTCCATTTTTACAAGCCCATCTAAATGCGTATTCTTCATAGGCTGAAATATCAATTGTAGGTTTCCACTTGTAAAGTTGTCTGACTACATCTAAATGTCCATTTTCGCAAGCCCATATAAATGCATCTTCATATTCGTCTAAAATATCAATCGTAGGTTTCCACTCGTAAAGTTGTCTGACTACATCTAAATGTCCATTTTCGCAAGCCTTTGTAAATACAATTTCAACACAAAATGAAATATCAATTGTAAGTTTCCACTCGTAGAGTTGTCTCACTACTGTTAAATACCCATTTTCGCAAGCCCACATAAATGCCTCTTCATAGGCTGAAATATCTATAGTTGGATTTAACTTGTATATTTCTCTAATGTAATCTAAGTCTCCTGTTTTACATGCTTCTATAAATCGTTTATTCAATGCCATTATTTATGATTATTTATTATGATGATTTTTTAAATAAAAATATTAATTATTTATAAAAAAAAATCGGCGTTCCTTACATCAGAGAAGGACGTGTCAATGTAACGGTAAAGGTGGAATGAATAAATAAAAAGTGTCAAATGTGAAAAATAAATAATTTATTTATAAGAAAATTGACTTAAATTTTAAATTTCATTATGTATTTTTATTTGATTGTTATAAAAGGAACTTTGTGCAATCGGTAAAGGCGTGCAAGATTTAGTATTTTTTATTTTGGAAAGTTTTGATATTTCAATGCTTAATTTGATTTTCAATATTGCCAAATATTATTACTACAAAAAACTACAAGAATTTGGAGTTGTTAACTATACTTTTGGAGATTATGAAAAAGATCTTTATGATGCTATATGTTACATTCCATTTTTTACAAGTGTATGGTTTGGCACGGTTCCACAAGACGAATTGATAGATAAAAATTTCCCGTACTTTTTGATAAGTAAAATGTTTTATTTGCTTGAACAAAATTATTACACCTTGAACGACTGCGATACTCCCTTATGGGAAGATAAGTATGCCGTGGCGTGAAATCCGCAATTACCTTTTGGTTATTTTTTTAACGTCTATAATGGGCGTTTTAAATGTGCAAAGGTGTAAAATTATTTTTATTATGATTATATTTGGTTTAGCACAGGGATTATTAACGGAATTTTTTATAAAAGATTAAATTATAAAAAATTGAAAAATAATATTATTGATTACATACTTAATATCCTAATATTAAAAAATGGATTTTAAATGTGCTATATTATTATCACTTGGTATTTTGTTAATTTGTGAATTTTCAATGATAATAATATCATTGTGTAGAAATAATGTTTTTTACGATGGAATATTACAAATTATGACCATTAATGCGATATTTTTAATACAAATATCTTTCAATATAAATTTTATTTTGAAAGTTATCTATCATCTTTACAAAAATATAAAAATAAATAACTATGATATTATAAATATAAATTTTATAAATGTAATTTTGTTAATAATAATAATGGCAACACAAATAAATGAATATGTTGTTACAAATAATTTCAATAATTCTATAATTATATGTTCAATATGAACTCAAATGTTTTTATTGTTTTCAAAAAAAATTATTGATTATTACGAATTAAAAATCAATATTGAAAATGTTTCTGAAAAAATAAATCAATTAAAAGAAGATACTCTAAAACTAGAAAATAATTTACATGCAAATGTGTAAATAATTGTATTTATCCAATTTATCCAATAAATTTTTCAGCAGAATTAAAAAAATCCTTTGATTGTGAAATACCCGTAAAATAAAATATTGGAAATACATGAGTCATATCTTTTCTACATTTATAATTAATATTTACTCCTAATTTTTCTATTTTTTTACAAAATTGTTCAATTTGGTCATGTAATACTTCACATTCACCATATTCAATTAACATAGATGGAAATTTACTTAAAATTTCATCTGATAAATATAAAGGTGACACATCTTTTAAATTATATTTTGATGAATCAATATATTCTTCAGAAAAATGTTTTGCTAATTCTGGTCTTATAAAATCATATTTTTTATTTAGTTCCCAACTTAAATTATTACCACTGTCAGTTAAATCTGTCCATGGGGATATTAAAATACATTTTGATGGAATATCCAAATTTGAACCAATTAATTTGGCTATTAATCCAATTGATAAATTACCACCAGCACTATCTCCTGCCAAGATTATTTTTTGGGGTTTTTTTACAATTTCAAGTAAATACTCATATCCTTTAACACAATCATCTAATGGTATTGGATATTTAAATTCAGGTGATCTTCTATAATTAACAGAAAATATTACAGAGTTTGTTTTTTTAGCAATTTTATATAAAAATGCCCTATACGTACCTGATTTACTCATACAAAATGCTCCACCGTGAATATACAAAATATATTTATTGTGTTTTTTATAATTGTTGATATTTTTGGGATAAATCCATTCTCCATTTATTTCATTAATATCACCAATATCATCAATATCACATTTAACGTCTGATAATAATACAGGGCTCCAAGTGGGTATTTCAATATCTGATAATAACCTAAAATAATTTGTATTTGTTGGAATTATTTTTCCACCTAACCTTAAAAATTTAATTATTGCAGTAAAACTTGGTGTCCAACTTTTTTTATAAATCATTTATTTATATATTAAAAATATAAATTTTTAATAAAATATTATTTATAAAAAAATTATTAAAAAATTGATTTTGATTTATAAAAGTATTATTTATATATAAATTTATAATAAATATGTTTACAATATTACATATATTTATACTTTTGGAATTATTTTTATTGGGTTTTTCAATATCATTAAATAAAAAACCATTAGGAAATAATTTTTGTAAAGGATGTGATAGATGTTCATCTGGTTATACTGGGTCTGGTGTATTATTGTATAAAACTAAACAACAAAAATTTGTATTGGGAGTAGATTATAAAAATGAATTAACTGATTTTGGAGGAAAAATAGATTTTGTTTCGGAAAAAATATGGAATACTGCTTCTAGAGAATTATTTGAAGAATCAAATAGAGTATTTAATATAAGTGGTACACAAATTCTATCTTGTGATTATATAGATATAGATAGAAATATACATAAATATAGAAGTTATATTTTACCAATAAAAAATTTTGATAAAAAACAATTTTATTATAATAAAGCTAATTCCCTATACACAACATTTTCATTTAGAGAAATAACCGATATTATTGAAATTAAAAAAGAACATCTGAAAAAATTATTATATAATATAGATGATAGTCCTGAAATTATTCCTTATGATATATCACCAAGATTGAAAAAAATATTATTGTTATATTTTGATAATTAAAAAATTGAAAAAAAAATGGTTTGAAACGCTTTATTAAATATTTAAATGTCTTAAAAAGGGAATTTACAAAGCCTACATGTATTTCCCTTTTACCCTACAATGTGGGGGTTTTATAAAAATGAAGGCCCTGGAGCAATGGATACTTTCAGGTTACCTAAACAATATAGTAATCTCTTATATTGTTTATTCAAGAATTATCCCCTTGAATTTTAAAAGAGGTACCAATAGTCTGATTAACTATTGGTTATTAAATAAAAATAATACTATCTCAAGTATTATTTGGTCAGAAATTCATCAATCTGGCTTATCACATATAAAGATGTGATATTGAGGTAATAATGGGTTGATAACCATTATTTAAAAAATTGGAACTTATCAATCCAAAAAAAATCAGTTTAGTATTATAATAATAGGTATTATTATAATAGGTATTGAGGTATTGGGTATTGGAGTATTTGGTATTGGAGTATTTGGTATTGAAGTATTTGGTATTGAAGTATTGGAGTATTTGGTATTGGAGTATTTGGTATTGAAGTATTTGGTATTGGAGTATTTGGTATTGGAGTATTGGAGTATTTGGTATTGAAGTATTGGAATATTTGGTATTGGAGTATTGGAATATTTGGTATTGGAGTATTGGAATATTTGGTAATTTTTAATTATTTAATGTTAAATAACAGAAAAATTTTTTATATATAACCTAGATTACTAGGATTTATATAAAATTACTTGTAGGAATTAACTTATTTTTCGTTAGAACAAATATAATTGTATTAAATTTTTGTATATGGAGTTATTGGACTAAATAAATTTTCATTATTTCAATTTATTTAGTTTGGAATTATTTCTTTGGTTTTGTAAAATAGACATAAAATCATTTTCTGTTTTTATTTCTGAGTTAAAATTTGTGTTTGAATTTGAATTTAAAATTTTATCATATTCATTAAGTAAAAAAGACTGTATCAAATCTCCATTTTCTATTAAATTTAAATTTAATTTTAATATTTTTGATTTTCTATTGGTAAAATAATTAGAACCAGAATTTGATATTGAGTTAGAATTTGTATATGGATTTCTATTTGGCATTTTTTATTTTTATATGTAATTATATTTGAAACATATTATTATATATTATGTACTGATATTTTTCAATAATAATATATTGGAAAAATAAAAAATTGATAAAAACATTAAATATTATTAGTTTTATATATAAAAATATAAATATGTGGCAAATAAAAAATATTGACTTGGTATATCCTACTGTTTCATCAAATGATAAAGTAAATAACAATGATATAAGATGTTATGCTATTTCCAGTATAAATTTTAATTATGAAAAATATCAATTGCAATTTGGTTTTGATAATTAAAAATCGTTTAGTTTAGTTGACTTTTCAACTCCATCAAAACCAAAAATTATTTACGATGGATTGGTATCTGAAATTGACAAAACATTAAAATTAAATAATTTACCAAAATTTACTTTTGACAATAGTAATTGTGATTCAATTAAATATTTTGTTATGGAAAATGATGAAGATGGAAATAATGATACTAGTGCTAATATTGATTCAATTAAATCAGGTGATTATGGTTTTCCAATAAATTATAATTCAAAATATTTAATTGGAGATTATGAATATAGTGATAATCTTAATCAAAAACAAGAAATTGAATCAATTATTTTAGAAAGCGTTAATCAAAATTTTTCACAATTATTTAATGCATAAATTATTTTTTTATAATTTGATAATTGTATTTTTTTTTATAAATATAAAATATTATAAAAAATGGACAATTATTATCAAAAGTATATTAAATATAAAACAAAATATTTTAATTTATTAAATAAACAACAAAGTGGAGGTGGTTATTTTTATGAAAAAAATGAAGAATATAAGCAAATAAATTCTACAATATCAAATAAAAAGTTACACAAAAAATTATATTCATTCAAACCTTGTACTATAAAAGTAGATTTTAATAATTCTCCTTTATTAAGTTTTTTGAATGAAAATTCAATATCAATATGTAATGGTCCTTCAAATCTAAATTATCCATTTCATTTATCCTTGTTACAATTGGAAATTAATTTATCTCATTTTTTAAATGTTGACACAAGACCAATTACAGACATCAATAATTTTTTTGCTTATAAGGATAATTCCAATAATAAATTTATATCGCCAAAATTAAAAAATTTAATATCAGATACATATTTAAAAAATTTATTTACAAGATGTTTTGATAAAGTAGAATTTGAATCATCAGAAATTGATTTGTTAGGTGAACAAATAATAAATGGTCATACATATAAAAGTTTTATTGTTCAACTTTTTAATGTTAAACAAATTGATAAAATTACACGTTTTAGAAGAGATTTTTATAATAAAATTATGTCACATATAACAAAAATCAACCCAAAAATTACACAATATGAAGAACGTGAAGAAATCATTAGTGGAAAAAAATTCCATTTATTATTTTATAAACCAAATGATAAAGCCTGGACTGATGATAATGGTATTTATGAACATCCATTATTTGCTATACCAGATTATTATTGGGGTCATTCTGTATGGACTCCTCATATTTCTTTAGCAAAAATTACAAGTGGTACTTCAAATACTATATTTCAAACAATATTGAGTAGTCCAAATACAACTGCTGAAAATAATGCCAAATCAATTATGAAAAATACAGTTAATTATTCAAAAATTAATTTTAAGATTTATCAAAATTTAATCAAAAATGTCACTTTGGAATAATATTTATTATATATTTATAATAAAAAAATTGAAAATAAAAATGCCTGAACGATTTGATTTAATAGATTTATCTTTAAAAATTAATATAAAAAGAAATATGTTAAGCCTATATACATATTCTTTTACTTTTGCAAATTATTGAGTAAGACAAAAGATTTTCTTAAATTATAGGTACTTGGAAGTAGATATCCGAGTGTTTAATATAACAATATAGTCTCTAGTGTTGTTAGTTTGAGAATTTATCTCCTCAAATTATTTATAGAGATAATAATAGGTTTGATAACTATTATTTAAATTAAAAATCGGAATTTATCAGTTCCAACACCATTTCCTACCTCACACCCTTTTTATAAAACCCCACAATTAACCAATTAACCCCCCGTAAAATTTTATAATTAAATTTTTATTATTAAATACAATTAACAATAAAAATTGAAAAAATAAATATTTGAATTGATTTAATTTTAATACATTAATTAACAAATAAGTGGGATGTTGAGCCTAGTGACATCCCGGCCTTGCAAGAGGTAATAATAAGGCCTTGGATTTATACTTATAAAGTTAATTTAAATTAACGTAAGTATATTTTTTATGTTATTTAACGTATTCGTTAAATAACATAAAATGATTGTATGTTAATAATAATTTATTATTAACAAATATAATCTTTATTGATTGTCCAAGTAAAGTAACATAGTTCGTTTCAAACTTTGTTAGTTCAAGACTTAATCAACCTTGAATAGCACTCTGAAACATTAATGGGTTGATAACCATTAATTAAAAAAACGGAATTTATCACTTCCAACATCCTTTTCTACCTCACACCTTTTTCTAACACCCACTTTTCCAAATCTACCCCCCCGTTATATTTAAAATTTTATATTATAAAAAAATTGAAAATTTAATCTATTGGTAGCAATTAACTGTATAAAAATATATATATATAAATTTAGAAATGACTTTTACAAATATTCCATACTGTTTACAAGGAGCTAATTTATATTTGGCTATCAAATATAGTTTGGTAGATACCAATAATCACCCAGAATATGAATTAGCTGGTGCTTTTCAAAGAGAAGATGATGCAAATGAATTTATTTTTACAATGAATTCATTTGAAGATAACAACAAATGTTCTTACAAATTGATTCCACATAAAATGACTAAGAGTTCAAACTCAAATTTACTTTTGTGGAATCAAGAACAGGGTGTTTGGGTTTTACCAAAATGTGAATCTAATGAAATCACATCTGATTTATCAAATGATGACAATAATCTAATAATTACAATTAAAGATGTATGTAATTATTTGGGTTTACCTATTTAGAAAATTTTTATTCAATTGGTAAAATATATTTTATTCTTTTTTATAAAATAAAAAATTCATAAATTTTTTTATAATCAATATAAACCAATATGCATTTAATCCAATCATAAAATAAAATCCAATTGGTAAAATATATTTATAATTATCCTCAAAATTATTTGTGATTAGGTAACTAATATTTATTGGCATTAAATATATTATTCGTACCAATGTATATGTGATTAAAAAAAATATTTTTATAATATAATCATATTTATTCTTCTTCCAAATATTTTTTATAATTAAATCAATCGATAAAAATATTGATGAAATTTCAGCCAATAAATTTTGACACATCCAATAAATGTAAGCTTGATTTTTATAAGTATATCCATAAAACAAACCAATCCAACTAATTATATGGTGTAATATAAATAAATAAGATTTGTCTAAAATATTTATTAAACCAGAAACTATAAAAAATATTGTGGAATAAAAATAAATTAAATCATATTGTCTAATAATAAATTCTGTGTTAGTTGGATTTGTTAAAATTATAGTACTTGATAAATATAACACTTGAAAGAAAAAAATTCCAAACACATTGAAAACATTATGGTTATATTCACTTTTGGATGATGAAATCACAAAAAATATTAAATTACCATCTGAATTGTCTGAATTATATTTTGGAGAAGAATTTTGTGTGCAAACACCTAAATTAATTAATTTAATGTCATCATTATTAAATAATTTACCAACTAAATTAAAAGTATTGAAACTTCCAGAATGGTGGAATATGCCATTAAACAATTTACCTATGGGATTAGAAAAAATAATTTTAGGAATTGAGTTTAATCAAAATTTAGATATGTTGTCAGAATCTATTTTACATGTGGAATTTCCTGAAAAGTATAAATTTGATTTGGCTTTGGATAATTTACCTCATAATTTAGAATATCTAAATTTACAATTTCAAAATAAATATAACCATTCGATATCTAATTTTCCAAATTCTATTAAATATTTAGAAATAGGAGAATATAATTTGGCAATAAATAAACTTCCTAAAAATCTTGAAACATTACTAATAGCTTCCAATGTTAGATTTATACTTGTGAGTAAATTTTTTAAAGAAGAATCAACTATTTCATTTTATAAATTAACAAATATTGGAAAATATAATGTGGAAAATGATATTCAAATACAAATACCCCCTAATTTAAATAAAATCACTTGGTATAATGGTGATTCATCTGTATATGACTATGTAAAAATATCAAATGAAAATTTATGGATTGATAAAACTGATGTTAAATATATTTAATAATTTTTGTAAGTTTATAATAAAAATTGATTAATCCAATTGATATTAATTTTATATATAACCAAATACAAAATGTTTATCGAAGAACAAGAATTAAATGATTGGGGAATTTATCCAACTGATTCTAATGATATGCGAAAACAAAAATCAATTTCTGCCTATTGGTTAAATAACTGGGTTGAATGTATGGATGAATACACATTTCCAACTGTAATTTATAATAATTTGGAAGAAATTCCTGATATTTTACCTTTTGCCAAATGTATGTGTAGATATGAAAATAAATCTCCAAAAGATTCAGATTATTGGGGGCCAATTTCAACTAAATCTGAATTAGTTAATTTATTTTATACAAGTTTAAGGTGTAAAACCAATCCTGGTAAATATTATTGTATACGTGAATGGATTGATTTAGGTTCTGAATACAGATGTTTTTGGAATAATGGACTCGTAGCAATTTCATCTGAAGAAAATATTTGTCCACCTATCGAACAGATATTAAAATATATTCATAAAATTCAAAATAAAATTAAATATACAAGATGTGTTTTTGATTTGGCACACATCAAAGAAACAAATGAATTGGTATTTATTGAATATAATAGTTGGGAAACTAATTCTGGAGCACATAGATTTAATTGGTCATATGATAAAGAAATTTTTTATTGTTCAACAGATACTGTAGTTAGATGGAATGGAAGTGAAATAAAAATTCCAAATGAATTTGTAAATAAAAATAAAATTAATACCAATTATAATAAATTTGAAATGGATAATATGTTATATGAATTTGTTGAATTAAATTGTTCAGCAAATTATTTAATTACTGACAAATATATCTATATTTCTAATGATGTTTGGTTAGGAAGATTTGATTATAACTTAAAACCACTAAATTGGATTGGGGGTATATTTAGATTTAGTTATATTGAGTTATGTACTGATGGATGTATTTGTATTGGAAATTCATATTATTATCCAGATTTAAGAAAAAAAATAACTAAATCAAAGTTAATAGTTAAAAATACTAAAAATGAAAATAAATTAAATTATAGATATGGAATTCCAGTTAAAAATAAAAATACTTTAGAAATTGAATTTGTTAGAATGTTAGATAATTGCGATTTAGTTATTTAATTATTTAATTAATTTTTATAAAAAATTGAAAAAAAAAATTTTTCAATTGGCTAATGTTTTTAATAATTAAGTTTAAAAAAATAAAAGTATTATAGAGCCTTTATATAATACTTTTGCCCTAACGGGATTTCTTTAAATAAAGGCCTTGAAGAAATTGATTCTCTTCAAGATTTTATACATTTTACATTTCAAATAATTAAAGTTATAAATATGAGAAAATTGCCTTATGTAATTTATGTTTCATTTAGTGGGAATATTCACACAACAATTGTTGGTTGATTATCTAATATTATGTTTATTAACAAATGAACTATGGTAAGAAATTAAATATGTAACAGTATGTATGTTTCTTTTACAAGAAACATATTTTTTCAGATTGTATTTGCTACTTTAAGAATTGAAATGTAAAATAACAACAATTGTCTCTACTGTTGTTAATTTAGGAAATTAATCAATCCTAAATAATTATAAGAGATAATAATGGGTTGATAACCATTATTTAACAAAGTGAATTTATCAATCATTTACCCATAAATTTATCATAATCCATATAATCCAAATTTTTCTAATCCAACCTACTTTCACATCAAATCACCCTGATTGGTTATGTGTTTTACAAATAATAAAAATTGAAAATAAATTAAAATCTTATACTAATTCATTATTATTATCCCAATGTATAAATCAGTAATATTAGCAAGTTCACTTGCTGGGTCAATATATCTATTTTCAACAACATTAAAAATTATAAATGATAATATCTTAAATAATTATTTAGATTTTACAAATAAAAAAATACATTATCCATTGATGATATCAAATGGAATTATTTTGGCAGGTTCTGGGACATTTATAATTTTTAGTTTTATTAAATCATATAAACTTTTATTAGACATATAATCAAAAATTATATAAATTATTTAAAAATTTCAATTATATAATTTAACTAAATATGAATAATAGTGATATAAACCAAAATCAAGAAAATAATTTGAATGGATTTAAAATTTGTTGTTATAACAATATTAAATATGAATTATCAGATGATTTAGAAGATAAATCTAGTTCAGATAATTCATTTGATAAATTTATTATGGAAAAAAAACTTCATAACAATAATTTATCAAATTTTGATATAGAACAAGAAATTTATTCAAAAAAAAATGAAAAAACAAAAAATAATATTTCACCACATATATTGTCTACACAAACTCTATATGAACTTAGTATTAGTTTGCTAAGAGATGATTTCATAAGATTTTGTGGACAACATAGTTGGTATAAACATAATAAATTTTATGGAGATACATTTTATTTTTATTTAGAAAAAGGACAACAGAAACGTAATTTTTTTATAGAATCGGACGTAGATGATACCAATGGATTACATTGGCATTGGACAAGGTCAAAACCCGAATTTGATATAAAATATGGTGAAGTTAAATTTGGACCATTTTTACGTGGAGACACTAGAGGTTTTGATATCATTAAATCAGATTATCCTAAAGAATTTAAAAAATTAATTGATTCTGAATATCCATTTTATAATAAAAATATTGACTCTGAATGAAATGAAATTTCTTGGAAACGAAATGACAAATATGAAAAATATATTTGTAAAGAAGAAAGAGAAAAAGATTGGACTAAACTACTTAACTCTTATAAAAAAACATTTGTTTATTATCAGAACTAAACCAAGTTCAAATAATAAAAATAAAATTCAGTTTAATTTGATTCAAATTCATATTTGATATTAAGATTATTATTTTTTAATTCAAACAAATAAGAAGAAGCTGGGCTAATATGTTTGTTTGTTTCAATAGATTGTGTAATTGTTTGGATTTCTTTAGGAAAATTTGAATATTCTGCACAATTTTTTATATCAAAATTCTTGTCTATTTTTGTTAAATATCCAAAAAGTTGGTAACGTTTACAACTATACATTTCTCCATATTCATAACACGTTAATAATTTTTTATAAATATCCCCACATAAAAATTTTTCATAATTAAAATTCATTTAAGATTTATATTTATTTATAGTGGCAATTCTTTATATTAAAAATATTAAAAATATTAAAAAAAATATATTTAACAATTTGTGTATATATAATAATAATTATAATAATAACCAAATGTCAAAATTTATAAAATTTTCTAATAGAATTGTAAATACCGCATTTATTAAACACGTTAGTATTGAAAAAAATCCTGATAAATTTATACTTCATTTAGGAACTTCAAATCATCAAGGAATTGTTTTATTAGGTTCTGGTGGTATTACACATCAACCAGAACAAATTTGGGCTTCAAAGAAAGAACATCCAGAAAGTTATGCTACAATTGAAAAGTGGATTGACACATTAGAATGTGTTTCAAACAACAAAAAATAAAAAATTATTTAACGAATTTGTTCCAAGTCCATATGAGATACAAAAATTAAAGTATACTACAAATGATAAAGATTATATAAACAAAATTATTAAAAATTCAGTAAAAAGAAAAACACTAATGAATTAACTCATGTTCTTTATATTTTTCTAATTCTAATTTAAGTTTATCTAATTCATTTTCTAATTGGAAATTTTCCCCATTATAAATTTTTACTTTATCTTGTAATTCATTTATATCCAATAAATTGTATTCATCTGTTGGTTCAGTATAATTTTTTAATTGATTTTTTACTTCAATAATTTTATTTTTTAAATTTAAGTTTTTATTTGCACAAATAATAACTGTATTAACTAATTCTTCTTTATTCATTGATTTATCTGATGGAATTTCAGGAAAATATTCATCACACGATATTGTTTTTGTATAGATATTATTACCATATGATATTTCAAAATTAATTTTTAATATATTTGAATCGTAATAAGTTTCAAAATTATATTTTTTAAGTTCTTGTAAAAATATTGTTTTTGGTACTATTCGACCATATTCGCTAAAATTAATTGTATTTGGAAATATAGGTTTATAATAACGTTTTGTTTTGGAATTATAAATAATACTTTTGTCACCAAATTCTATTATTTGAAAAGTATTTCTTAATAATAAATGTTTTTTTTCATTTTCTTTTTCTAATCTAACACCAATTTTTACCAATTTATCGGAATATTCATCCATTAATATTTTATGATATTTAATTATTAAATTCCAATTGATTATTATGTTTTTTCAATTTTTAATTTATGGTTTATGGTTTTATAAATTGGATATTATATATAAAAATTGAAATTATAAATATATTGAACAAAATTATCATTATTGAACTATATATACATATTAAAATTAAATAAAATGCATAGAGAAGGAAAAAAATTTGGTTTTGCCACTAACAAAACTATTAGATATGGGGGAAAAGGTATGTACACCACCAGAAATACAGTTGAAATCAAACCTAAATATTTGAAGAATAATGATGATTATTCAACCTATATTAAATTAGGTAAGGCAAGATGTTGTACAAGATGTGGAGGAACACGTTATTCTTGTAAGGCAATTGCGACTGATATGAACGAATATGGTATGGGTATATGGTCTGATAAAAAGAGACGTTATTGTAATTTGGTCCAAAATGCCACAAACGAATTGATAGAACTTGAATATAATGAACATGATTCATCAGATGATATTTAATTGTTTACTTTGTACAAAGTAAACAATTATTTTTGATTTATTTATATTGTCATTACATTTTATTGTACAAAAATATCTTATAAAACCAGGTAATTTAGATAATTCATTAGATACAATAAATTCTTTTTCAATACTTTGTAAAATACCAAATTTTAATACCAAATTAATTGAACATTCATATAATGCTCTTAAAATAATTGCTTGTTCATTTTGTGATTGATATAAAAATTCAGTTAATTCAAAATAATTTGGTTCTTCACATTTAACTAATACTTTATCTAATTTACCATTACCTTTAGAATCAAAATATTCTGTTTTTAATAATTCCATTAGCAATAATTAATTTTTACACCTTTTGATATAATTTTATATTAAAAATATAAACTTATTCTAAACAAATTTTTCTATACTATAATATAAAACAGAAGCACAAATGGATATTGGAACAATTGGTTTAATTTCATCAGGAAATATACTAGCAACAAAAAGTGAACCAGTTGATATAACAACCCCATAAGCACTAGCATCTAATAACATTGATAATGGATTTTTTAGAAAATTAATTATTGGATTAGAATTATAATTTCCAAATCTTTTGTCTGTGTTGGTTCCAAGCAAAGACCAACTCATTCCTCCTAAATATCCAATCAATCCAATGGTTTTTTCTTTAGATAATTCTTGTATAATTTGATTTGTCATTAGCAACATTATATATTTATTAATTATAGAAAAATACTACATTTATAAAAAAATTCAATTTTTTACAGTTTTTTTAATTTTTTTACCTTCATTGTATAAAGTTTTTTTAATTGTGTTATAGGTATGTTTTTGAAAATCTTCACATCTTGTGATTAATAATTTGTTATTATTATCGACATTATCATCTTTTAAATCTTCTAAAAAATCATTATCTATCATATTATTATATTTTTCTAAGATATTTAATCTTTCTAATAATGGTTTATTATTTGGATATTTTTCTCTCAAATCATTTATTTGTTCAGAAGAAAAAATACATATTTTATCCATTATCTGAGGAATATTATCTACATTAGAAAGCTTCCATTCACCATCTTCCCATACCATACATTTTTCTCTATTGATATCACTAATATAAATATTGGATAGTTGTGGGTATTGGGGATTAAAATGAATAATTTTTAGTACTTCATCAGGAATTTTAACCCCGGATAATAGGGGTTTTTTAACAATTCTATCTAAAAATATTTTTTCATCAATAATACTTAAATCTTCTTTTCCAAAATTAACCATAACAATATTTTGGGTATTATTTTGGGTATTATTTGAATTTGTAATATTGTTTGAATTAGAATTAGAAATATTATTATTTATTGGAATAGCAGATTGTTTTAAATTTTCTTTCATATTAATTAACTTATCTATTTTTTTCATCAACAATTTATTTTGTTCTTCCAATTTAATAATTCTTTCTTTATTTTCTTTATCTTTCTCTAATAGTAATTTAAAAATATTTTCTTTTTGATTATCATCTTCTTTTTTTATTTTACAGTTTTTTGTGTGTTTATTTAAATTACTTTTGGAAGAATATTGTTTTGAACAAAAACCACAATAAAAATTATTTTCTTTAGGCTCATTAACTAAATTAGTTTCTTGGGAATGGGATGGAATATTTTGGATTGGAATTGGAATATTTTGAATTAAAATTGGAATGTTTAAATTATTATTAGAAATAACGTTTTTTAGCCTACAATCGTTCTTTTTATTAATATGTCTATCATAACAATACTTTCTGTCAAATTCAGCATTACATTTTGGACAATATCTTTTAACCATATATACTTATATTTATATACATACAATATAAAAATATTATTTAAACTTGTTTAAATTAAAATTCCTTATATATTTGTTCGCACTATTTTCGCACTATTTTCGCACTATTAGTTCGCACTTTTTTTATTTTATGGATTGCACTATTTTTTATTGTGTTGCTCTTTCACTTTTTAAATTATATGATTTTTTCTTTTTATTCAGCTTATTAACTTTATATGATTTTTAGACTTTTTTGAGAGAGAGTTGGAAAATGAAAAAAATTCTTAAAGAAGGGGGATTGTGAAAATTTTTAAATTTGATATTGAATAAAAAAATTTAATTTTTATTTTAATAATAAATTTTATATTTGGTAAATATAACAAAATAATATATTTAATAATATTTAATTAGTTAAAAAAATTTAATTAGCAAAAGATTCATAACTTAATGATGAATATGCAAACCCACTTGTTTTACCACAAACTTCATTTGAACTTATTAAAACAGATGAACCATTTTGAGTTAAAGTGAATAGTGATTTATTGTCCACAATCAAATTACACCTTTTTCGGTGAAATCTGGGACACTTACTATAAATTCTTTAGAATGTATTTGAAAGACACTTATAAATTTCTTGAAATATATTTTTTACATTTATAATAATATTTTTATACCACAAAAATATTATTATTTTTTTGACATCTTATATTTATGTTTTGTTGTTTCATTGTGTTTTATCATAAAATTTTCATATAAACAACCAAAATCACAATAGGAACAATAATATTTAAATTCTTTTTTTTTTTCTTCAATTGTTGAATGATTATTTAATTTATGCATTTTTAATGTTGTTATATTTTTTGTTTCGTAATTACAATAATCACATTTAATTGGTTCTTTATAATCACTTCTTTTTTTTTT
>Ga0172363_10001565_pt1 | contig 18500 bp, 14 predicted proteins | sample LakKivs2_kivu2a2_FD_114541 | JGI IMG/M metagenome (GOLD analysis project Ga0172363, IMG submission 114541) | Sediment microbial communities from Lake Kivu, Rwanda - Sediment s2_kivu2a2 | ecosystem: Environmental > Aquatic > Freshwater > Lake > Sediment | place: Rwanda: Western Province, Lake... | reverse complement strand
TGCAGCTATATTTGTGGGCTTTGCGAAAAGGAGTGCAATTATAAAGACCAGACAGGGGCAGTAAGAAGGAAGTTGCTTTTGCGATTTATCGCCGAGCATTATCTGCCCTACCTGAAGACAAAACCCTCTTTCCCTCCCCCCACCAAGGAAAAGGTGGCGATGATTGGAGGAGGGCCGGCCAGCTTGATGTGTGCTTATACACTGAGCAAAAAGGGTTACCAGGTCGCTATTGTGGATGAAAGTTCGGATTTAGGGGGCGCTCTGAGATTAATTCCCAGATATCGCCTTCCTAAAAATATATTGGATGCTACTCTGGATAGTTTAGTAAGGATTGCTCGTATCGACGTCAAAGAAGTCAAAATCGGGCTTAGAATGGGGGTTGGTGAGACAACGGTGGATAAACTCAGAAACGAAGGTTACCGAGCCATATTTGTTGCTATCGGCACACCTTATCCAAGACGCCTGAGATTTGGAGGAGAACTCTTGGCAGGATCAGACCTGGAAGGAGTCACGTTCGGCTTGAGCCTCCTCTTTGACGTCAACCAAAGGAAGGTCCATCCTCGGCTCTTTGAGGGCAAAAAGGTGATAGTAATAGGGGGTGGCAACGTGGCTTTCGATGCTGCCAGAACCGCTCGGCGACTTGGCGGAAAAGTTACCATTATGTGCCTAGAGAATGAAGATAAGTCTTCCAAGGACGGAATTCCCGCTGATATCGAAGAAATTGAAGGCGCCACTGAGGAAGGAGTGGGAATTATCTATTCCCGGGGTGTACAGGAGATAATTGGTGAGGATGGGAAATTCCGGAAAATAAAATCTCTTCGGTGTACATCGGTCTATGACCAGATGGGCTACATCGGATTCAACCCCAAGTTTGACTTGAGTGACGTGAAATATCTTGAAGGAGATGTGCTACTCATTACTGTCGGGCAAACTTGGTCGAGGCAACCATTCCGACTAGTGGGTCTACTGGATGAAAGAAACAGGATTGATGTCGACCCGCTTACCCTGATGAGCAATCGCAAGGAAGGGATTTTCATCGGAGGCGATGTCCGGCGAATAGGCTTGGCCGCAGAGGCTATGAGAGATGGGATGGTGGCTGCCGAGTCCATAGACCGCTACCTCAGAGGTCAAGACCTGAAGGAAGGGCGAGAGAGGGAGTATGAGAAAGCAGCTATTCCCAGGGCTGCAAATTACCAGCCTCAACCTGAGCTTGTATGGCTGCCGGCAGAAAAAAGGTTGAACTTTGAACCTTACGAGAAAGGGTTTACTCTGGAGGAGGTGGTGCAAGAGGCTGGGAGGTGTCTATACTGTGGCCCGTGTCAGAGTTGTAAAGCATGTGTGATGGCGGAGCTGCAACCTGAGATACCAAAAATCGAAGTCAATCGAGAGATATGCAGCGGATGTGGGGTCTGTGTTGGCCTATGCAGCTATGACGCCATCAAGTTGGAGAAATCCAGGGACGGAGCTGTAGCAGTTATAGATGACCGTAGGTGCAAGCGATGTGGCGTGTGTGTTGCTGCTTGCCCCAGCATGGCAATTACCCTTGAACACTGCATTGACAAAGATGTTATGGCTGAAATCGAGGGCGTGTTAGTATAAGTTTCACCGGTTATTGCATTCCCCAGGAATCGTCTTATATGTCAAAAGCAGCAAGGCAATCTCTCAAATCAGCTTCTATTAGCGTCCGGGGCATCGTTCAAGGCGTCGGCTTCCGGCCTTTCGTCTATGGACTGGCTGTCGAACACAACCTCAAGGGCTGGGTTTATAACACTTCCGAAGATGTTAAGATTGAGGTAGAAGGTGTAGCAGAGGTTATTAAGCAGTTTGCACAGGAGCTTGAGACCAAAGCCCCACCGCTGGCTCACATCGAGAACGTAACTATTGAGTATCACCCGCCTCGTGGTTATGAAAGCTTTGAAATTCGGCAGAGCCAGCCACAGGCAGGGAAATATCAGCTTATCTCTCCCGATGTCGCTACCTGCTCGGCTTGCCTTGGCGAGTTACTGAATCCTGAAGACCGCCGGTACCGCTATCCATTTACCAACTGTACCAACTGCGGCCCACGCTTTACCATAATTGAAAATATGCCCTATGACCGCCCCAAAACAACCATGCGCTATTTCCAGATGTGCCCACAATGCCAGGCGGAATATGATAATCCCCGGGACCGACGCTTCCATGCCCAACCCAATGCCTGCCCGAAGTGTGGCCCTCAAGTCCAGCTAGTTGATAACCGGGGCAATCTGGCAACCCCGATTCTATCGGGGTCGAATCCTATTGCCGCTGCCAGTCAGCTCCTCAAAGAGGGGAAAATCGTGGCCATTAAGGGCTTAGGAGGTTTTCTCCTGGCTTGCGATGCCACAAATGGTACCGCAGTTAAGACATTGCGGCAGAGGAAAAAGCGCTCCTCCAAGCCGTTTGCCATAATGGTTGCCACTGTAGAGGAAGCTAAAAGGCATTGCTACGTCTCGCCAAAGGAGGAGAAATTGCTCACCTCGCCTCAAAGCCCCATCGTGCTCATGAGGTGGAGGGAGGGCTCATCGGTGTCTCGGGAGGTAGCTCCCAATTTGCGGTTCTTAGGCATTATGCTGCCCTATACCCCGCTTCACCACATATTGCTCAGGGATACCAGCCAGCCTTTAGTAATGACCAGCGGCAATCTCAGTGAGGAGCCTATCGCCCGAGACAATGACGAAGCCTTAAGGAGGCTTTCCGGGATTGCCGATTACTTTATCATCCATAATCGGGATATTTACTCCCGCTACGATGACAGCGTGGCTATAGTAGAAAGGGGCACAAGCCAGCTTATCAGGCGGGCGCGTAGCTACGCTCCCTATCCCATCCGCCTCTCGTTTAAAACCAGGCAGGTGCTTGGCTGCGGCGCTGAAGAGAAAAATACTTTTTGCCTGACCAAAGATAACTATGCCTTCTTATCCCAGCATATCGGCGATATGGAGAATATGGAAACCCTGGAACATTTTGACCGCACTATATCCCTGTATAAAAGACTTTTCCATATACAGCCTGAAATCATTGCCCATGACCTCCACCCTGATTATCTGGCCACGAAATATGCCCGAGAGTTAGGGGAGTCCAGTATAAAGCTTATCCCTGTGCAGCACCACCATGCCCATATCGCCAGTTGTCTGGCTGATAATGGGCTGGAGTCCCCGGTTATCGGCGTGGCCTTCGATGGCACGGGGATGGGTGCCGATGGGAATATCTGGGGAGGGGAATTCCTGGTTGCCGACTACCGTAATTTTCGCAGGGCAGGTCATCTGGAATACCTGCCTTTGCCCGGCGGAGCCGCAGCCATAAAAAGACCCTACCGCACCACCATTGGCTATATTCTCACCTTATTAGGGGAAAATGCCCTTAACAATGTCATTGCGACCCCGATTTATCGGGGGAAGCAATCTCAACTAGCTTCTATCGGGCAAGTTGGCGAAGTTGAAATAGAGGTTATCAAGCGCCAGATAGAAAGGAGCATAAATTCACCGCTTACCTCAAGCATGGGACGCCTTTTTGATGCCATATCAGCCCTGTTAGGCATAAGGGGCGAAATAGATTACGAAGGACAAGCGGCTGTGGAACTGGAGATGGCTGCCTATGCAGAAGATCATGCCCATGCTCAGGAAAGCTATCCATACCACATAGTAGAAGACAAGGAAATCAGAATCGTGCACCTGAAGGACCTGCTCTCAGCCGTGATAGAAGACTTACATCAGGGTATCTCCAAGGGGAGGATATCAGTCAAATTCCACAATACCGTAGCTCAGATGATAAACGAAATGTGTCGCTTGATAGCTGACGAGACTGGCATCAGCCACGTAGCCTTAAGTGGTGGCGTCTTCCAGAATCGCTTGCTGTTGAGAAAAACGGTCAGCTTACTGGAAAGCAGTGGTTTTCAGGTCTTTACCCACCGGCAAGTACCCTGCAATGACGGCGGTATCTCCTTGGGTCAAGCCGTTATTGCCAGTTTCGCCGTATAAACAGTTACGGCTGCCAGTTCAGGAAGGGATAGGTCACGTTATTAACGATATTCCAGACGTAGGCGAGGTTAGTCTGGTTCAGTGCGACTGCGATGATGTTCCAGCTTGCCCCTGAGAAGGTGGCGATGTCCTGCATTTCCGTGGTATTCTTGCCCGTCCCGCCACCGGAAGTAGATTGTCCGCTGGTTTGGATATCCCAGAAGGAGTTGCTCACAGTACCCTCATAATTCCTTCCCACTAGACCACCAACATCCTCGTTGCCGGTTACACTACCCGTGGAATAGGACTTATTGACAGTACCCCGATTTTGCCCCACCAGACCGCCGATGAGCCACCTGCCAGTAACGTTGCCGGTGGAATAGGAGTCACCCACTGTGCCTCGATTCCATCCTACTAGACCACCAGTATACGAATCGCCAGTCGCGCTGCCCGTGGAATAGGACTTGCTCACAGTACCATAATTGTATCCCACCAGACCACCAACTTGGTCACTACTGCCACTCACGCTACCCGTAGAATAGGAGTTGCTCACAGTGGTACCGCTCATGCCCCCGACTAGACCACCAACGCGCGACTCGCCACTCACGCTGCCGCTAAAATGGGAGTTGCTCACAGGGCCTGTACTAGCTCCTACCAGACCGCCAACATGCCTATTGCCACTCACGATGCCGGTAGAATAGGAGTTGCTTACGCTGCCGCCATTCCCTCCCACCAGACCGCCAACTTGGTCACTACCACTCACGCTGCCGTCAGAATAGGAGTTGCTCACGGTGCCCCAATTAATTCCCACCAGAGCGCCAACACACACCTCCCCAACCATATAGGCATTCACCACCCCGACATTCTTGACGGTCCCTTTCTCAGCAACATAACCGAAGAGCCCTACATGATATTCGTCAAGGCGGCTGATAGACAGGTCGCTTATCTCAAACCCTTGACCATCGAAGATCCCAATAAATGGCTTATCCTGAGTGCCAATTGGCTGCCAGCCCTTCCCCTGATTGGCTGTCTCACTCGCCAATTCCTTATAACCGTCAGTAGTGGAATTGAGGTCGCACATCAAAAGACAAGTGCCACCCAAGTTGTCTCTGATGGCATCTAAATCATACCAATCCCATATTTCCATACTACGCGGAGTGACCTCACAGCCTGCCATCCCGGCAATCAAAGCTACCATAATCAAAAAGACACAAAATCTTGCCACGTAACAGCTTAGTTTTTCCAACATCTCTATCCTATAACATTATATCACACTCTTTGCGCTGTCAAAGGGTCGATTCGACATGTGCGCCAATCGGGATAGCACCTCACGGGCGAGCCTACTTCCCTGGCCGTATAAACAGTTACGGCTGCCAGCTCAAGAAAGGATATGTCACATTATTAACGATATTCCAGACGTAGGCGAGGTTAGTCTGGTTCAGTGCGACTGCGATTATGTTCCAGCTTGCATCTAAAAACGTGATGATGTCCTGCATTTCCGTGGTATTCTTGCCTGTCCCGCCACCGGAAGTAGATTGTCCGCTGGTTTCGATGTCCCAGAAGGAGTTGCTCACGGGGCCACCAACATCGTTAACTCCCACCAGGCCGCCGACTGATGAATTGCCAGTCACATTGCCGCGGGAATAGCATTTGCTCACAGTGCCGCTCATGTCGTTAACTCCCAGCAGACCCCCGACATCCAAATTCCCAGTCACGCTAGCGGTGGAATAAGAATTGCTCACAGTGCCATGACTAAGCCCCACCAGACCGCCGACGCGCGAATCGCCACTTACGCTGCCTGTGGAATAAGAGTTACTCACAGTTTCCTCACTATATCCCAGCAGCCCGCCAATAGATAAATTGCCGGTCTCATTGCCTGTGGCATAGCAATTGCTCACAGGGCCTTGATTGTACCCCACCAGACCGCCAACTGAAATATTGCCGCTTGCGCTGCCGATGGCATAGGAGTTGCTGACAGTGCCCATATTTATTCCCACCAGACCACCGACATAGTCATCGCCAATCACGGTGGAATTCACCACGCCGACATCTTTTATGACGCCGTCGTCATAAACGCAACCGAAGAGCCCTACTAGGAATTCATCAGGCCGGTTGATATATAGGTCACATATCTCGTGTCCTTGTCCGTCAAAAGTGCCCGTAAAGCTTCCATAGGAAGACTGAGGGGTAGAAGTTCCGATAGGCTGCCAGCCCTTTCCCCCATTAGCTGTCGGGCTCGCCAGCTCAGTATAACCGGGAGTGGTGGAATCAAGGTCGTTCATCAGAGTGTGGTTGCCAGCCAGGTTGTTCCTGACGGCATCCAAATCATACCAATCCCGTATTTCCAGGTTTTGGGAAGGAGGAATATAAACACAGCCTCCCATCCCGGCAATTAAGGCCGCCACAACCAAAGAGACGCTGACTTTTGCCAAGTAACGATTCAGTTTTCCCGACATCTCTATTAAATCATTATAAGCTACCTTTGTTAAAATCCTGTTAAGTAATTAAATATATGTCACAATTTTTTGAATGATTATATCGCACTAGCTGCACTGTCAAGGTGGCGATTTGGCGTGTGCTCCAGTTGGGATATCGCCTCACGGGCGAGCCTATTTTCTTGGCCTTATAAAGAGGAACATAAGCAGGGCAGCGATGCTTTTGGCATCGCAGATTTCGCCCGAGGCGATAAGTCGGGGTATCTTATCCCGGGGAACTCGCACCAGCTCGATGTTATCAGTATCCTCAGCCACCAGACGAGCGGGCACAAGGTCGGTAGCCAGAAAGCAATGGAGGTACTCCGTGCCATAGCCTGGGGTGGCATAAAAGCCCCCCAATTTGTCTATTTTCCGGGGGAAATAGCCAATTTCCTCCTGTAATTCGCGGCGCACGGAGTCCATGGGCCCTTCACCCGGGTCAATGCCACCAGCTGGTATTTCCAGAAGAAACTTGTCCACAGCATGGCGGTACTGGCGAACTAGAAGGACATTACCCTGTTCATCAAGAGCCACTACGGCTATACAATCGCTGTGCTCCACCACCTCTCTGGTAGTCTTTGTACCGCCAGCCTTCTCCACGGTGTCCACGCGTATATTTACCGCGCGCCCCTGATAAATCTGCTGGGTAGCTAGCTTCTTCTCCGGCTTCACTATATTCCACCTCCTACCTATACTCAATTGCCAAGGTTCTTATTAATTTTCCCTCCCCTAGCGGGAGGGAGCTAGAGGGAGGGGGATTTCACCCTCACCTTAATCCTCTCCCATTAAGGGAGAGGAATTTTATTACGAGATTTTGCAGTTAGCTTCAGTTAAAATGGCATCGTGTTACTTGCGGAGCTTCAAAGGTAACAAATAAGAGCTACCTCATCGCAGTTGGGAAACTTGGGACAGCGATAGCATTCCGCCCATACCTTTTGGGGCAGCTCCGTTTTGTCTATTAGTTGGAAGCCATTTTTTTCAAAAAAAGCCGGCTTACGAACGAGACAAAAAACCCTGGGTATGCCTAATGCCCTGGCCTCTTCCAGACAGGCCTGGACAAGCGAAGTACCAATCCTTTTGTTCTGTTCCTGTTCGTTGACAGCCAGAGACTTGATTTCCGCCAAATCAGCCCAGGTAACGTGCAATGCCGCACAAGCGATAACCCGACCTCGTTTCCTGACCACGAAGTAATCTCTAATATTCTCATATATCTCAGATAAGGCACGAGGCAGCATCTCCCCCTTATCAGCAAAATCGCTGATAATCCGGTGCATAGAGTTAGCATCGCTCACCCTTGCCCTATCAACCTTTATATCAGCTTTCATTTCTTCCCCCTCCCAGTTTTTGCCACAGCGACCCATAGAAATATGTTGGCTTGTGAATTCTTAAGAAGCGAGCTATGTGAGGGCTGAGCTTCACTTCGACATTTTGCCCGTCTGATAAGGGCAATTCAACTTGCCCGTCAATGCTCAGTATGACCTTTTCTCTGGGGGCAACCTTCAACTCAACTATGCTCTGCGGAGGCAGTACCAAGGCGTGACTCAATCCCAGGTGGCAGGATATTGGTTGGAGGACAATTTCCCTAGATTGAGGATGAAGAATTGGTCCGCCAGAGGCTAGGGCATAGCTGGTGCTCCCAGTAGCGGTGGCCACAATTATGCCGTCAGCCCGATAAGTGGTCAGCACTTTGCCATCAATTTCGGCTTTTATGTTGACCAGGCGAACTGCCACACTTCGTAGCACGACATCGTTTAGGGCATGAAAGGTTTTGTTTTCAACCCGAGCCTCGAGCATGGCCCTTTCCTCGATCCAGCCTTTTCCCTTGAGCAAATCGGGCAAATTAGACAAAACCTCGTCGCCATCCATCTCCGTGATGAACCCGAGCCTGCCCAGGTTTATACCTAAAATGGGCACTGACAAGGGAGTTACGATTCGGGCAGAACGGAGGATAGTGCCATCTCCGCCAATACTCAGAATTAACTCCGTGCCGGGCACCCGGGGTTTAGCTTTATCCTCCTCCCAAGCTGAGCATCGCCACGAAGAGACTCCCTGAGAGGATAGAAACTCTTCCAGTTTCTCAGCTAATTCTTGGGCTTTCTCCAGGAGAGGGTGATATAGAATACCAATACGTTTCACAGGTAGCGAAGTGTAGCACTGGCGAATTCTGACTGTCAAACCAACTAGCAGATGCGAGGTAGCAATTCCCCGGATAGCATATCCACGATTCGGGAGGAGCCGAGCTTGGTTTTCATTACCACCTTCCCCGGGTGCTCGTTGGTTACTTCGCCAATAATGACGGCATCTCTACCATAGATATTTTTTCTCATCCGAGCCAGAATCTTATGGGCATCGGCGGGGTCAACTATGGCTACCAGCTTGCCTTCATTGGCCACATAAATGGGGTCCAGTCCCAGGAGCTCGCAGGCAGCTTTAACCTCTTCTTTCACGGGTATCTTAGCCTCTTCTACCACAATGCCCACCTTCGATTGCCGGGCCAATTCGTTGAGCGTGGTGGCTAGCCCACCTCTGGTAGGGTCACGCATACAATGAATCCTGGACGAGACCCCCAGCATCTGAGACACTAATTTATTCAAGGGAGCACAGTCGCTTTCCAGGGTCATGGCGAACCTTAGTCCTTCACGCTGACTCATTATAGCTATACCATGGTCGCCAATGGTGCCACTCAGCAGGACCTTATCGCTGGCTCTGGCGTTAGCTCCTGAGATATCAACTCCGGGAGAGATTATCCCTACTCCCGAGGTGGTGATGAACAACTTATCAGCTTGTCCGCGATTTACCACCTTGGTATCCCCAGCGATGATACTGACCTCGGCTTCTTCAGCGGCTTCCTTTATTGATTGCACTATCTGCTCAAGCTCACTTAGGAGAAAGCCTTCTTCTATGATTGCCGAGAGGCTCAAATAGAGAGGCTTAGCTCCATTCATAGCTAAGTCGTTCACCGTGCCGCAAACGGCCAGCTTGCCAATATCGCCGCCCGGGAAAAAGATGGGGTTTACCACGTAGCCATCGGTGGTGAAAGCCAGGCGCCCGCTGGCTTCGAAAATAGCTGAATCATCCAATTTGTTCAGTACCGGATTAGCCAGGAAGGGAAGGAATTTTTTCTCCACCAGTTCGTGGCTCAATTTGCCACCGCTGCCATGGGCTAAAAGAATACTGTCATCCATAAGCCTGCTCTATATCTACCCTAGAAACCTGACAAATTTTCCGGAGTCCCGTATTGATAATAGGCGGCGCAGGCGCCTTCACTGGAGACCATGCAGGGACCGACAGGGCGTTCCGGGGTGCAAACCTTTCTAAAGAGTTGGCACTCCAGTGGTGTCGCTGCGCCACGGATTACATCCCCGCATCGACATCCCTTAGGCTCTTTCGGTGGTTTCAGACTCACGGGAAAAGCCTTGTCGGCGTCAAATTGCTCGTATTTTCCTCTTATTTTCAAGCCGCTGTGAGGAACAATTCCAATCCCCCGCCAGTTAGCTTCACCAATCTCAAAAATATTTTCCATCAGTTGCCGGGCTTTTCTATTTCCCTCGGGCTTTACTCCTCGGGGGTAAGCTATTTCCACTTTGGGCTCGCCATTTTCAATTTGTTCCACCAACTTATCTATACATAACAAGATATCCAATGGTTCAAATCCCGAGATGACACAGGCCACTTCATAATCCCGGGGGATAAATTCATAGGGATGGGAACCAATTATAACACTAACATGTCCAGGACAGACGATGCCGTCTAGCTTTACCTCGCCGGAGTCGAGCAGCGTTTTCATCACTGGCGGGGTCAGCTTATTAAGGGATAGAACGTAGAAGTTTTCTATTTTCTCCTGTTGTGCCTTCAGTATAGAAGCAGCGATAGTGGGCGCCGTAGTCTCAAAGCCGATGCCCAGGAAGATGACTGATTTCCCAGAGTTGGCTTTGGCTGTCTCTACCGCATCTATAGTGGAATATACTATTCGGACATCGGCTCCTTCGGCTTTCGCCTGTTGCAAGCTCGAGTAGCTGCCGGGGACTCTTATCATATCTCCAAAAGTTGTGATGATAACGTCGGGCAAGTGTGCCAGGGCAATGGCTTTGTCCAGGTCAGCGGTGGCGGTAACACAGACAGGGCAGCCCGGCCCCGACCTCATTTCTACCGTTTTGGGAACCAGTTGGCGAATTCCATATCGCAGTATGGCATGTGTGTGCCCACCGCAAAATTCCATTAGTCTTATCGTCTTGGTGGAGCGCTGAGCAATTTTGCGTGCTAGTCCCCTGGCTAGCTTGCTGTCTTGATACTCATCAATGAACTTCACTTAGACTTGCTATCTCTTCCAGTAGCTTCAGGGTTTCCTTGGCTTCAGCCTCATTTACAACGCCTATAGCATATCCCGTATGAAGCAATACGTAATCCCCCACCTTGGCCTCTGGGGTAAAAGTAATGCTAACTCGGCGCCTCACCCCGGCGATTTCCGTTTCCGCCTCATCCCCATCTATGGCAACAATCTTTACCGGCACTGCTAAACACATGGCTGCCCGTATTTTAGCCTAAGTTCGCCTATAATACAAACTCCAGATTTTTGCAGTTGCCAGATTTAGCGGGCCTCTTTCGTCATTGCGAGTCCCGATAAATCGGGACGAAGCAATTCCGTTGGAAAAATAGAGTTGATTCCCTTTTTCTGCTTGCAAGGGCAGGCAGATATAAAGTAATAGGGGATATAATCCTTCATAAAATTGTAACATATATTTGAAAATTAACAAGATCTTAACAATATTGGTGTACCATATTATGAGTTGGATATTCCGGGAAACTGCGAACTGTCAAGCAGGAGGTGAGACATGAAGAAAATCCTCAATAGGAGGAGGCAGCATCGCATAGCCAGAGCTAGCGTCTTCTTGACTATAGTAGCATTAATTGCCGGAATGGTGGGCTGTATTCTGCCCGAGGCTGAATACACCCCCATGGTTGCGGCTTCGTATCATGTGGTGGGGCTTAAGTCCGACGGCACCGTGGTCGCCGTGGGACACAACTGGTGGGGGGAGTGTAATGTCGGTAGCTGGAATCACATTATCCAGGTCGCCGCAGGCGGGTATCACACGGTGGGGATTAGGTCCGACCACACCGTAGTCGCCGCAGGATCATTCTGGCAGGGGCAGCGGGATGGTATCGGCAACTGGACGAACATCATCCAGGTCGCCGCAGGCGAGTATCACACGGTGGGGCTTAGGTCCGACCACACCGTGGTCGCCACGGGCGGCGTGGGCTACGACTATGGGCAGTGCAATGTCGGTAATTGGACAAACATTGTCAAGGTCGCCGCAGGCGGGCTTCACACAGTGGGGCTTAAGTCCGACCGCACCGTGGTCGCCATGGGATACAACGACTACGGGCAGTGTAATGTCGGCAACTGGACGGACATCGTCCAGGTCGCCGTAGGCTGGTATCACACAGTGGGGCTTAAGTCCGACGGCACCGTGGTCGCCGTGGGATACAACGACTACGGGCAGTGCAATGTCAGCAACTGGACGAACATCGTCCAGGTCTCCGCAGGCTACTCCCACACGGTGGGGGTTAAGGCCGACGGCACCGCGGTCGCCGTGGGAGATAATGTGGACGGGCAGTGCGAGGTCGGCGGCTGGACGGGCATCACCCAGGGCGCCGCAGGCATCTATTACACAGTGGGTCTTAAGGCCGACGGCACCGTGGTCGCCGTGGGAGGAAGCGACTGCGGACAGTGTGATGTCGGCACCTGGACGAACATCATCCAGGGCGCCGCAGGCCGCTATCACACGGTGGGTGTTAAGTCCAACCACACCGTGCTGGCAGTGGGAGATAACTGGGGCGGGCAGTGCGATGTCGGCAACTGGACGGATATCAATCAAGTCGCCGCAGGCTACTGGCACACGGTGGGACTTAGATCCAACGGCACTGCGGTCGCCGTAGGATGGAACGACGATGGACAGTGCGCTGTCGGCAGCTGGGGGAATATCACCCAGGTCGCCGCAGGCAAATTGCATACAGTAGGGCTTAAGTCCGACGGCACCGTGATCGCCGTGGGAGCCAACTCCAACGGGCAGTGCGATGTCGGCGGTTGGAAGAATATCACCCAGGTCGCTGCGGGCGGCTGGCATACAGTAGGGCTTAAGTCCGACGGCACCGTGGTTGCCGTGGGAGCCAACTCCAACGGACAGCGCGAGGTCAGCGGCTGGACGAACATCACGCAGGTCGCCGCAGGCGAATTGCACACGGTGGGGCTTAAGTCCGACGGCACCGTGGTCGGCGTAGGAGATAACGACTACCGACAGTGCGATATCGGCGGCTGGGGGAATATCACCCAGGTCGCCGCAGGTCGCTATCACACAGTGGGGCTCAAGGACGACCACACCGTAGTCGCCGTGGGATATAATGGCTATGGACAGCTTGAGGTTGGCAGCTGGACAGACATCATCCAGGTCGCCGCGGGTTGCTACCATACCGTAGGGGTTAAGTCCGATGGCACCGTGGTCGCCGCAAGCCTTGTGGTTGAGCTTGCTAAATGGAACCTGGGCTAGGCAGCACCGTAGGAGGGACAAAAGGAATATGTTCAGAGCGTTTGGCTGAACTCCCGCTGAAGCTCTGTCGAAGAATAAGGATCTTGAGGAAACCGAGCTGTTACGGAGGAAGTGAAATATGAAGACAATATTTAGTTCGTGGAGATACCCTTACCTGGCCAGAGTTGGCATCTTTTTGGTTACGGCAGCCTTAATTGCCACGATGGCGGGCTGTGCTGGTGGTGGTGCTGGGGCTCCTCCTTATTATGAACTCAGTATCAACAGCACCGCTGGAGGGTTGGTAACCACCCCGGGAGAGGGGACTTTTAACTATGACCCGGGAGAATCAGCAGACCTGGTGGCCCAGGCTGGGGGGAGTTACTGCTTCGTCGAGTGGACTGGCGATGTGAGCAGCATTGGTGACGCCGACGCCGCCATAACCTACATCATCGTGAACGGCAACTGTTCCATAACGGCTAACTTTGGGCCCAAACGCACCCCCATGGTCGCGGCAGGCAGCTGGCACACGGTGGGGCTCAAGGCCAACGGCAGGGTGGTCGCCATGGGAGATAACTCCTACGGGCAGTGCGATGTCAGCATCTGGAGAGGCGTCACCCAAGTCGCTGCAGGCGACAATCACACGGTGGGGCTTAAGTCCGACGGCACCATGGTCGCCGTGGGATTGAACACCTCAGGGCAATGCGATATCGGCAACTGGACGAACATCACTCAGGTCGCTGCAGGCGGCCTTCACACGGTGGGGCTTAAGTCCGACGGCACCGTGATCGCCGTGGGATTGAACACCTCCGGGCAGTGCAATGTCGGCAACTGGACGAATATCACCAAGGTCGCTGCAGGCGGCTTTCACACGGTGGGGCTTAAATCCAACGGCACTGTGGTCGCTGTGGGGGAAAATGGCGACGGGCAGTGCAATGTCGGCAACTGGACGAACATCGTCCAGGTCTCCGCAGGCTACTCCCACACGGTGGGGGTTAAGGCCGACGGCACCGTAGTAGCTGTGGGACAGAACTACGATGGGCAGTGCAATGTCGGCAACTGGACGGCCATCACTCAGATCGCCGCAGGTGGCTTGCACACGGTGGGGCTTAAGTCCAACGGCACAGTGGTCGCCGCGGGAAACAACTCCTACGGGCAGTGCAACGTCGGCAGCCAGAGCTGGACAGACATTGTGCAGGTCAGCGCAGGCGATAGTCACACAGTCGGACTCAGGTCCGATGGCTGGGTGGTCGCCACGGGAAACAACGCCTACGGGCAGTGCAACGTCGGCTGGACGGATATCACCAAGGTCGCCATAGGGGGATATCATATAGTGGGGCTTAAGTCCGATCACACAGTGGTCGCTGTGGGAGATAATGACTACGGGCAATGCGATGTCAGCGGCTGGGGAAATATCACCCAGGTCGCCGCAGGCTACCGTCATACTGTGGGGCTTAAGTCTGATCACACCGTGGTCGCCGTGGGAGATAACTACGACGGGCAGTGTGATACTGGCGGCTGGGCTAATATTACTCAGGTCGCCGCAGGCGGCGAACACACAGTGGGGCTTAAGTCCGATGGCACCGTAGTCGCCACGGGAGAAAACGCCTATGGTCAGTGCGATGTCGGCGGCTGGACAAACATCACCCAAGTCGCCGCAGGCTATTCTCACACGGTGGGGCTTAAGTCGGACGGCACAGTGGTCGCCGTGGGAAGGAACCACAGGGGGCAGTGCTATGTCACCAGCTGGACGGGCATCACCCAAGTCGCCGCAGGCTACGATCACACGGTGGGGCTCAAGTCCACCGGCACAGTGGTCGCCGTGGGAGATAACGACTACGGGCAGCGCAATGTCGCCTCTTGGACGAACATCACTCAGGTCACCGCAGGCAACTATCACACGGTGGGGCTTAAATCCGATGGCACCGTCGTCGCAGTGGGAGATAACTACAGCGGTCAGTGCGATGTCGGCAGCTGGAAGGACATTATCCAAGTCGCCGCGGGCCGGTTTCGCACGGTGGGTCTCCAGGACGATGGTATCGTGATCGCCACAAGCTTGGTTACCCATTGGAATCTGCTGCTTGCGTTGCCACCGTTGCGGTATCCACCCCCACCACCCGAACCCCCACCCAGCCCAGGCGGTTGCTTCATCGCCACCGCAGCCTACGGCACACCAATGGCTGAGGAAATCCAAATTCTCCGTGAATTCAGAGATGAATATCTGCTCATCAACCCGCTGGGGCAAGCCCTAGTAGCCTTCTATTACAAGGTCAGCCCACCACTGGCTGAGTTCATAACTGAGCATCCCAGTCTGAAGCCAATAGTGAGGGCTGGGCTGGTGCCCGCTGTGGCTATGAGCGCCATAGCCATCCACACTACTCAAGCTGAGAAGGTAGCCATATTAAGCTTGTTGGTGCTGGTTTCAGTCGCGCTGGTGATCTGGGCGACCAAGCGGCGAGGCAAAGGGCCAGAGTATATCCGAAGGTGAAATTGGATATTGGCCTGCTGTAATACTGCCACGACTTTGCGACAGTGCTCTCCCGGCATAAAAATTTTTACTCTAAGGCCGTTTAATTGTTGTCGCCTGCTGAACAACCTCAAAAAGACATCGTATTGACGCTAGTTAGGCACTGTGCTATGTCATGCGACATAATTTATTTAGAAGCATGAGTTAAATCGCCCCCAAAGAATCTGTTAGAAATCTGGTAATAATCTCTTGGCGCAAACACCGGAAATGGGTTGACGGCGTGGGACGAGGGTGGCAAAATGTTGGGCAAAGTTGGAATCTATAGAAAGTCTCTGAAGGAGGTGTTCAATGAAAGGACCATTAGTATTGGCTGTATTAGCAATAGTGTTGGCCATTGCAGCTCTAATTCTGGCTGTTGTCTTGCCTGGGGCACAAGGGCCAGTCGGGCCTGAGGGGCCACAAGGGCCAGCTGGACCAGCCGGGCCTGAGGGGCCACAAGGACCGGCTGGACCCGAGGGGCTACAAGGACCAGCCGGACCTAGCATGATTGTCGCCATGGGTAGGGTTAGTAGGGATGGGAGTATTGGAGCAGCATTAAACGTTTCCGCAGTAACTTGGAATAGTGGCCAATCACGGTGGGAAATTACACTCGATGGTATAGATTATATAGCCTGGGACTATGTAACAGTCGTTAGTGTTATGTACAGGACCGGTGTTAGCGGATATGCTGACTATAGCAGCGTAGGTGGCAAGCTATTAGTAGAAATATTCGATGCAAATGGGACTCCAATAAAGGAGGGTTTCAGCTTCGTCGTTTTCAACGTGACTGCATCGTAGCAACCTGTTGTCTATTATACGTTTATTCGGACCTGTGAGGCTCTGCTTTAGGTTGGCTTGCCTGATTTGCACTGCTTTAATCGTGAAGGAAAGGATTCTTCCACGCCTTGAAAGCTACTTTGTAGTTGCCTGATTTATCAAGACGAAGCAATCTTGTGGAGGGGATAATGGGATTGCCACGTCCCGATAAATCGGGACTCGCAATGACAAAAAGGGAAGGCTGGCAATGACAACTGCACAATTGCTAAAAAATCTCAGAAAACATCGTATTGACGCTATTTAGGCATTATGCTATTTTATGCGACATAATTCATTTGAGGGAGCATAGATTAAATCAACCCCGATAAAGTCTGACCTTAATTTACCGGGGCTCCACGAAAACTGCGAGATTTTCATAGGGTGAGTTAAATGCGAAGCGATATGATAAAGAAAGGAATCGAGCGGGCGCCTCACAGGGCGCTGCTGCGGGCTGTCGGTTGCTCTTCAGATGACTGGGATAAGCCATTTATTGGAGTAGTCAATAGCTTTACCGAGATTGTCCCCGGGCATATCCATCTGCAAACAATTGCCAAGGCGGTAAAGGAAGGGATTCGCAGTCGGGGTGGGGTGCCTTTTGAGGTCAATACCATAGCTGTTTGCGATGGTATCGCTATGAACCATCCGGGCATGAAATACAGCTTGCCCAGCCGAGAACTCATTGCTGACTCGGTGGAAATCCTAGTTCAGGCTCATGCCTTCGATGGACTGGTACTCATCCCGAATTGTGATAAGGTCGTCCCTGGGATGCTAATGGCCGCAATCAGGCTTAATTTGCCTTCGGTCTTTGTGAGTGGTGGTCCCATGCTCGCCGGGAAGTTTGCCCGGAGAAACACTGCCAGGCCCGTTGACCTTATTACGGTCTTTCAAGCTGTAGGAGAAGTGGCTAAAGGCAAGATGACCAAGGCTGAGTTGCAGGAGTTGGAGATGGTTGCCTGTCCTGGGTGTGGGAGTTGTGCCGGGCTATTCACTGCTAATACTATGAATTGTCTCTGCGAAGCTTTGGGGATGGCTTTGCCAGGTAATGGCACAATACCCGCAGTGGAAGCACGGCGTATCCAACTCGCCTATAAAGCCGGGCAGCAAGTCATGGAAGCGCTGGCCGAAGATATTCGGCCTAAAGACGTTATCACCAGGGATTCTCTTTATAATGCCTTTGCCATGGACATGGCCCTGGGTGGCAGCACAAATTCCGTGTTACATCTCGCCGCTATAGCGCACGAGGCTGGGATAGATTTTCCCTTGTCCTTGATAAACGAGATTAGCGACTCGGTTCCTAATATCTGTAAAATAAGCCCAGCCAGCGATTATCATATTGAGGACTTGGACTTAGCCGGTGGCATTCCGGCGATAATGCACGAGCTATCAGGATTGCTCAAGCTGGAGACGAACACGGTTTTGGGCAAGCCAATAGGCGACATAGCCAGGAAAGCCAAAGTTAAAAATAGAAAGGTAATTCGCCCCTTGTCACAACCGTATGCCCCTACTGGTGGTATTAGCATATTATTTGGCAATTTGGCGCCTGATGGCAGTGTGGTGAAAAGTGCTGCAGTAGCTTCTGAGATGTTAATTCATCGGGGTCCAGCGCGAGTTTTCAATAGTGAGGAAGAAGCTACGGCGGCGATAATGAAAGGCAAATTTAAGTCGGGCGAGGTAATCGTCATCCGCTATGAGGGCCCCAAGGGAGGGCCAGGAATGCGGGAGATGTTAGCAGCCACTTCTCTCCTCAGCGGTATGGGTATGGATAAAGAGGTGGCTCTCATTACGGATGGACGCTTTTCCGGAGGCACGCGAGGAGCAGCCATTGGTCATGTCTCTCCTGAGGCAGCCGAGAAAGGTCCTATAGCGGCTTTGCGGAATGGCGATATGATTAACATAAACATACCTAAGCACAAATTGGAAGTGGAATTAAGCCAGAAAGAGCTAAAACAACGGCTGGCTTCATTGCCTTCCTTCGAACCCAAGATTAAAACTGGCTATCTTAAGAGGTATAGTGATAAAGTAAGCTCGGCCAGCACTGGTGCGGTGTTTGCCGAGTAAGGAGCCATTCTAATGAAGAAAACTGGTGCTCAGATTCTCTGTGAAGGTTTAATTAAAGAGGGGGTAGAGGTTATTTTCGGCATTCTTGGTGGCGCTGTCTTACCGATATATGATACCTTCCCCCAATATCCTCAACTCCGCCATATATTAGTTC
>Ga0172363_10001562_pt1 | contig 18513 bp, 16 predicted proteins | sample LakKivs2_kivu2a2_FD_114541 | JGI IMG/M metagenome (GOLD analysis project Ga0172363, IMG submission 114541) | Sediment microbial communities from Lake Kivu, Rwanda - Sediment s2_kivu2a2 | ecosystem: Environmental > Aquatic > Freshwater > Lake > Sediment | place: Rwanda: Western Province, Lake... | reverse complement strand
TGAAGTAGCTAAAGAACTTCGAGGTTATGCCACAAAGGTTGGTGGAAGAGAACAACTCGCCATAGAAGCCTTCGCCGACGCCATTGAGGTAATACCAAGAACGTTAGCTGAAAACGCAGGACTGGAACCCATAGACATACTAGTAGAACTGAGGGCTGCACACGAGAAAAAAGACGGAGAATACATGGGAGTAAATGTTTTCACAGGAAAAATCGAAAACATGCAAGAAAACGGAGTGGTGGAGCCACTAGTAGTGAAGGAACAAGCAGTGAAATCAGCCGCAGAATCCGCGTCAATGATACTCCGCATAGATGACGTAATAGCATCCACAAAACCAAAAGAAGGAATGGGAAAACCGCCAACAGGCGGTGGAGAAGGCGAAGAATACTAAAAGCTACCCAGTTTTTCTCACGTTTCTACCTTGTTTTAGACATCAAAAATTTAAACCCGAAACACTATTTCATTTTTGAAGGCTCCGGTAGTATAGTCCGGTCAAACCTTATTAAGGGACTATGTATAACGGCCTCTCGACACAATTTACAGTAGGAAGAAAGCCGTGGACCCGGGTTCAAATCCCGGCCGGAGCACCATTTTACTAGTAAAACTTATATCCTTCCCGATTGAGAAGTTCTGGCATAAGGAGCAAATCTCGCTGTCCGCATGAGACATCAGGCTTCAACCTCTTAGGTCACGGCAAAAGCGGAAAAGTCCTTTCTTCTGTTGCTTCAAACATTTTTCAGACTCGTGATTCTAATCAATTCCCTTGGTTGAGCCACGAGTTTCCAAATGAACAATACGTAAACATGAATAGAACTAGAAACAAGCACTCTTCAAACGCTTTGCAGGACATGCTAACCTGCGTGTTTGAATAAAGAAGGAATAAAAAGATGACAGAATAATATCGGCACTAGGCACGAATTTATTGAGTTAGAACTCATAAGAGATTTAAATCGGTATAGGCTATTTAACGTGGGGATAAAAAGATGGAAGTATCGTGGTACCAAGTCAAGCAGAGGGAAGATAGGCACAGGTTTTCTAGTATGGCCAGCGATGCTTTGCTTGGCTTAAAGATAATTGAAACAAAGATGAAAGTCGGTGCTGCGATTGAGTATTCCAGCTCTGAACTGAAAAAACTCCTGCATACAGGGGAGATTTTGATAAACTCTATTCTTGGAGGAATAGAGTTTTTGAGAGGAAGTGTAACAACAAAGAGTTTGAACCCGGAATTGATTTTTGTCATTAACCGCATTCGACGCGAAGACTATCTGTCTCTTGATGAGCTCGAAGAGAAATGTAGAATAGCGTTGGAAGCTCTCCAATATGCGGAGAGTGGAAAACCTAGCTTGGAAAGACTTAGTGCTGCTGAACATTTATTCAATGACATCGCCACTTCCTCAAGAATTGAGAGCAGAACTCTGTTCTGACGACAGTTCAGGGGTCTGTCCTTTGAGGAAGTTGAATGACTCGATACGAGAGAGGCAAAGTCACTTAGCAAAATGCAAACAATACCTCCAAGCAAAACTGCAGCAAGAAGGCCATCCCCAGATTTATCAACTTGTTTTGGATCGAATAAGTTTAATCAATGACCATTTTAGGAAGATAGATGAGATCTTAGGTCTCATTGAAAAGGTGTCTTCACTCGTTAGGGAAACCGCTGCAGTCTCCAGTCTTTGCGCACCGTTTTATAACCAAATCTTTTCAAGATCGCAGGAAATCGAAGCTATTATAGGGGTATTAGATGATATTTGGAGTGATTATATAACCTTCGACAATTTCTCCAAGAAATTCAGCGACCTTTCTCACATATTTTCGCAACTTTGTGACGAGATTTCAGCCCCTCTAGGTTCTCGCTTCAGTATGATCCTCCCTGGAAACAGTTTCGGGTACTTAAGATATACAAACGTATCCAGAAACCTATTCAGAATATATGTCCCGATATCAGCTGTTGAAAATCCTCATGTCTGGCCCATTATTGCTCACGAGATAGGTCACGCTTTTTCTTTTCTCCCTGCCATCGAAGAACAGATAGAGGCGGAATGCGGACCTCTAATTTCTCAACACTTAAGGTCCATCCGAGAAAGGGTCCAAAGGAGTAGGGAGGACTTCACAGACATAGAATATGTTCTATCGCGCTCTTGGTATCAATGGGTCTCGGAAATATGGGCAGACTTGTTTGCTCTTCGAAGAGTAGGACCATGTTTTATCGACTCTGAAATATCTGAGTTGATGGCGTTTGATCCTTTCCACCTAAGCATGGAACCTTCGGGTCGCTTGTTTACCTCTTCGCATCCCCCGCCAGATGTTCGAATAAAAATACTGATACGTTACTCCAATCAATGGTTCTCTGATATGGCCAATCATGTTTTGACTCTTCAAGAACTATGGAACGAAATGTCGTCAAGCCGAACGAGTCCTACCCTAGAAGAGCATCGTGAGTTGTTTGATCTCCTCTGCGACAACCAAGTGTTACAGCCAATGGAACAAAAAACAGCTGTTTTGCTTGATCAACTGGTTCCACTTCAGAAAATATCGATGTCGTCCTTTGAGACCTCCATGAGTACTCGCCCAATTAATATTACGGATGCGCTTTCTTCTTTCTTATGTGAAGGGAAAATAGATAGCAACTTCGTTGAAGAGCTTGCCAAAGAGATCAAACTGGCAACTTAGAAGCGGGCGAAACGCCTTTCTCTGCGAATAACGCACGGTTTTCGGCGAGACTAATTACAATTGGCAATTTTGTCGGTTTGTCTCCAGCTATCCAGTTCAATTCAGACAAGTAGAAAATGTCTCCAAGCACCTTTCTGATGTCTATTTGCCCGTAAAGATTGAGGAGTTTAATGAGTAATGGCTGCGCAACTCTTTTTCTGATTAGTGGGTAACCAGTTGTGCAAAGAACACCTAAATTTCCATTGACAAGAGTGAAACGACCCATAACAGGGTTTTGAACTAGTCTATTTTCTCTTCCGAACATTCTGTATGGAACATCCTTGTGAATCTCAGCAATGGAGAGGTTAAGTGTTTGGACAGTGTTAGGGTTTACGACCTCCTGCACTGCTTCGATTATACCTTGTCTTTCTTCTTGTAATAATCGTCCGTCTCTGTAGATAATAATCCTCATGTTCTGTCGGCACTTGGCCTTCGACAGAAGTTTTTTGATAGCCATTTTTATTCTGCTAGTTTCAACGATCTCACCCGTCTGTGTAGTTCCAATATCAGTTCCGACGATTCTCCCTTGGTTGTCGAAGAGGTACCCATAACATGCTACTTTTGCCTCTTTACCTCCGACATCAATCCCGATGTGACAATCAGCATGCAAGGGATCACCCAAGACCCAAGGTAGGCCACCAGCTTGAATAAATATCCCCATAGCCATTGTGAAAACGATGCCATAATAACGCGCAAGACTTCTGCTTTTTCTTTCTTCATCCATCATTTTCTTTATTGAGTCTTTCAAAACGACGTTAGCCATCGAAATACCTTGAGAAGGAGCTGGAAGTTCGGCCTTGACAAAGTCGTATTCCGGTGCTTCTTTTGAAGGAAGAAATACAATGAAGAAAGAAGTTTTCATTCTATCTCTATATTCGCTGATTTTCTCAGCTAAGTCGTAGTAGTCTTTTGTCGAGATCTCCTTGGGTTTTGGAGAAAGTGCAGTTCGATAGTATTTTTGCATACAATCTTTAAGGTCGTTGTAAAATTCGAGAATAATATCACGGTTGAAATCGGCGCGGTATATTAAGCACGTTTCCATTATGGTAGGCTTTTCAAATGGACCATATCGCATCAAGCAGTCTGTTTTGAAGTTCTTCACTTCCTCATAGCTCCTAGGTTTGACGGCCCGTGCGTCTCCAAAAACCAAGGATGGAAAAGGAATAAGCCCAAACGGAAAATCTTGATCTGTAGCCATTCGAGTACTGAATTCAACTTTGATGTCGGCAAGTCTTAGGCTAGAGAGAGCATTTCTGTAGTCGAGAATCGCTCTCCATCTTTTGTGAGGTGGCAAGAATATGTGTTCTTTTTGTATTTCTGGTGATACCTCGTCTGTTGTTAATATAGGTTTCAGCAAACTCGGGGCATGATGAGCCAATTCAAGACTTTCTCCATATCTCAGAAAAGCGATGGGTTCTGATTGTTGAATGCTGGTTATTCCATATCTGTTTTTTTGATATTCAATGACACTCGTTAATCGCTTCGTATTTGGGTCTGTAAATGAAGGAGTATCAACTGTTTTCTTGGGATCTAGGCTCACTATGCGGCTTATTCTCTTCAGTTTATGTTCAAATACGTTTCTTCCAGTTTTTCCTCTTTTTCGGCCTTTTGGTCTTGACGCAATCCATCTTTGAACTGTCTGAATTCCGCTTTTTCTTATTTGTTCCCACAGATCAAGGGAACCTACCAAAGTTGTAGTATAATCAACGGAAAGACCCACTCTTCCGTTAGAAAAAATGTCCAGTCTGAACGTGAAGCCTTTGTATATCTCACATCTTTCTGAAGTAAACGAAGGTTGGTTTTCCATGAAAATGTTGTAGTATTTTTTCCAAAATCCACTCTTTGTCAGCATACTTCTTGCAGATTGGTAAAGCAAACGGCTCAAGGTTTCTTCGTCTGAAAATGACGTAGGGTACAGTCTTCTTAAGCCAATCTTCTTCAGTGTGAAGTTGTCAATCGTGGACTCAGTTTCCTTTATGCCTTGAGGAAGCGCAACCAAATAACTCTCTTTTAGATTAGGAGTATACCAAGTGGCATGGGAAAGTTTGAATTTTCGCGCGATGGCTCCAGAAAGATAGCGTAGAATTTTGTATCTCTCTCCCCCTGGAGGTAGTTCTCCAACGGAGAAGAGGTCAAGGTCAAATCCATCATTGAAAGGATTGTCAACGGAGAGAAAGATATTCAATTCATCGTGTGCCATTGCCTCAACTCCTTAATAGTAAACACAATTATAGCAATATGAGATGTGAGATTAAAGAGCTATTGTTTTGGCATTGAGTAGTTCAGTTATGCTCTTCATATACCTAAGAAATGAAGAACCTTGACAGCTACTTCACCACGGACAACGTTGCCCTTGATAAATGTGTCCCATAGATGGGCGAGTTTATGAAAAGTAGGGTCAGGTTCTATATGGGGCACTGAGATTAGTTTTCGGTTAGGGTGCTGGCATATGTCTACATGGATTCGGCAAATCCATCGGTTGAATCTTTTTAATTCTTGAAAAGGTTCGGGAAGATTGAAAGGAAAACCAATTGGACATGCCACCGTCGGACCAGGGTGTCCGAATGGGTCTTGCATGATGAGTTCTGTCTCGAAACCGTTTTGCTTGTAGATCTGTTTTATTTCTGCCACGTCTTCTGTTTCGTGCTGGATATAATCCTCAGGCCGAAAGGTGAACGCAGCTTTATAACCTTTCTTTGAAATTGCTGATAGCGAGGGCAATTTCTTCGGAGGAACTGTATATCCAGCTGAAGCAGCCATAAACGTTTCCAGCTCTAAAAGTGAAGGAATGCGATCCCAGCTAACCTCTGTCTCAACGAAAATAGATTTTTTGCTCATTAGTATAGCTCCTAAAGAGCCCTAAAGGAACCAAGCCTTTTTAAACAATTCTGGATTTTCGCGTATTTTGTATTTTGACACCATTCCAACCGCCGCATTTGCGAAATGAGTCGTTATAGGCTTGGAGGTTATTGCCAGCGAATAACCCCCAAAGACCAGCGTTAAATGAAAGATTTCTCTGCAAATATCTAGAAGTATTCTGTTGTCTGCCGGAGGATGCACAAGCTTGACTACTAAAGGCCTCTGGGAGCCTTGAATCGGATGCGGAGGACCGCTGGTTACCAATATTGCTTCATCTTTATCTATCTGAACGTAACTTCCTCTCTTTACAACGTAATCATTCCTTGTCAAAGTATCATAAACTCGAGGCATTCCAACTTTTTTCACGCTGGCTAATGTGCAATCTCCTGAGATAGCTTCTAGTATAGTTTCAACTTCCTTTTCAGGCCAGAAATCTCCTTCTCTATGCAGAACAATCCGTTTTGGAGGCTTGCCGTCTTCTCTTGCATAGATTCTTGGCGCATTTCTTAAACTGTCTGCTAAGAAAGAGGAATACTGGTCACTGTCAATAAACCCTGTTGTTCCTCCTAGCCAAAGTCCCTGACTGTTGAAGATTTGCAGTGACGTATAAGTTACGTTACCTCGAGTCAACGAATCTAAACCTAAGAAACATATCCCTTCAGTGGTTGGGTGCTCGAGGACCCAAGGAACTCCACCGATTTTGTAATATATGCTCAGAGCCAAATTCTTCATGTAGCCAGCATATTTGGACAAGTTTGTCTTCGAGCTTATGTTTTCTTCAAGCACGAATTGTGATGGAATCCCCATCCGTGTAAGTTTTTGCTTTAAAGGTCCATATTGTACAATGCTTTGATCCCCCACATCAGTCGCTATGACAATAGCTATGTGAGGTTGTTTGACTTTCAGACTCTCATCCACAAGGTAAGTGTGGGACAAAACAATGTTGTTGGCGAAAGGTGGAACTTGTAACCGAAATAGCTTTTTGAAACCGCCGAAAAAAGGCTTGTGTGGAACTCCATTCATGAGGTCGTTATAGAACCTCTCGATGTCTTCTGCTCTTAACTTTTTGGAGAAATCGTAGATCGTTACGTATAACTTGTCGGCCAGTCGTTTAGTCTTTCCATCGAGGTCATACGGTCCAAATCTTTCTAGTCCTTGAAAAGGTTCAATCCTTTCGCTTCTACTGCCAAAGCGTAAAGGTATTTCTTCGAATGTGGCGATGTTGAACCATGGTTTGCTTTGAATAGAATGATCAATTTCAACTAATCTCCGTATAAGTTTCATCGAAACTTGTCTGCCAATTTTTATTCCGTCAACATAAGGCAAAAAGCTTCTTGTAAGATTCCAGCGTTCCCTCGCTGCAGGTCTTACGTATTTCATGACAGCAAATCTGTTGTATTTATCGAGCAGATGTAACTTCAACTCTTGTCTAAATCGTTCAAGAGGAAACTCTAAGGGTCGTTCAAGATTAGGAGCTTCAACCAACGCAATAGGTGGCTTATCTTTTATGGCTTTGCCTAATGCTCCATTGTTCAAACACACTTCCTTCGCATGATATTGAATAAGGTCTTTATAACGGGCCCCCGATGGTGATTTAGTGAAATCAAGCTCACTCAGAAATCTCTTGGTTCCTGCGCCTTTCAGACGACATTCACTCGTTGGTGTCTTTTTATACTTGCAGTCTATAATCGGGCAGGCATCAATGAAAACTGATCGTTCAAATTGCACCGCGATTTCGTCCTTCCCTACGCCTCTCAGCAACAGGTCGTCGACTTCATCTCTCAGTGTTCTCTTTGGTATGAATCTAAACCTAGGGTCTACCATGACAGCACAAGAGCCATCGTCGTAAATATATGGTCTGAAAATAAAACCTGGATAAACCTCCATCAGCCCCAGCGAAATACGGTTTGTGAGGTTGAAAGACCAGTAGTAGACCATCCTGTAATTCTCTACAAACCACCCTCTGCGTATCTGTTCATTAGCTATTGCTTTGGCCAACAGTCTTCTGATTATCTCTCGGCTCATTTTTTCATTTGGCAGAAGCCATTCCTCTTCTGGTGATTTTTCCCATTCGAACGAGCCGACTTTTGCTCTTACGGTCAGTGGTTTTCCGAGTTTTGCCATACTAGTTGGAACACAATAGATGTCTTTACCAAATTGAACTGCCACTGAGTTGTCGCCAGCAAGCTTTTCTATCTCTTGCACGGCTAGGTTTACGACGGTATAAGGCATGTTCCCTAGGGGATTGAAAACTATGGCTTGGATGCCTTTTTCGAATGGTTTGCCTTCATACTGAGCCAGATTTACTTCCACTCTCTTCACTCCCTGTCGCTACTTTTGTAAATGTTAAGAGGATATGAGTCAGGTGGCAAGGGAACTGAGAGTTCAAGATTTTTCCATATTTTGCTAGCAGTTCTGTCAATATAATATACAATGGCAAGAACTACTCCTCTAGCAATCTCGTACCATTTCTCATTCTTTTCTAGGTCTTCCATGAATTCTCCCTCAACTTCGGCTGGGTCTCTGTAGATAATTACTTGGATAGCAAAACTTCCATCATGGTTTATTTCAATCTCGGATTTGAAATCATCATCATTGTCTGCCCAACGCAGACGAAATTTGTTCTTCTCAAAACAGGGTGCTTTTTTGAAAAATGGCAGTTTGGACAACTCCAATCCTAACTTGCTGCAGTCAAAATTGTCAGCTGTGATAGTGCCGCTTGTCATTCCAACAAATCCAGGTTTCTCTCGTATCCTCGTCTCGCCGAGTTTGTACTCTATTCCTTCGTAAACATCCAAGAGATAATACCCACTCTCTGTGATCAGATAATATCCTTCAGTTGTCTGATCCAAGAGCAAACTTTGCCTTAAGACGCCTAGATCATATGTAAGTTTTTGTGAGCTATAGTCTTCGCAATCTTCCATTGACTGCACTTCCGAGAGTATTTCTTTGAACCGCATCTTACCTTCAGATGAACGATTTATTGATCTCAAAATGGCAAGTCTTTTTGCTGATACTTCTGGCTTCTGACTGAAGACAGCCGCAAACATTGCGCGCGCTTGCACTTTGTTCACTTCAGGCGAACTGTATGGCTTATTTTCTGAATGCATACTTATCGATTGGTGCATTTTGATTTAAAAGATTTTTGTTGGCAATGAAACTTACAAAAATCTATTGTATGAGCAACGCAAGATTTTTTACTGCAATTCTCATTAAATAGTTACATAGTTTAAGTAAAATGATGTGAGATGTATGACTAGTCGTGATCGTCCTCCAACTCTTTCGCGTGCTTTGCTTAGTTTGGGCAGAATAAATTCCGCTGAGAGCCCCATTAATTCCGGTTTAGACGGTTTTTATAGGGCGCGCAAGTTCAAAGAGATACCTAATGATGAAAAAGAAGAAGCGAAAAGGAGCCTGAAACGCTTTGAGGAGTTTTGCAAAGGATTCAGCGCTATTATGAGAGCCGAAGAAAAAGGCGATGCGGATTTTCAAAAGCAGTGGATAACCAAAAAGGAGGAAGGTGAAATTACTTCACGCATCGAGATTTTCTTAAGCAGCCGCTCATTGTCTCATTCTCTATTCCGAAGTAAGAAACAGTCTCAAAAGTGGCTTAAAAAATTTGAAACCCTTGGAGAAGTCTCAGAGAAAACGCGCGATGAAACCGTTGACCCCGAGAAAGTAGAAGAAGCCATAAAGACATTACGGAAGCTTCATTCCCAATTCAAGGAAGCTTTTGAATATGAAAAGAAAACCTCCGAAAAAATATTAAGTGGAAAAACACTGTTTACGTAGTATGCATCCAGACTTAAGGGAAAGAATAGAGAAAATCGAAAAGGAAATCGACAAGTTCACTCAGCTCAGCGATGCTATTAAAGAACAACGATATACTAGCCTCCACCTACGGGAATATGCAAGACTGATAGAAGATTGTCGGAAAATTTTGAAGGCAAATTTGGAAAAGCACTTACGAACGTTATTAGACCCACTGAAAACCGAGGAAGAAAAGGATGCGAAATTAGCCGATTTTCGCTCACCAATAAAACGACTGTTCGATTTCTTCTACAGACTTCTCGCTACTTCTCAAAAAGTTCCACGTGAGCTTTACTATTTATCTGACACATTCTTGGAATCTCAAGGCCAACCAGCCCATTACATAATATCCATTTCTGAAGAAATAGCAATGTTGCCTTTCTCATACATCATCAGTTATTTCGGTTTTGATATCACTTATCCCGAATTTTGGGCTGAAGCTAAAGACAAAAGATTCTATTTCGTCCAAGTAGTTCCTGAATTGGCTGACAGAGAGGCTTCTCTGAACTGGCCCATCATTATTCATGAAATGGCGCATATTATCTGGTTCGAAAGAATGATCAAAGGAGATAAGTACTTCCCTTCAATTTCAGTTTATCATGCACTTAAAACAATTGAATCATTGGATAAAGGAGAACTTGGCCCTGATGAACCTATTGTTGAATTGGCCACTCAGAAGCTTTACGCTGCAGAAATCTTGGCCGATTTTCTTGTAGCTAGGTATTTCGGCGCCATATTTGGCTGGCGCTTTCTAGTAGAATACGTTGACCTGCGGGATCTTTTTGAACCGGATCGTACGCACCCGTACCCAGACGTGAGAGTTCTAAAAGTTTCGAACGAAGTGAGAGATCAACTTGGCATGTCTGAGTGTGCAAAGTTCTTAGAACAAGAGATCAAAACATATCAACGGAAGGTTTCGCGGAGGGTCAAAAAGAGAGGTTCCAAGCTGGACCTTAGCCGTGTGCTTTCAACAGTCGACAAGGAACTTCAAACTCTTATCGCCGAAACTCGAAAAGATAAAAGAAACGCGTTGACCTATGAAAAAATAAAGCAAGCTCTACGTGATAGTCCTTGGTTTCGCACACCAGAATCGCGTGCAGAAATTGAACGAAAACTTCAAGATAAAAACTTTTATCAATTCCTTAAGCAGCTACATAAGGACATAATAGGCGGGAAGCCTATTGTGGTTGAGCCTTCTGTTGTCTATTTTCTCTTGACATTGGATTTTTCCGCAGTTAATGAAATTCCTGTTGGAAAAACACTCCATGAGAGACGCATCCTGGAACTCGTTGCTGACCTGATACGTTTGTACGCAGTTCAGCGTCGGGTCTCCAAAAGCAAGTCTACGTCTTAGGAAAGAGTTTCAGTATTTTTTCAAGGTCTTTGTCTTTTCCTGGAGGCCTTATGCGAACTTGAATGTTGTATTCGCCAGGATATTCCATAGTCTTCTCCGTATCGTGAAAGGCTATTTTCGCCACTTTCATCAATGGGTAAAGTTTTATGGGCATCTCCCCCGCGTTCAGCATTTCGAAAACAAGATGGCCACGAAAGCCAGGATCGATCAACCCCGCAGCGGCATGAACAGTTAATCCCTCTCTCGCTACCGTACTTCTGCCGTCTAGATGTCCTACTATGTGATTTGGAAGAGCTAAATACTCAAAAGTTTGAGCGAGAATGAACTTCTTTGGTTGCAGATAGTAGCAGTCTTGAAAGAATTCCAGCTCTACGCCTTCCAGAAAGCTTTTGTGTTCTTCATGAATTCTTGCAGGATCTATTACTCCTGTTTTGGCAGTCTTAAATTCCATAAAATAGTTATCTAACCTCAGATCAATGGAGGCACAATTTATTTGCTTTTCGTTCAAAATCGGGTCCACTACAATTTCTCTTGTCGATAAATACCCCAAAATTCGTTTTCTAGTCAGCATCATTCCAATAGGCATCGATGACTCCTCAACCTTATCGTTCTAAACTTTTCTTATCATAGTGTTGAGAATTTAAATTTGATTCTTTGCCCTATCGATCTCTGCAGGCAAGCAATGGTCAGCAGAACGACTATTATTAATGATTTTTGGCAAATTAGAAATATCAGTTGCTGTAACAGATGGTTTTGACACGCTCAAAAGTGCATTGGTGATTAGTTTGACTAACCTTGAAGAAAAGCTGACAGAAGGGTTAATAATCGATCCTTCGTTGTTGTCTGCTCCAGAAGGTTTTGAACTCATTTTCTATCTCAAGGAGAATTATGAGCCAAGAAAAGTCGTGATTCCAACAATTCTCTATAACGCAGCTAAAGATAAGAATTATGATTATATTGTTGTGATAATCAAGAAGTGGCAGTGGAGACTCCCCAAGGAAAGGATTCAAGAATGGGTTGCGTCATCTCAATTCAAAAAATCAATGCAGGACTTAACGGAGTTTTGCATCCCCGCTTCCAGATTCTGGAAATCCGAAGAAGATCCAACAATTGTAAGTGAAATCGCCAGAGAGATTAAAGAGATCGCTTTGAAACTGGAGTTGCCCATAATTGCCAAGTCGAGATCTTTCTATAGATGGCTAAGAAACGAAGGTGTAAGTATGATTGAACTTGTTGACAAGAGCTATAAAACTTTCAAAGCTCAGTTCAAGAAAGAATACAGGAAATCACTAAAAACCCGACTCAAAGCGAGAGGAATTGAGGCTGGTTTGGATGTGTTTATTGGATTCATTGCTTTGATAGAGCAGACGCTTGTTCCACCACCTTGGAATTTTCTAATACCTTTCGCAGCCGTGGTCGGAGGCAAGGTCGTTGACAAGGTTTATGTTGCAATAGTCATCGATCCATCGTGCGATTGAATATTCCTTTGGAAGGGTTCTTGAATGGATATTAATGAAGAAATAGTCAGAGCATGGTTGCAAGAGCAAGGTTTTCTTGTTAGAGGAAGATTGAAGTATCTTGTTAAAGGGAAGAGAAAATCAGCTGGCTACAGTGATATCGACCTTATCGGATACAGGTTACGCGATAGAAAGTACGTTGCTGTCGACATATCGGCGTGGATGGCGGAAAGTATTACTCGCTCTTATCTGAAGGATCCTGACACACGTCATCGCTTGCTTAAGATTGCTTCCGAAGAAGCGCGAAACGCTATAAGAGAATATTTAGGAGTAGCACATGATGATCAATATGAATTATGGCTTGTTGTCTCATTTGTCTCAGAGAGACAGCGCAAAGAAGTGGAAGATGAACTTCGAAGGCACGTTGATAGAGTTGTCGAATTCTCAGAAATAATGAGAGATCTGGTTGAAAGCATCAGAAAAGATCCGAACAGACCGAGGGAAGAGGAATCACTTCAAACTATACGTGCCCTTGTATTATGTGGACTACTGTAGTAGTAGAGGCGTGAAAACAATTATATGCTAAATGACAGAAAAAATCCGGTTAAACAGTGAATTCGATAATGAAAAAAATGACCTTTTCTGATATACTGGAGTCAAAGCCTAAAAGATATGAGATAACGAATGACCAAAGATTTCTATTTGAACTTGAAAATGGCGAAAAGGTCGAGCTTGCATGCGATTATTGTGGTCAAACTCTTTGGCAAATTGGCTACCTGAAAGAGAACAAAAGACTTGCATTCCGAATCATTTGCCTCAACTGCACTAAGGGATTCTATTATCTTTGGATGGAACCACGAAAATCGGCTACAACTTAGGCGTCAAACATAAAGTCAACAGACGTATCATAAGATAACAAAGTGGTATCCCGCAAGATTCAATGTTCGCGCTGGACATTTTGGCCACATTATCTCCGCCTTGGATTGCATTTCAGCGATTTGTTCATGCTGGCTTAATCGGTTTAGGGCACATTCGGTTTGCTTGCCCGATCCTCAATTGTTCCTAATCTGTGATTTCTTTTTTTCCTTGGTCGAAAGGTTTTCTCGATGGCATTTTTCATGTTTCAAAGTCCATATCAATGACGTTTGGTGGCATCTCGGGAATTATTTCTGCCAAGCATTTTTCCAGCGCTCGCTTATTTTGGATTTTATTTCCTAATCTCGTTAAATTCAAAGACCATAAATTGCCGTGAAGGTAGTTCACCTCTCTCGAGTTTCCTGATGGTTGTGAAATCTTTGACAGGCTGAATAGTATATTTATATCCCGATATCTCAAGCTGAGGCTTTATGGCAAAGGGAGTAGGATTATAAACTTTAAAGCTTGGTAAGCCAATGTTATCTGTCATCTTGACTAAGATCTGGGCTTGCAGCTTTTCATATTCCAGATTTCTAGGTAAAGTTAATGGAGGTAATGGCGGTGCTTTTTCATCATCCGTATTGAGGCAGAGACCTTCATCTGTTAGAGCTATTCTATAAGGGCCGGTTGCAACTATGCAAGCTAAATTATTTGCATAACCTTTCTGTCTTAGATTAAGTAGTAAGCTCCAAATGCTTGGGCATTTGACTATGGATGTTGGTTCTGGCAACGTGAAGTCCGGACCAAACTTTTTTCTAGCTTTCCGTTCCAATCGTTGGTGGCTTAAAGTTGAAAGTGCTTTAGCTTCATTTATTTTTCCCTCATCCATATCAGATTCAATCAACACTCGTCGCAGGTCTTCTACTAAGGGCAATTGAACTTTAAGATGTCGTCTAACAAGGTGTTTAGCACGCAACCACCCAAGCCACTCTAAGTAATTTTCTAAATTTTTCACGATGTGATTTAGGATGACTCTTTCAGCGGGCAATAGGTTTTCTTCTTGTGGAAAACCAAGAATCGCCGTATGTATGTTGTATTCCCAAAAAGGATTGGGGTACAAGTGTAAATAGCTACCTCCGATGGCTGGACCCGAAAGAGTTGTGCAAGGTGGACGACCATGAGTGAGAACGTCAAGCTCTTCTCCTAAACCTGCCTTCAGTATCTCTTCTAAATGTGCAATACTCAATGCCCCTAGCATGCGCCCAAGTTTCCCAGGGTTAGGCTTGTAATACGTGTGAAGGATACTCTCGTAACGTTCCTCTTTTTTCAGCAGAAGTTGCCAGTTTACAAGCTTGTTGAGGTATCTACAGATTTTTTGCTCATACCATTGTTTTTCGCCATATTTTGCTTGTAGCTTATTCAAAACGCTTCCCCACATCTGCCATTCATCCCACTGGTTGTTCCAAACTTCAAAAATCTGCTTGAATTCTGTTCTTTCCTCTGGAGCTAAGCTCAGTAGATTCTTTATCCAGTCTTTGTCAATCAACTCACAACCCACTCACATAAGAAATAGATAGCATTACAACAAAAAGGTGACGCCCCCGTAGTTTAGCGAGGATAGAACCAGGCATTGCGAAGCCTGTGACTCGGGTTCAAATCCCGTCGGGGGCATCACTAATAGTATGACCGCCTTTAGGAAATATAAAGCTTTGACTCTCCGATTTATGATCCATTTGGTGGCATCAGCTTTCTCTGTAACCGAATCTTCGGTTATAGAATTTATGGTTTGGGAAGACTTTCAGGCAAATAGTCTGGTGTGCGTTGAAGCCTAGTAACGCCAAATTTTTCAAACAAAAGGAGCAAACCCTTCGCTCTTTGTCATCCCAGTCGAAAGTGACGGTGAAATCAGTCATGTCACCTGTAAAGGAAAAGCAAAGCACACATCTACTCATTTAAAGCCTCCAAATAACTAAGCAAGCAAACAAGAAACAGAAAAAAGGGAACGAGCGAAACTCTCTCGGCAGTATGAACTATGCTCTAGAGTTTAGTAGCTCGGAGAGATTAGAACTCTTTTTCAGCATATCTAGTATGCCTTTTTACTGGTAAAATCATGTTCTGATTCCGGGCCGGAGCACTCAATTCTGGCTCATTTTAGGGTTATGTCAGCCAAAGAAGTTCAATTTGAGCATGCTGTATGTCAGGCTGAAATTGGAGCATGAATTTACTAGTAAAAATCAACATGTAGCAGTTCTTGGCAGAATACTCACAATTAACATGCAGAAGACCTTTTTATCGTACGTTGCCATGATATGCAATAGGTGAATGATGTGGATAACAGACGACCTTTCTTACCTGAATATATGCCAGAACTTCTCAAGCTAGAGGTCCCTCAGTTTGAGCTATTAAACAGCGACAAGTTCGTTGATTTTCTTCGCGTACGTGACATACGAGTAGATGAAGAACAACTGGAACATTTTGAGAAAATCGGCTTTCTTTATCCAGTTCTTCGCTTGAGGAGACCTGTGATAAAAGAAGATAATGAAACTCGTTATGATGGCATCATGAGTAGTTCATGGTACTTGAAGAAGTATCTGGAAGCAGGTCTCATAGAATTTCCTAACCAAGAAAATTTCCGACCGTGGAGTAATTATGTGGATAAAGATGGCGAAGAAAATACTTTTATTTACTACCATCCTTACCAAGTTTTCCTTATCAACAGATTTCTGAGCCTCACAACCGTTACCTTGACAAGTAGCTACATAGAGAACGCAACGAATGCAGAGAAGATGCTTGAACAGGCAAAAGAGATGCACAAACATGTGAAGGATGCTTTCTTAAATGCACGCCCCAAGTTGGTGGGACAGATAGGTCTTTTACTGCAGCTCCAAAACGCATACCAGCCATTATATCGAGGAATAGTGCATCTAACTTGGGATCAGGATAGTCTTGAACTGTGGGAAAATTGGAGAATGAATGTTTTCTCATCTTCGGCAGTTTTGAAAGATAATGGAATGACGCTCAAAGAGGTGACGGAGCTAAGAGATTATTTTGCTGCACAAGGTCATTTTATCGATCCCATGGCAAGTTGGTACTCTCTTGTACATTTGATTACTTTTTACAAGAAAGAGAAATTGAAAGGAAAGGCACTCTTGGCACAAGATTACTACGAAATAGTCGGTATCCTGAACCTCTTCCTCAAAGATCTCACAGGTGAGGAACAACCTGAACCTGATGACATTGTTGATGGCAGACGTGGTAGATGGAAGGATAGTTATTACGGCATGAAATTCGATTATCATAATGAAAAGATACGCAGGAAGATCGTGTCAGATTATCTATATGTGACCATGCCTAAAGTTGTCTTACTGGTAGAGGGTGAGAGTGAAGAAACTGCTATTAATGTTCTAATGGAGGGATTTGGAAGAGTACCAGAGCAAGAAGGAATTGCTGTCCATAATTTCGAAGGCACTGGGGGAATCAGCCCTTATAACGCAAGTGCAGTTCTCCGAATTGCCAAGAAGCAGGAAGTTGGTAGATATTTGATCATCGATAATGACGAGAGAGCAAAAGAGTTAGTAGAAGAACTTGTAGAGAGATTGAATCTGTTGGATAGCAACTGTTTCAGAATATGGAACACAGATTTTGAAGGGGACAACTTTGCACTAGATGAAATAACTGAGATTATAAATGCAAAGCTTTCGTCAATTGGTCTTCAGCCCATACTGGCAAAAGAAGTAGAAGACAGAAGAAAAACCAATTCAAGGGAAAAAGTTTGGAAAACAATCCAGACAATATGTTGGATGAAAAACCAAACAGAACTAGACAATATTATTACCAAGAAAATCTTGGCACGAATTCTCTGCCAAAAGAGAGCTGACCAGATACAATTAGAAATTAAAGAGAACAGGTACAAACCGAAGTGGAAGATTGAAGAAGAAATCATCAAGATCCATAAAACCTTCTGTGAATAGCAGAGACCTGCGTCTTGGATACATTGCTGAAGGACAAGCTACCGCTGCTCGACTGCTTCCTTATTTCACATACCTTCTTAGAAGGTAGAAACCTTAAATATGCATTACGTAAAATTTATATGTTCACTCTATGGAAATAAATAAAAATATTTAATAATAAGTTCAAAGAATTAATATACAGAATAGGTGATTAGTTTATATGACGAATGTAGATGATGAAGTTAAGAACCGAGTAGAGGAACTGGCCAAGGCAATTATAAACGCCATGCGCGAACAGTCATCCCGTCAGTCATTGGATGTCGTACCTGAATTCATTAGTCTGCTAACATCTAAAATGGAAACGTCGGTTGCACAAAGAAGGTTAGTATTGACTTCCTTATACCGTGATTTCCATGGTGAGACGAATGCGGGCAAAGCTTCTGAGATTGTGAAGTCGATTCAGCGACTATTTCCCGAGACTTGCAAACAAGTGTGGCACGAAACAGAAATGGGGATATCGGTGGGTCAAGTGCTACGGTGGCTGAGAGAAGAAATACCTGAAAGAGTAAAGCATTCCGAACGCCAGAATCCAGAAACCAGGTCGATGGAGCATTTCTACTTTTACAGCTAAAACTCCAGGATCTTTATGCCATAGCGCGATAAACACGAGTAAGCAGGATGGAGATGGAGCGTGAATGTATAGAGAAAGCCCATGCAGAGGACTGTTAGACAGAAAGTGGGAAGAAGTGATAACTGACCAGACATTAGCAGAACGCTTGACTGAGTGTTTCAAGGAAGAGGTTTTCAGACTAAAGCCTCGATATTCGTTTGCTGTATCATTCGAAACCAGCACCATATCCCTTTTGCTTAATGAGCATTTCTTCCATAATCCGCAGTTTTACCGTTCTCGTGCAAAGTTGCCTCCACCGCATGCAAGAAGACCCAGTAAAGGAAGGATTGAAAAATTCTATGATAAGATGCTAGAAATTCAAAGGAATTTTGACAACGCTTTTCTGATAACAGGGAACAAACCCAGCCTAACTTACCTGAAAATGCACATGAAATTTCGTTTGGAGAGACTCGAAACTGCAGGAATTGAAATCGCAGAAGCTTCAGTTAGAAGTGTTATGGAATATCTGAGCCACCTCTTTCTAGACATGCTAAATGAAATGACCTTGCTCAGCGAAGGTTACGATTTTAGACCAACACTTTGAGTGATGTCAAGATTCAAACAGAAAACTTGCACTAATGTTCTATCCGTCCGCATTTCAATGCAATTTCTATTTGTTTCGAAGTGAAAAGGTGGCTGATTTGCGACTATTTTGAAGGTTGAGTTGCTGCCAGGGAAAGTTTCGAACTCTCGCAAACCATATGCTAGACATATTTTTACTGGTAAATTCGTGTTCCGATCCCGGCCGGAGCATTCCAATTTAAATCCGTCTTCCTTTGTTGCTTTGGTAGCGCTTTTGTATTTTTTCTGCAAGCCTGTTGTCTTCTATTATGAAGGCACCTTCATAGCCAC
>Ga0172363_10001561_pt1 | contig 18515 bp, 12 predicted proteins | sample LakKivs2_kivu2a2_FD_114541 | JGI IMG/M metagenome (GOLD analysis project Ga0172363, IMG submission 114541) | Sediment microbial communities from Lake Kivu, Rwanda - Sediment s2_kivu2a2 | ecosystem: Environmental > Aquatic > Freshwater > Lake > Sediment | place: Rwanda: Western Province, Lake... | reverse complement strand
TCAACCTCAAGTGGAAGAGAGTCGACACACCGCCGGCGCTCTTCGGTCCGATCCGGGTCACGATGACGCACGCCGTCGCCGTCGAGCGCATCGGCGACGCCACCTCGTGCCTCGTGACGACGAACGCGCTCACCTGCCGCACTCCATGAGCCGAGAAGCCCGCTTCGAGCTGCGCACGGAGACGTCGACTCCGGGCCGCTTCGATCCCGCGTCAACCGGCGCGGGCGTCAGCGCTCAGCCGAGCAGCCTGCGCGTCTCGATGGGCGAGTCCGGGAGCCGTTTGATCGGGAGCCGGCATTCGATCGGTCCGTCGTACTGCCGATCGGCAATCTTGTCGGGCAGGCCCACGAAGTCGCGGAAGCCGTGCCGCAGCATCTTCTGGCGGCGGAGCTTCAGCGGCAGGTCCTCCTGCCAGACACGCTCGTTCCAGCGGGCGATCATGGGCGACATCAGCGGCGCCAGCAGCCGCCGCCAGCCGCGCAGGAAGAAGGTGTAGGTGGTGTGGTGCGTGATGTGATCGGGCGGGTCTTCGCGGATCGTGATCTTTGTGATCGACGGAATGCCGAAGAGCCCGAGGTTGATGGTGTACATCGTGTGCGCGTCGTATTTGAGGTTCACGTTCATCGCCGTCGAGGTGAGGAACGAGAAGATGGGCACGCGGATGGTCACGAAGGCGATGCAGGTGCGCTCGTCCTCGTACAGCAGGTGGCCGTCGAGCCAGCTCTCACCGTGCACCACCAGCGTGTGCTCGTGGTCCCACTGGTTCCACCAGCCCACCCCCTCCGAGACGGGCACCTGCCGGACGAACTCGCGCTGCAGGAGCTTCATCCGTCGTAGAGCACGGCGACCATGCCGTCGTGCTCATCCGTCTCGTAGCGCCGCAGACACCCCTTGAACCCGTTCGACACGCAGCGCCCGCTCTCGATGTCGAACTCCCAGGCGTGCCACTTGCAGCGAAAGCGCCGTGCGGCGAGATCGACCGTGAACTCGCCTGCGAAGTGTGGGCAGACCGATGAGCGTGCCACGATGCGCCCGTCGAGCAGTACGGCGGTCACCTCGTCGCGCAGATCGCTCAGCCAGCGTGTGACGAAGCGCGAGCGCTCGAGCTCGTCGCGGCGACAGAGAGGAAAGCGCTGCAGCGCCACGGGAAGCTCCTCTAGTCGGGGGTCGGCTCGTGCGCAACCAAATGGGGGAAGAGACCTTCGTCCGGATTCCGAGCGCTCGCGACGCGCACGGGCAGCTCGGCTGCGATCCGGCCGCAATCGCCTTGGGCGTCGAACGGGCGCCGTCGTTCCGCCAGTCTTTCGCGCCGCGGATCCGACGAGCACGGATCTGGTGGACGGTCTTCGGAGGCCGGCGCGGATCCGATCACCGGATCGGCTCACGAGCCGCGCGTCGTGGCGAAGTCCGCTGCGCCGAGCAGCGCCTGCACCGCGAGGTGGGCGTCGAGCGGCGTGCCGTCCCAGCGCGGGAATGCAGTGGTCGCGTCGATCGCGAGGCCGCGCGCCGTGTGGGCCGCGCGGAGTGCGGCGAGTGCATCCGGGGCTGCGGCGGTGGCGGTCGCGCCGCCTGTGCCGCCAGCGTGCGCCTCGCTCGCGAGCGGTGACCGCAGCGACTCGTCCGCGAGCGGCACGGGCTGACCGTCGCGACGGAAGAAGCGCGGCCCGCCGTCGCGCGCGACCACGCGGTAGCCGTGCTCGTGCACGAAGCGGTGGTGCCTGCGGCACAGCGAGAGCAGATTCGAGAGGCCGGTTGTCCCGCCGTCGATCCAGGCGACGACGTGGTGCGCGTCGGTGATGCGGTTCGTGCAGCCGGGGAAGCGGCAGCCGTCGTCGCGCAGGCGGAGCGCGCGACGCAGCCGGGGCGAGATGCGGCGCGTGCGGCGTGACGGGAGGCTCGCCGCACCGGACGCTGCGCGAGCGTCGGGTTGAGCGTCGTGGGCGTCGGACGCTTCGTGAACGTCGCGGGCATCGGCGTGAGCGTCGCGGGCGCCGTCCGTGTCACGAGCGGCGGTGACGACCGCGGCGCCGGCGAGCGTGTCGTCGACGAGCACGACGCTCGCGTCGCAGGCGAGCCGTCGTGCGGTCGCGAGCGCGAGCGGCGTGCCATCGGCGAGCGTGGCGTGGGGTGCGAACGCCGCTCCGTCCGGGTCGCGTCGGTCGTCGCGTCGGTCGTCGCGTCGGTCGTCCGTGCCATCCGTGCCCGCCGCTGTGTCCGCCGCGAGCGCGACGCGGTCGACGTGCACGACCAGCTCGACCGGCAGTCCCGCCGTGTCGTGACTGTCCTCGCGGAAGGCGACCGAGGCGAGCCACGACTCCGCGACGGCGACCAGCGCGTCGGCGCGCGACAGCGCCGGCGCCGGCTCGTGGGGCTGCCGTACGCCTGCCCGTAGTGCGGACGGCGGCGTTTCCGCGGGGACTTCCGTGGCAGGTCCCGCGGGGCGCTCCGCCGTCTCGCCGGGCGACGTGCCCGGCGCGCCCTCCGCGGAAACGCCGCCGACACTGGCAGCGCGCGCCTCCGCGCAAACGCCGCCAGTGTCGGCAGCGCCATCCTCCCCGGAAGCGCCGCCAGTATCGGCACCGCGCACCTCCGCGGAAACGCCACCGGCATCGGCGGCGCGCACCGCCCCCGCACGCCACGCCCGGCGCCGCGCCACGTCGAGCGCTTGCAGCACGACCGCCGCCTCCTCGGGCCGGAGCCGCGCCTCGATGCGCACCATGCCGTCGTCTGTCTCCCGCACCCGGACGAAGCGCGCGCGTTCCTCGTCCGCCAAGCTCGGCGGCGGTCCCGCTTCGGCGTCGGCGACGACGCGACGGTAGCCGCGGCAGATGCGCTCGAGCTGCGACGCGGTCGCATGCGTCGCCATCTCGAGCAGCGTCGCCTCCGTGGCAGCCGAGGCGACGCGCGTGATCGCACGCACCTTCGAGTAGCTGATCGCACCGCGGCGGAGCGCATCGTCGACCAGCGGCAGCGTCGCGAGCGCGCGGGCCACGCGGACGCGCTCGCGCGCGGCGCCGAGGTCGAGGCCGATCCGCCAGTTGAGCCAGTGGGCGCAGCTCAGCGCGCCGTGCGTCGCCCAGCCGGAGCCCTCGTCGAAGCGGCGGATGAGGGTCAGCAGCCGGTGCTCGGCGGCGTCGATGAGAGATGCCACCTCGGCGATCTCGTCGGCGAGCCGGTCGACTTCGGCGGGTGCGAGCGGCGGCGCGAGATGCTCGAGCGCTGCGGGATGAACGCCGGGTATCAAGATCATGTCGAGCGTGTACCACCGCCGTTTCGAGGGGGTCTGCGGCTGCTCGTGCACGGCGATCTCTGCGCGCGAGGGGGCGACGCGGCCCCGCGCGACGCGCGTGCGCCGGCGGGCTTCGCAGGCGCACGGCGGGGACCTCTCGACGGTCCGGTCGCGAGGGCCGGGTGGCCCTCGCGAAATCCGTCAACGGCTGCACGCACAAAAAACGCCTCCCGACCCCGAAAGGCCGCGCGGCCAGGTCGTCGCCGCCTTCGTGCAGCGCGTGGCGACCGCACGGCAACCGCGGTGCGCCTCGGCGATCGCATCGCGGAAACAAGGACGACCTTCCCCGCCGGCTCGACCACGCTCCGAGCCGCTCCCGGACGGGCTGCGGCGCGACGTGATGGTGATCCTGCGTCCGGAACGCTGGCGTCAGTCGATTTCTCACGCGTCGACCTGGAATCCAGTGGAGCGGCAGAAGGGCGACAGCGTCCCCTTCTTCTAGTAAGCCTCGCGCAATGCCGGCAGTCGCATGCAGGAGAGGGACGCGCCTGGCTGCCAGGCTCGTGCTCGCGCTGCTCCTCGGTGGCGGCTGCAGCGATCGCGAGAGCACGTCGCTCGGGCCGGGTGACTTCGACACCTCGTTCGGCAACTCCGCGTACGGCGCGTGGATCAACGACGAGCTGGGCCTGCCGGCCTTCCGTTACCAGGGCTGCTCACCCGGCTGCACCTCCGAGCCGGGCGACGTGTTCCACCAGCTCGGCAACGGTTTCGTCACCGCCATCGCGCACGCCGGGGGATACGTCGAGCTCTTCAGCGCCAAGAGCTTCTATCGGTTCGCGAACCGCTACGACGAGACGACGCAGAGCTTCGCCGGCGGCTTCGGCTGGGTGCGGGACGGCGACGAGACCTGGAGCACGCTTTACGCGGACCGGCCCCCGGGTGCCTCCTACGAGCGGACCTTCGGCATGGGCTACGTCAAGAAGACCGTCGAGCACGGCGGGCTGCGCGTCGAGCAGGCCGTCTACGCACCCCCCGGCAGCGACGAGGTTCTTCTCGAGCGCCTCGTCTTCACCAATCTCTCGGACCGCCCGAAGAGCATTCGCTACTTCGACTACTGGGACGTCGCCTGGTGGCTGGTCCGGCACCGGGACCCGGTCGTCTCCACGTCGACATTCGATCCCGCGCTCGTGCGGACGAGCTTCGATGCATCGCGCGACACGCTGAAGGCCGTGAGCCTCGCCGAGGCGGGCGATCCCGGGATACCGAGCTTGACCGATGATCCTTCACCCAAGACCTCGTTCGTCACGCTGCTCGATGCCGAGCCCTCCGGGTGGGAATCGGTGCAAAGCGCGTTCTTCGGCAGGGGCGGCCGCGCCCTCCCCGACGGCGTCGCGCAAGGTGCTCTCGGCAACGGCCTGGACGACTCGGGTACGCTCCCCAGCCAGGACGCGCTCCTCGTCCTGCAAGCGGACCTGACGCTCGCACCTGGAGCCCAGCGCGAATGGAACGTGCTCTACGGAATCGCTCCGCGTGGCGAGGAAGACGAGGTCATCGATCGCTTCCGGCGCGGCGCGCCGAATCGTCTCGACGAGCTCGCGCGGAGCTGGTCGGCGCGCATTCCGCGCGTGCGCCTGCCCGAGCAGCAGTGGATCGACCGCGAGATGGCGTGGAGCGCCTACTACCTGCTCTCCGGCATGCTGCGCGAGGACTTCTTCGACACCCGCGTGATCAACCAGGGGAGTCTCTACCTCTACGACTGGGGCGCGAACGCGGGGCCGCGCGCCGCCCTCCGCCACGTGCTTCCCGTCATCTACCTCGAGCCCGAGGCGGCGCGCGAGGTGCTCGTCTACTACCTGCGCGCCATGCGCCCGACGGGCGAGCTCTCCTACGCGACCGCCGGACACGGCGGCTGGCAGCCCTTCGGCTTCGAGCCCAGCGATTCGGGCCTCTGGCTCCTCTGGGCCGCGGCCGAGTACGTCTTCGCCACGCGAGACTTCGCCTTTCTCGACGAGCGCCACGACTTCTACTGCGACGCGGGCCGGGGCCGATGCGGCAGCGCCACCGCCTTCGAGATGCTCGCACGCGCCTTCGACGACCAGGTGAGCCGCGTCGGCACGGGTCCGCATGGTCTGATCCGTCTTCTCGATTCGGACTGGGACGACTTCTTGACGTCCTTCTCGCCGGAGGTCGATGCGGCGCGCACCGAGGAGCTCGGCGAATCGACGATGAACACGGCGATCGCGCTCGTCGCCTATCCGATGTTCGCCGCTCTGGCGGAGCGCCACGGGAACGCGGAGCTCACGCGCGGGATCCGAGATGCGCGCGACGGGCTCGCCGCCGCCTTCCGCGCGCAATGGCGCGGTGATCTCTTCAACCGCGCCTACGTGTACACGCGCGACGGCGCACCGATCGAGGTGGGAGGGGACAACCTCTGGCTCGCCTCGAACGGGCTCGCACTCCTTGGCGACGCGGACACGCTCGACGCGGACCAGGCCGAGCGGCTGATCGCGCGCATGCGCCGCGACCTGCTCGAGCCCTCCCCCCTCGGTCTCGCCAGCCAGGGTGCGCCGATCAGGCCCGGTGTGGGTGTGGCGGGGTTCTGGTACTCGCTCGCCGGGCCGGCGCTCGAGGGACTCGTCAAGCAACAGCGTGTTCCCGGCGCGCGCGCGCTTGCCTGGGACGCGTTTCGTCGCCAGACCCTCGCCCAGCACGCCGAGACGTACCCCGAGATCTGGTACGGCATCTGGAGCGGTCCCGACATGTACTTCACGCCGCTCGATGCGGCACCGCCCACGGCGCATCCTGGCGAGACCTGGTGCTTCCCGGGCGTGCTCTGCATGCGCGATTTCCCCGTGACCAACAGCTTCTCGCACAGCGAGGCGCTCCTCGGCAGCGTGCGCATGGCGGGAATCCGCGCCGACCAGAGCGGCCTCACGATCGATCCCGCCTTCCCGTTCGAAGGCTTCGCCTGGTCGAGCCCGGCCTTCTCGGTCTCATACGGGCCGAGCGAGGCGCGCGGGTCGGTGTCGGCTCTGGGCGATGACGAGATCGAGCTCCGCGTCCGCGTGCCGAGCGGTGCTGCGAGCGGCGGGGTGACCGTGCACGCGAACGGCGAGAGCGTCGCGTTCGACCTCGCAGATGGCCTTGCCCGATTCTCGCTGCCGGTGCGCCGGGGATCCCCGTCGTCCTGGTCGGTGCGCACTCGCTCCTGACATCGAGCGTACGTCCGCCGACGCAGCTCGTCGATCGCCGCGCGCCGCGAACGCGTCAGCGCACGCAGTCGCTGCCGAGCGGCGCCGGCGCCGGCACCACGGCGCGCCCGTCGCCCGCGAAGGTCGCGAAGAAGCAGCCGTACTGGTGCTTGACGTCGTCGAGCTGCGCGAACACGTGGTGCGCGTCGAGGATGGCGTCCGCCTCGTACTGCACGACCGCGCCCGTGAACGGAGTGCCGGACTCGGACGCGACGTTGTCCACGACCGGATACGGCACGACGCCGTCGAGCCCGCCGAGCGCGAGCGTCTCCGGGAACACCGCGGAGCGGACTTCGCCCGCCTGCGCGACGCCCGACGCGAGCGACATCGCGGCATAGATGCGGTTCGAGAAGCCGGGATCGTCCACGCCCGCCGGGACGTAGATCGGGCGCACCGGGTGCCCGGGCAGCGGATCGCGCGCGATGCGCCGCGCGAACACCACCGGGTCGGCGGGCTCGAACGCCGCCTGCAGGAGCTGCATCGCCGGGTGCAGGTGGTCGACGCGCGCCGTCGTGCCGAGCAGCGACGGCACGAGCCCGTCGATCGGCACGCCGGCGAGCTCCTTCGCCTCCAGGGTCACGAGGCTCCACAGGCCGCCCGAGCCGGTCGGTACCGCGGCGCGCACGCGCGGATCGAGGGCCGCCATCATGTTGACCATCTGGGCGCCGAGCGACTGGCCGAGCACCATGGTCTCGTCGGCGCGCAGCCGGAAGGCGCTCTCGCCCGCGGGCAGCACGGGTCCGGCGCAGCCGGCGAGGGCTTCCGGCGCGACGCGCAGCCGCACGAGCGCGCCGATCAGCAGCCGCTGCTCGATCGCCGCCTGACGGAAGTTGTCGGCGTAGACGCCGAGGTTGCCGAAGTTGAGATAGTCGCGGCCGCCCGCTCCGGCGAGGCGCTCGGAGTTGAGCGGCAGCGCGCTCGACGCCGTTGCGATCGCGTGCGCGGCGAGCACGTGCGACGGCCCCTCGCCCTTCGCGGGCCGCCCGCCCTGCTCGGAGGTCCGCCCACGGTCGACCACCTGCGTCGAGAGCCCGCCCGAGCCGTGGAAGTAGAGCACCAGCGGATAGCCGCCCGCGGGCATCGGCGCGCGCGGCAGCGTGATCGTGACCGGTGCCACCTCCTCGCGCTGCTGGACCGGCAGGCCGTCGTCGCCGGTGACGAACAGGCCGTCGCTGTCGTACGGCGGGACGCCGCGCTGGAGCTGCGGCAGGCGGATCGTGCCGTGCAGCTCGCAGAAGCGCGCGTGCGCGGCGCCGTCGTCCGCGTCGAGCGCCAGGTCGCGCACGTCGGGCGCGTAGCGCTCCAGGAGACGTGACGAGAGCTCCTCCAGATCCGCGACCACGTCGGCCGTGGTGACGACGGTCGCGGCCGCGACGTCGCTGCGCGCGATGCCGAGCGCGTCGAGCGTCTCCCAGAGCGGCTGCAGCAGCTCGCGCATCGCGGCACCGCGCGCGCCGGCCGGCGCTCGATCGGCGGCGAGCTGCGCGAGTGCCGCCGGCACGCCGAGCGCCGCGCCGGTCGCGTCGCCGAGCGCGCGACGCACGACGTACGCGTACGTCCGTCCGCCGCGCAGGACGACGCCCGGGAACGGTGCCATCGCCAGCAGATGCGCCGGCGCGTAGGCGTCCTCCTCCAGCGTGCTCGCGACCACCGGGAACAGGCGTCCGCGCTCGGCGGAGTCGGGATCGACGTCGATCAGCAGCAACGGCTGCGCGACGTCGCCCGGGATCGCCGCGCGCGGCTCGCGCGGGGCGAGCGGCGCGTCGAAACGGAAGTACGCGGCGCCGACCGCCGGGAACGCGACCCGACGCTGCGCCGACGCCTGCACCGCGCTCACGATGCCGTTGCCGGCCGGCGCCGGGAACCCGGCGAGATCCGGACGCCCGGCCGCGTCGAGGCGCATGTCCGACGGGTACGGCAGGTCGTAGAACTGCTGCGCGTCGGCGAGATCGGCGTCGAGGTCGAACGCGACCGACGTACCGGGTACGGCCGAGACCGGCGGCGCGCCGCCGTCGTTCGCGTCGCCGCACGCGGCGAGTGCGGCCGCGAACGCCGTCACGAGCGCGAACGCCACGAGCGGAATCCGCGTCGTCACGTGCCCCCCGTCGCGCGGCCTCCGCGTCGTCACGCGCCCCCCCCACGAACCGGCTCGTACAGGTGATTGACGTAGGCGATCAGCAGTGCCGCGCGCATCGGCGGCGGCAGTGCGTTCATCATCTCGTTGATGCCCGCCATGCGCGTGGGCAGGCCCTCGCCCTGCACGCCGGCGAAGGCGAGCAGCTTCGCGAAGTCGTCGTCCGACAGCGCCGCGGGGTCGATGCCCGCCACCGCCTCGCGAATCCCGGCCGTCAGCTGCCCGCTCGGCAGGGCGCGCGCCGCCTCGACCGACGCCGCGAGGTCCGCGAGGAACGCCTCGACCCAGCGCGCGCTCGCGGGGTTGATCGACAGGTGCAGGTTCTCGGGTGACGCGCCGAAGGCGAGCTGCGGCTGCACGAACCAGCCGCGCTCGCGCATCTCGTCGGCGACGTGGAACACGCTCACCTCGTCGGACGCGAACGCGATCAGGTTCATGTCCGGCGCGCCGAGAAGGCGTAGTGCCGGGATGCGCGCGAGGCCGTCGCAGACGCGTGTCGTCGCGTCGAGCATGGCGCGCGCGAGGCGGAGGTAGCCCTCGTCGCCGAGGTGGTTCAGCACGGCCCACGTCGCCGCGAGCGGACCTGCCGACTTCGTGCTCTGCACCGTGGGATTGACGACCGTGTAGCCCATCCAGCCGGCGCAGGCGTAGATCTGGTACCGGCGCAGCTCGCGGTCGCGGTACATCACGACCGACGCGCCCTTCGCGGCGAAGGCGTACTTGTGGAAGTCCATCGAGATCGACGTGACGCCCGGGACGGTCCAGTCGAAGTCGGGGATCGGCTGCCCGAGGCGGCGCAGGTAGGGCAGCAGGAAGCCGCCCATGCAGCCGTCGACGTGCAGCAGGAGGTTGCGCTCGAGCGCGAGCTGGCCGAGCTCGCGGATCGGGTCGACGACACCGTGCGCGTACGAGATAGCGGAGCCGACCAGCAGGATGGTGTTCGGCGTGATCGCGTCGCGGACGTTCTTCACGTCGGCGCGGAAGCTCTGCGGGTCGACCGGCACGACCACCGGCTTCACGTCGAGATAGTGCGCCGCCTTGTGGAAGGCCGCGTGCGCGGTCTCCGGCAGGACCATCTCGGGCTCGCGGATCTCCGGCTGCAGCTTGCGCGCGCGGTCGCGCGCGGTCTTCACCGCGAGGATGATGCTCTCGGTGCCGCCGCTGGTGAAGGTGCCGACGACGTTCGCGTCGCCGTTCAGGTGCGCGATCGCCATGGCGACGATCTCGTTCTCGAGTGCCAGGGCACTCGGGAACGCGGTCGGGTCGAGGCCGTTCTCGGACAGGTACGACGAGAACGCCTGCTTGACGACCTCCTCGGTCTCGAGGCCGGGATCGTACACGTACGCCCAGGTGCGGCCGCTCCGCCAGTCCACATCCTTGCCGCGGAACGTCTCGAGGCGCGCGAACAGCTCGTTGCGCGGAACACCTTTGTCGGGAATCTTCGTCATCGTCGTCCTCTCGTCTTCGCCGGACCCGGCGACCGTTCCTGCAGAGCTTCCGCACCGGCGAGCTGGGCGAAGGTCTCGCGCGCGAGCGCGCCCAGGTCGGGGCGGCCACCGGCGTCGAGCCACTCGCGCAGTGTCGCGCGCACCGCCCCCATCGTCGCGCCGGCGAGCACGCGCGCGCGGCGTCCGGCGCGTCCGCCCGCTCCACCCGGCGTCCGCGTGCGCGCCTCGAACGCGTCGGCGACGGCGCGCTCCCAGCCGCGGTCGAGCGTGCGCTCGTACGCGATCAGCGCCGACGACGCGTCGACCACGCGCTGCTGTGCGACGATCTCGTCGCGCTCCCGCACGTACACGCGGGCGATCGCCGCGAAGGCGCGCTCGACGGTCGCGAAGGGTGTCTCGCCGTCGCGCGCCGCCGCGAGCTCCGCGCGAAAGCGCGCGAGGCGGCGCGCGTAGTCCGGGAAGAGTGCCGCCTCCTTGGTCGGGAAGTAGCGGAAGAACGTGCGCCGCGAGACGTCGGCCGCCGCCGCGATCTCGTCGATGGTGACGCTCTCGAAGCCGCGCTCGGCGGACAGCTTCAGTGCGGCGGCGGCGAGCGCGTCGCGCGTGCGCAGCTTCTTCCGCTCGCGCAGCGTCGTGACCGCGCGCACGGCGCCGCCGGTCTCGCCTCCGCTTCCGGCTGCCATCCTAGAACACCCTCTGCTTGTACTTGACCGCGCGCTCGAAGAGGCGACCCAGGGTCTCGCTGGTGAAGATCCACCGCAGCGGCCAGATCGGCGAGTGGCATTGCTCCGGCGCGAGCCGCCCGTGCAGCACCTCCTCGAGCGCGTCCGCGGTGTGGCGCGCGAGCACGTCCATCATCTCGCGCCCGATCTCGGCGGACGCGAGCTGCGGCTTCCCCGAGTAGGTCTCGGTCTCGTAGTACTTGAGCTTGTGCTTGAAGCCCTTCACCAGGTCGAGCACGCCGCCCGCCGGCAGCGGCGGCAGCCCCTCCTCGGCGCGCTTCAGGTCGAGCGTGCGCTGGCCGAGCTCCCGATAGCGCGGGTCGACGCGGTCGCCGACGATGTGCAGCATCATCGAGGTCTCGATGGCCCCGCCGTGGTGGTCGCCGCGCAGGTCGTCGGGTGTCACGCCGTCGATGTGGCCGAGAATCGACGACAGCTCGGAGCCGCCCTTGGTCAGCCGCCCGATCAGCAGCGAGAACGCGCAGATCATCTTCGTGCCATAGCGGCGGTTGGTCCGCTCGCAGGCGACCTCGATCGGGATGAAGTGGAGCGGACCGCCGTGGAAGCTCGCGATCCAGATGTGCACGAAGCCCTGTTTCGCGAGGCTGCGTCCGAGGTCGGACAGCACGCGCGTGATCGTCGAGGGGCGGAACATCACCGAGCCCGGGTGCGGCAGGACGTCGGCCGCGACGTAGATCGGCGGCAGGTGCACGAACTGCAGCGACGGATCGCGCTCGCTCAGCACCTCCGCCGCGCGGATCGAGAGCGCCTCCGCCTCGGCGTTGTCGGTGATGACCGGCAGGTGCGGGCCGTGCACCTCGAGCGGCGAGCAGCTGAGCAGGACGACGGTCTTCGCGCGGTCCATCGCGGCGAAGTCCGAGCCGGTGAGGTCCTTCCACTCGCGGACGTTCGCGCGGGGGGCTGCCGTTGCGGGGGATTCCATGGCGTCCCCAGCAGAGCGGAAAGTGGCACTGGGTGTCAATCGGCAATCGCCGCCGACGCCGGCCCGCTGCCCATGCCGCGCTCGGCATTGCCGTTCATCGAGGAGTCGCATAGGGAGTCTCCATGGATCGCGTCATCGGGGATGCGCTCGACCACCTCGCCGGTACGTGGTCGGAAGCGGACCTGCGCGAATTCGAGGCGGCCGTCCGCGTCACGACGCGCGTCGACGACGCTCTCCGGAGCAGCGGCGAGCGACAGATGAGGACGCGCCGCCGCCAAGGACGCGGCTCGACGCCACCGCGTACACGGCGTGGATCCGCCGTGCGGCACCAGCCGGGCTATCGGCGTGACCCGGTCGTAGACCACCACGTCGCCGCCCGCGCGACCCCCGCGAGGTACTCGCTGAGGCGAGCTTTGAGCTCGGACACCTGAGCGCGCTTCATGACCAGCAGCGAGTCACCACTGGTCTCGTGAGTCCAAGCGTTCCTGCGGCTGGAGCTTCAGCTGTCCTGACGCCCCAGCACCACGACGCACGACACCGCACCCGGGCCGCCGACGTTGTGCGCCAGGGCGATCTCCGGGTCCTTCACCTGCCGCTCGCCGCAGCTGCCGCGCAGCTGCTGCACGCACTCGTAGATCATGCGCACGCCGGACGCGCCGATCGGGTGGCCGAACGACTTGAGCCCGCCGCTCGGGTTGATCGGCATGTCGCCCGAGACCCGCGTGCGGCCCTCCTCGACCATCTTCCAGCCCTGGCCCTTCTCGGCGAAGCCGAGGTCCTCGATGTTGGTGATCTCGGTCCAGGTGAAGCAGTCGTGGACCTCCGCGAGGTCGACGTCGGATGGCTGGATGCCGGCCTGCTCGTACGCCTTCTTCGCCGCCGCCTGCGTCGAGCGGAAGCCCGTGTAGTCGAAGGTCGGGTCGAAGTACGGGCGTCCGGTCGCGACCGCGAGTGCCGCGCCCTTCACCAGCACGTAGTCGTCGCGGAAGCGCTTGGCGATGTCGGCGCGGCAGACGATCGCCGCGGCGCCGCCGTCGGTGGTCGGGCAGCAGTCGAAGAGGCCGAACGGCCAGGCGATCATCGGCGCACCCAGAACCTGCTCCTCGGTGACCTCCATCTTCAAGTGCGAGAGCTTGTTCCGCGCGCCGTTCCAGTGGTTCTTGACGGCGACCTTGGCGAGCGTGCTGCGGCCGACGCCGAACTCGTGCATGTAGCGGTTCGCCGCGAGCGCGAAGAGGCCCGGTGCTGTGTTGCCCTTGGCGAGGATCTGGTGGCCGATGCGCGGGATGCCGCGGCCGGGACGGTCCTTCAGCTTCTCCGAGCCGACGACCAGCACGATGTCGTGCTGCCCCGACGCGATGGCGAGGCACGCGTTGCGGAACGCGTCGGTGCCGGTCGCGCAGAAGTTCTCGACCCGCGTCACCGGCCGGTCGTAGAGACGCAACGGATCGGCGAGCGAGATGCCGGCCTTGCCGCCCTGCGAGTGCGGCAGGTACGTGCCGACGTACGCGGCGTCGATCTCGGACGGATCGATCTTCGCGTCGGCGTACGCCTGGAAGGCCGCGTCGCAGACCTGGTCCTCGTAGGTCGAGTCGTAGAGGTCGCCGAACTTCGTGCAGCCGACGCCGATCACGGCGACCTTATCGCGGATCGAGTTCATACGGGGCGCGCCTTCCAGTAGTAGTTGTAGTTCTCGCCGCCGGAGTGCAGCCGGCGGTAGGTCAGCTCGACAGGGGCACCGATCTTGACCTCGTCGGGCGTGCAGTCGGTCATCTGCACGTACAGGCGGCCGCCGCCGTCGAGGTCGACCACGACCATGCCCATCGGGTGGTCGAGGTTCGCCGCCAGGTGGTCGACGGTGTAGGTGAAGATCACGCCCTTCTTCCTGAGCTTGACCGGCTCGAGGTCCTCGCGCGCCTCGCACTGCAGGCAGACGCGCGCCATCGGGTACTGCACGAGACCGCAACTGCGGCAGCGCGTGCCGTACAGGCGCGTGTCCTGCGCGAGCTCGCGGAACTCCGAGACGTTGCTGACGACCTCCACCGGCGTCTCGTCCTGGCCGATGATGCGGCGGAACTTCAGGTACTTCTCGTAGGTCGGCAGCGGCAGCTTGCGCTCGATCATGGCGCCGACGCCCGGACGTCCGGCGAGCGCCGCGACACCGTCGGTCGCGCGGAAGAGGATCGCCTCCGCGCCCTCGCCGAACGCGGCGACGACGATGGTGGCCCCGCTCTTCGCCTTCTCGAGCGCGCTCGCGAGCTGCAGCAGCGCGTCCGGAGTGCCGAGCACGCCGACCTGCGTGATGAGCGACGGCACGAGCTGCGTCTTCGCGTCGATGCCGACCTGTTTCGCGAGCGACTGCGCGGTCTTTGCGTCGGGAGCGGCGACCGCGAGCGCACCGAGGTCCGACGCGCCGACGCCGCACTCGTTCAGCACGCGCGAGACCACTTCCTCCATGTCGCGCGCGTAGCCGTGGCCGAGCGCGAAGCGCACGTCCTGCTGCTGCACGCCGCCGCCCTGGTCCCAGCGCCACTGGTAGGTGATCTCCTCGGCAACCGCGGCCGAGCCGAGGAGCTCGGCGAGCTTCGCCTTGCCGTCGACGACGACCGCGACCGCGCCGTCGCCGAGCGCGCCCTCGACGTCGCTCTCGGGATCGGCCGGACGGCAGTCCGCCGCGACGACGAGCACGCGGCGCGCCTGCCCGCTCTGCACCGCGCGGACCGCGGCGGACAGCGCCGACACGCCGGCGCGGACCGAGCCGCCGAAGTCGGCGGTGAGGATCGCGCGCGGCAGATCGCAGGCGGTCGCAACGACGCTGGCCACCTGCTTCTCCCGATAGGGCGACGAGGTCGAGGCGAAGAACAGTCCGTCGATCTCCAGCGGATCGAAGTCCTCCAGGCAGCGGTGTGCCGCGGCGACGCCGAGCGTCAGGGCATCCTCGTCGTGGTGCGCGACCGCCTTGTCGCCCGGCGGCTGCTTGCCGCCCCAGGCCTTGGCGATCAGCGAACGGTCGAGGCGCGAGCGCGGGATGTAGACCCCGATCGAGCTGATTCCAACCATCGTGACGTGATCCTCGGAGAGCGAAGGGCGCCGGCGAACGACCGGCGATCGGGAGTCGCTACCATCCTGTGCGCGGGCGCGCGAGCGGCCGGACGCTCACCGCCTCGTCGACCGCGGCGCGTCGCGTCAGCGCGCCTCACACGCCCAGAAACTCCCGCGTGACGCGCAGGAACTCCGCCAGCCGGTCGTGGTGCACCCAGTGTCCCGCGCCCGGCACGTTGACCACGCGCGCGTTCGAGAACGCATCACCGCGTCCGTCGATCGAAGGGTCGCTCGCCCACGACTCGGTGCCGCGCACCAGCAGCGTCGGACACGTGATGCGACCCCAGAGATCGCGCGCATCGCCGACGTTGAACAGGTACGGCGAGACCGCACGCGTGAAGTTGTCGAACTTCCAGCGGTACGAGCCGTCCTCCTCGCGCGCGGCACCGTGTACCGTCAGGTGCCACGCCTGCTCGGTCGTCAAGCGCGGATTCGCGTCGCGCATGCGCGCCGCCGCCTCCTCGAGCGTCGCGTAGTGGTGCGCGCGGCGCCGCGCGAGCGACTGCATCTCCCGCACCCACGTGAGCATGCGCTCGTGCGCCGGGGTGTCCTTGAACGACTCGATCATCTGCGGCGACGGGCCGAGGCCCTCGATCGCGACGACCCTGGCGACGCGCTCCGGGTAGATGCCGGTGTAGTGCAGCGAGATCGAGCCGCCGAGCGAGTGGCCGACGATGGTCACCGGAAAGCGGTCCAGGACCTTCAGCAGCTGCGCCACGTCGAGCACGTAGTCGATCAGCGAGTAGATCGAGCCGACCGCCCAGGCGGAGTCCCCGTGGCCCCTCAGGTCCGGCGCGATGACGTGGAAGTCGCGCCGCAGGTCGTTCGCCACCCAGTCCCAGCTGCGGGCGTGGTCGCGTCCGCCATGGACGAGCAGCAGCGGCGGCTTCTCCTCGTTGCCCCAGTCGAGGTAGTGCAGCTTCAGGCGCTGCGACATGAAGCTGCGCGAGATCGGCCCCAGCAGGCCCGTATCGGGTGTGCTCATCTGACCCAAGTAGCACGGCATGCCGGCAGCGCGGCACCATCTCGCACGATTGCAAGGCCCGGCACGGCCGGATGCCAGGAAAATGGCTGGTGTCCGCGGTTCCGAGCTTGCTAGGAACGTCGCGGGCGCCCTCCCCTGCATCGTCTCCTGGTCCGCTCCCGCGGACTCCTCCCTGCCTCCGGGCCGCCCGTACCGCTGCTCGAACCACAGACGAAGGAGTCCGTCCTCGATGCCCTCCCCGCTCCGCTCCGCTTCTTCCGCTCGCAGCCACCGGCGCACGCGCCTCGCCCCCGTGACGATCGCGACCGTCCTCGCGGCGGCGCTGTGCGCCGCGCCGGCGTCGAGCCGCGCCGCAACCACCGCGCCCGGCGAACGCGTCGAGCTCACGCTGAACGCGGCGCAGCTTCCCGCCGCGGACCGCGAGCGGCTCGCCGACCGCGCGCAGTCGATCGCCGACGCCATCGCGTCGGGGCTGCCGCTGTGGCGCTCGTTCGACCCGCGCGAGGTCCTGCACGACACGCTGGCCGCGCTCGGCAGCGCCGGCGCCGTCATCGGCGAGACCGCCATCGTCAACTTCGACCTGCTCGAGGTGGACGTTCCGGCCGGCAAGCGCGCGGCGCTCGAGAAGCTCGGCTTCGTGCGCTCCGTGCGGGAGCCGTCGTACGGCACACCGTCGGGCTCGATCGACAGCGACGGGCTCGAGGCGATCGGCTCCGACATCGCGAATGCGGCGGGCCTCACCGGCGCCGGCATCACGGTCGCGGTGATCGACTCCGAGTGGGAGAGCCTCGCCGACGTCATGGCCGAGGGCGACCTGCCAGCGATCCCGGTCAACATGCAGTTCCGGGTCACGAGCAGCGGCACCGTGACCGCAAACGTCGCAGCCAACGGCTTCGGCGACCGCGAGCACGGCACCGCGGCCGCCGAGGTCGTGCACGAGGTGGCGCCCGGCGCGACGCTGCTGCTCTACCGCCTGAACTACGACGGCAGCGGCTTCGTGTCGGCGGCGGCGATCAAGTCGGCGATCCGCCACGCGACCGATCAGGGCGCCAAGGTCATCCTCGCGCCGGTGCACTTCATCACGACGATGAGCGATCCGCGCGGCCTGCTCGCGGGCGGCACCAACCCCTTCACCGACGACATCGACTACGCGAAGGCCGCCGGCGCGACGGTCGTGGTGCCGGCGGGCAACGAGGCGCTGCGCCACTACGCGGGGCAGTTCGCGCCATGCACGGACTGCAACACGGACACGCTGTGCAACACCGCCGAGGACGACAGCTCCTTCCACATCTTCGATGACGACCTGGCGCTGAACGACCTCGTGCTCGACACCGACTACGACGACTTCGCCTTCGGTGACGGCACGTCGTTCAACCCGGTGCGCGTCACCTGCTACAGCGCGACCGACGCCGCGGTGCCGGGCAACTTCAAGATGCAGCTGCGCCGCTTCCGCGAGCTCTTCAGCGCCGTCGACCCGCCGGATTTCCCGAGCTGCCCGACCGATGCGGGCAACCAGATCGTCCCAGACACGGTGAAGACGCTCGGCGAGTCCTTCACCAAGGACATCACGCCGTACGGCGGTTCGGGCGAGAACGTCTTCGACGACTACTACTTCGTCGTCATCGAGCGCACCGCAGGCAGCGAGACGCCGAACTTCCGCATCGACTGCACCATCGCGGTCGGCGAGCTGACGTACTTCAACGAGGCGAAGAGCCTCTCCGACCTCGCCGTCGTCGGCTCGAGCATCTCGGTCGCGGGCACGGTGTCACCGGGATTCGACAGCAGCTCGGAGGTCAGCTCGTGGGGCCCGAGCGGCGACCCGACCGGCCCGATCAAGCCCGACATCTCGGCACCGAGCGAGGTGACCAACTACGCCGCGACGGTCGAGGGCTTCACGTTCTGGGAGACGTTCAACGGAACGTCGGCCGCGGCATCGCACGCCGCCGGCATCGTCGCGCTGGTGCAGGGCTACCGCCAGGCGGAAGGCCTGCCTCTCTACACCGTCGACGAGCTCAAGCAGGTGCTGTTCGCCTCGGCGATCGACCTCGACGACGGCCTGCCGGCGCTGAAGGGCCCCGACCGGATCTACGGCTACGGTCTGATCCAGATCCCGGCCGCGCTCCTGCCGGGCGTCCCGGGCAGCAGCACGCCGTACGACCGCGACGGCGACCTCGAGACGGATCCCGCCACGTATGACCCGGCCACCGGCAACTGGGCGTGGCTCGGCTCGACGGCGGGGGAGACCACGCTGAACGGCTTCGGTAGCTCGTCGCTGTTGCCGGTCGCGGGCGACTTCGACGACGACGGCCGGGTCGACGCCGCGACGTACGATCCGAGCAGCGGCGACTGGACGTTCAACACCACGACCACTTCGGTGGCGAGCGCGACCGGTCTCGGCGGCAGCGGCTTCGCGCCCTTCGTCGGCGACTACGACGGCGACGGCACCATCGACCCGGGCGTCTACAACGAGACCACCGGCGCCTGGAAGTGGCGTCGCTCGTCCGACGGGAACACGGCCGAGCAGCTCGGCTTCGGCGGCCCCGGCCGCAAGGGATGCCCCGCGGACTTCGACGGCGACGGCCAGACCGACCTCGCAACCTTCGAGGAGGCGACCGGCAAGTGGCAGTACGTCGGCTCGACCGACGGCGCACAGGAGTTCACCTTCAGCCCGGGGACGCGCTGGCTTCCCGTGCCGGGTGAC
>Ga0172363_10001560_pt1 | contig 18521 bp, 22 predicted proteins | sample LakKivs2_kivu2a2_FD_114541 | JGI IMG/M metagenome (GOLD analysis project Ga0172363, IMG submission 114541) | Sediment microbial communities from Lake Kivu, Rwanda - Sediment s2_kivu2a2 | ecosystem: Environmental > Aquatic > Freshwater > Lake > Sediment | place: Rwanda: Western Province, Lake... | reverse complement strand
GTGTTAGGCCAAGGAAAAGACCGATACCAAAAACCATTGGAAGTATAGGTGCACTTTTCTTAAAAACATTTTCTAGAACAATCCAAACAAAAGCAATCAGGAAACCTATAAAAAATGCAAGGGGATGTGAAAAACCGAAAATAGAACCTGCTACCATCTGCGCTTGGGGTGCTGGCATAGATGGGGTAAAGAGTTCTTCTTTGTATGAAGTTATAATGATGTTAAAAACCAACGGGATAAGAAGTCCAGCTAAAATAGCAGCGATCATATCGACTTTGATTATATCCTTTACTTTCGTTCCAATAATCTGCGCAGATTTATAGTCATGCCCGATATCGCCAGCAATTGCGCTCGCTATGGAAACAAAACACACAACCAAAAATACAGAAAGATAATCAAAATTTAAACCTATTACAGTAAAAATACCAATAGCAAGTAAACCAATTATAATACCGAACTGTTCAAGTGGATCAATATCTGTTTCTCCCGTCATTTTGGCTGCAACACTTACCATGATCCAAACCCCAAAGACTGCGATTAGTGAAGCTAGAGGATTAACTCCTGCAAACCAGAGAATGAAGAATGCGATTACTGAGAAAAAAGGAGTAAATCTCATGTACCATGGAGTGCCTTTCCATCTGAATAATGGAGAAAAAATTTCCTTTGCTCTTGGAACCACAAAAGAAACAAAGAAACCTATTCCACCACCGATAACCATACCCATCCCTGCATTCTGTATTACACCTGCTCCAATGGTTGGCTCAAATATCTGATAAGCTGCCAAGAGTGGTATCAATACAATCCACCCTATTGCCGATCCAAGAAACCATGAATTCAAGGATGCTTTGTGACCCAGAAGATATCCAATACCAATTGCTAATGGCATCGGGTAAAGAGCAAGACTTAAACCTATCTCAGGGGAAATGCTGAAAGTCCAACCAGTAGGAAAATAAAGTTCTCTCAAAATTATAAATATGCCTGTAATGGACAAAGCGATAGTAACATAGAAAGTATTTTTAGTTAATTGTGCGCTGGCTTTTATAACTTCGGCGCCTGCAGTACCACTCGGATAAGGGAGTCTCTCTTTTTCAACAAACATTCTTCTCAATGGGACTGAAAGTAGAACACCTAGAACACCAGCAGTAACACAAACAGATGCAAGAGATATTACTGACGGTAATGCGACTGTAACACCTTGAGCTTGGAGATACAAAATACCGGGGATTGTGAAAACGACACCAGAAGCGAGCAACCCACCTATCGTTCCTCCTGCCTGTGCAACGTTAATTTCATGAACGCTTGTTTTTCTTGAAACTCTTGAAACAAGCTGTAAGGATGCAGCAGCAATAACAACACTGAAAATTATTGGCCATGGCAGTGCACCCATTTTTAACGCAATGTAACTTGATGTGATCATAAGAAAAATTGTTAACAACAAAGCGATAACACAAGCTCTCAAGGTGAAACCCGGCTCCCCTTTGTCTTCAGGCTCAAAAATTTTCTTGATATTATTCACCTATCAATACAAAATTTTGTGATTTAATATTTTTTAAGTGATGTAATTAATTAATTTTACATCTTTTCGAATCCTATGAGTGAAATCTCTAAGAATCCTTAACAAATCCTTTGTCTCAGGCAAGAACTTCTCTTTCTTAATCTTCTCTTCCATTTCTTCCCTAGTCAAGAACATACCTTGATTTACTTCAAAAGGATCCAACTCAGGTTTTTTATCAGTCACAAAACCATAGACTCTTGCATTCTCACTTTCCTCTGGGAACCTTAACTTAAAAGAATCCATAAAAAACGGTTTTTCATCTATATTCGCTTCTTCTTTTACTTCCCTGACAACAGCTTCATCATGAGTCTCTCCAGCAAGAACATGCCCACCCAAACCAATGCTCCAGTATTCCTTGAAGAATTCTTTGTTTTTTGTTCTTTGAGTGACTAGTATTCTTCCTTGTTTATCGAAGATGAAGAACATAACACTTCTATGGATTAGTTTCTTTTTGTGGACTTCTTCTCTTGTGGCTTTTCCAATGACTTTATCGTCTTCGTCAACTATGCTGTAAATTTCAGTCATAACTTCAATTAGAAATCTCATGCTTTTAAAAATTACAGAATTTCTTATTCTGATAATTTTATTTCCATAGGTCTTAAAACATTCAAAAATCTGTCTTTTAAATTCTTAGTTATAAGATCATACTCCCAAGACCCGTATTCTGTAGAAATAAAAACACAACCATCAGGGCGTTCATCTGGAAATTTTTGTAAGAATATACTATAAGCTTCAAATATAGCTTCCATTTCTTTAATAGTAGAATTATCTTTGTATTTTAAGTTAGTCGTCACTGTATCTCGAAAAACTTTTGGATTTTCAACATCTACAGAAAAGGATTCTGAACCAACACGTTGCGAATCGCTATTCACCGATGATGCTTTTAAAAGTTCTTTAAATTCTCTGTAAATTCTTCTCTTTTCTGTTATTTGTTTAGGATAAATCAATAAAGCATCCCCAGAAGTCCAATAACAAACAGATAGAGATTTGGGAATTAGTTGATTCTTTTCTAGTTCAGTAAGCACTTTAACAGCAGAATACATGAATAGTAAGAATCATTCAAATTATTTAAACCCATTCGACATCTCATTTCAATTTTCTTACAACACCTTCAATTCTATTCAATGCTTCTTTTATCTTCTCATAAGAAGTTGCATAACTCATTCTGATGTAACCTTCACCATACTTTCCGAATTCAGTACCAGGAACAGTTAAGACTTTAGCTTTTTTCAGGAAGAAATGCACGACTTCATTCGATTTCATATTTAATCCTGTAATATTTGGAAATGCATAGAATGCTCCCTCTGGTTTCAATAAAGTAATCTTAGGTATTTCTTTTAGTCTTTTCATGATTAATTTCCTTCTCCTGTCGTACTCATCTCTCATTTTTTTAACACATTTCTGATCCCCTTCCAATGCTTCAGTTGCTGCCAACTGAGAGATAGTGGGAGAACACAATCCGGCATAAATGTGCATCCTCTCCATGGATTCTATTATATCCTTTGGCCCAGCTGCATAACCAACTCTCCAGCCAGGCATCGCATAACTTTTAGAGAAGGATTGGAATGTTATCACATGACCTTTCATACCGTTGAGACTTCCTATACTGATGTGTTTATTTCTATCGTAAATTATCTTTTCATAAGCTTCATCAGAAAAAATGATTAAATCATGTTCTATTGCTATATCAGCCAATTCCTCCAAAGTCTTCTTCTTGAATATTCTTCCTGTCGGGTTGCTTGGGGTATTAATCAATAAAATCCTAGTTCTTTTATCAACTAACTTCTTAATTGTATCAGGATTATACTCAAATCCATCTTCTTCTAGTATCGGAACAGAAATGGGAACACCAGTAACAGTTTCAACCATCGGTATGTATGCCAGAAATCCAGGGTCAGGAACTAGCATCTTTTCTCCAGGATCCAATAAGGCTAAAGTCGCTAAGAATAGAGCTTCTTGGGAACCACAAGTAACTATTATCTCATCTGTTTTAACGTTAATCTTATTTTCTTTTTTCAATTTTTTAGCGATGGCTTTTCTTAACTCAAACCTACCAATCGGAGGGGAATAATGCGTATAACCTTCATCGAGTTTCTTCTTGGCAAAATCTATGATATGCTTAGGAGTAGTGAAATCTGGTTCTCCAGGTCCTAAAGAAATTATATCTTTACCTTCTGCTGCCAAACGCATTATTTCTGCAAATTCTGAGCTAGGCAGATAAATATATCGTTCAGAAATTTCGTATTCTTTCATTAACATTAATATAGTTTGGTATCATAAAAATGTTTTAAGTTGATTGTATGGTGAAAGATTATCCAAAAACTCCTGTCGTTGTTACTGATTCGGATTTTGATACTGTTGTTAAGAAATATCCTGTCGTCATCGTAGATTGCTGGGCTGTCTGGTGTCTACCTTGCAGAATGCTTGAGCCTATAGTAGAGAGCTTAGTAAAAAAATACGCAGGAAAGATAGTCTTTGGAAAGTTAAACGTAGATGAAAATAAAAAGACGGCGATAAAATACAGCATAATGAGCATTCCTACTCTTTTGGTTTTCAAGAATGGGAAAAACATCGATAGAATAATTGGAGCAATGCCTGAGACTGTATTAGAATCAAGAATAAAGCAATACTTATAGAAAGCTATAGCCAAACAGGCCTACTTCTAGACAATTTTGTCCCAAAATCTTTAGTTCTTCGAATAGCATGGGGAGTGTAGAATTCTTTTCTCAATGTTGATATATCACTAAAAATCTTATCGGTTACTTGAGTTAAGCCATCATATTTATCGCATATAGCCCTTATATAAACTCTAAGGACGTCGTTTTCACTTTGATATATGGGGCTCACAAAACCTATTGAATAAACTATATTTCCTAGATTTAATGAATCATCAGTTTTAAGTTTCGATATTTCGGTTTTTATTTTATTTTCGATACGTCCTATTACCCCAAGTCTTTCATTTTCTGGAATTTCAGTTATGTTTATTTCATATATAGCCGTATCTTTCTGAAAAATTTCTTCTGTCATAAAACCACTTTTTTAGAGTTATAAATTAAATAAAAGTAAGTTAAAACATTTAAACCCTTTCTTTGAGAACAAAAATCTATCTGGTTCTTTTGGTTTGAAATTATTTCCTTCAACAAGAAAATTTATATTCACAATTCCCATTTAAGATTGGGGTGTTCATTTGGAAAGACCGATGTATTTCGAAGAAAAACCTCCTTTTCCTATAAAGGCCTATACTGGAATTGAACTACATTGCAAGACTTGGGACATTGAAGCTGCTTTAAGAATGCTCATGAACAACTTAAATCCGAATGTCGCAAAAGATCCTGATAATTTAATAGTTTATGGGGGTTGTGGCAGAGCTGCGAGGAATTGGAAAGAGTATAATAGAATCGTTAAAGCGCTAATTAAACTCGAGCCAGATGAAACTCTTTGTATACAATCCGGAAAACCAGTTTATATCGCTCAAACATGGGAACATGCACCAAGAGTTGTTATCGCAAATAGTAATCTTGTTCCAAAATGGGCGACACAGGAACATTTCGATGAACTGGACAGAAAGGGTTTGATGATGTACGGGCAGATGACTGCTGGTTCATGGATTTATATTGGGACACAAGGAATTCTTCAAGGTACTTATGAAACCTTTGCTGCTGTCGCCAGAAAACATTTCAAAGGATCTTTGAAAGGAAGATTAATCCTCACTGCTGGTATGGGAGCTATGTCTGGAGCTCAACCATTAGCTGCAACCTTAAATGATGCAGTTATACTAGACGTGGAAGTTAGGAAAGAAAGAATACAAAAAAAAGTGAATCAAGGTTATTGTGACAAGATGACAGATGATTTAGACCAAGCATTGAAATGGGTTTTATACGCAAAGAAAGAGAAAGAACCATTATCAGTCGGTTTAGTCGGTAATGCCGCTTATGTTCATCCAGAATTGGTCAAGAGAAACATCATCCCTGACATAGTCACAGACCAAACCCCTGCGCATGATTTATTGAATTACATCCCAGTAGGTAACCTGAAAGAAGTGGACGAACTAAGAATAAAAAACCCAGAAGGGTATAAGAAGAGAAGTCTGGAGTCGATAAAAAAACATGTTGAAGCGATACTAGAAATGCAGAGAAGAGGTTCGATTGTCTTTGACTATGGAAACAACTTGAGAGCACAGGCAGAATTAGCAGGAGTAAAAATTAGAAAACCTAATAAACAATTCGTTTATCCTGGTTTTGTAGTCGAATACATCAGGCCTATGTTTTGTGAAGGTAGAGGACCGTTCAGATGGGCAGCTCTATCAGGAGACGTTAAAGATATAAGAGTTATAGATGATCTAGTTCTGGATATGTTTCCAGAAGATAAAATCTTGAAGAGTTGGATAAATAAGGCCAGGTTTAAAGTCCCTGTCGAAGGGTTGCCTAGCAGGATATGCTGGTTAGGCTATGGAGATAGAGTTAAGTTCGGAATAGCTATAAACAAACTAGTTCGTAAAAAAGAATTGAAAGCTCCTATTGTTATCGGCCGAGATCATTTAGATTGCGGATCAGTCGCTTCACCAAATCGTGAAACAGAAGGGATGAGGGATGGAAGCGATGCTGTTGCTGACTGGCCTCTGTTGAATTTTGCCTTGAACACTATGGCTGGGGCGAGTTGGGTTAGTTTCCATCATGGCGGTGGTGTTGGTATAGGATATTCTTTGCATGCAGGAATGGTTATCGTGGCTGATGGGACAAAAGAAAGAGAAGAACGACTTCAAAGGGTTTTAACTGTTGATCCTGGTATAGGTATAGCAAGACATGTTGATGCCGGTTATGAAGAAGCTGTAGAAATTGCTAAGAAGAAGAATGTTAAGATACCGAGTTTAAAATATTAAACCCATTCTCCAACTAATAAACTTACGTCATCCTTTTCTGAAGGTGGTATAGCACCAACGTGTGGATGCCCCCAATTTCTTTTTTCTTCCTCATAATGTTTTTTTCTTCTTATGACAATTTTATCTAGTTCTCCTTTATCAAGCCAAATTCCCAGACAATTAGGGCATCTATCCAGAGTTATATCATCTCTCTTGATTTTATTCATTGGGGTTTTACAAAACGGGCAATTTAATATTAATTCCATAATTATTCATTAAAGATTCGGATTAAAAAGATTATTTTTTACCTTCGCAATCTGGACATTTGAACTCCCAAATAACATCGAAACCGTGTTTTTGTATGAGTTTCGTCAATTTGCCTTTTGGTAGAGTTTTCCATTGTTTGCAACCAGAACAAAAAATTTTATTGTCTTTTAAATCGACTCCCATACTCTTCAGTTTTTTAATGTTCATCTCGTCGAGATACTTCTCTAATTTTTTCTTCTGCTCTTTCAGAGAGCTCTCTTCTTCTCTGATCAGACTTGACATTTCTTTAATTTTTTTCTCATCTATCCCTTCAATTTCTACTTCCGGTTTTGCCTCTTCTTCCTTCTTTTCTTCTGGCTTAATTTCTTCCTTTTGAACCTTTTCTTCTGGCTTTTCTTCGATTTTTTCAGGTTGTTTAACTTCCTCTAAAGGCTTAGTTTCTAACTCCTCTAACTTCCTCCACAGAAAACCGCGAAAAGTTGTGATTCCATACCTAACTTTGATTTTTTCTATAATCAGGTTGGTTAAACATGAGAGTAAAAAGATGAAGAAAGTATAAGTTGGTACCCAATAGAAAGTAGTATTTACTTTATTGATATCAAATATTCCGATGTTGAGTTCTTGGAGTGATGATGGCAAGAAGTTGTAAATTAATGCGACTACAGGAGGAAATCCCCATATCCATCTAACTTCATACTGACCTGAAGTTTCTGATTGAAAGAAATAAGGGAAAGGAGCTATGAAAAGTAATAAAAGGAATAATATTATCTTTGCTCCATTTGGCCTCAAAAAATTTATTAGCCCCATAATTAAAATTACTCTTCCCAGAACAAAAATCTATCTAATCTGGGTTATTATTGTACTATACTTCTAAGAAAAATGGGCCGAAGTCGGGATTTGAACCCGATCCAAAGGCTCCACAGGCCTTTACGCTGCCAGGTTACGCCACTTCGGCCATACCCAATTTAGTTTTTCTTTTTAACATTATGAATTTATTTATCATCATTTTTAGATTTCACTACTAAATAGTAACATTTTAAATACTTTACTGTTAATGCATAAATCATGAACGGTCTGTTCAACAGGTTTAAAATGATGGTTGAAATTATCGGGCAGGGTAGTTTAATCGGGGTTAGTTTTTCCCTTCTTTTACTGTTCCTACTCGAGATGTACTTTGAAAAGGTATATTTCTACGAACCAAACGAGATTATTCTTTACTCTGAGATAGTTATGTCTGTCTTAGTATTTTTATACAGCTTGTATTCTTTCAAAAAATGGGTAAAAAGTTTGTAAAATATTAAAGGTTGTATATTAAACAATTCAATAGGATGATGCATGAACTTAATTTTTCAATTCAATCAAAATTGGTATGTAATATTTTTCGCTTTTTTAGTATCATGGCTGATTTTATTAATCCACAGAAAAAGTTACAAGAATAAAAAAGAAATTAAAAAACAAATTTGTTTAGCTTTTATCGGTTTGTTTATTCTATTAGTTATGGAAGTTTTTGCTGTTACAATGGATTTGTGGCATTATCTCCCTAACGACTGGCCAATAATTCTGTGGCCGACATATTTTGTTGCAGTATTGTTTGGACATCAATTATTTAAGTTCGTTGAAGAGAATACAGTTAAATTTTAAAGAATCCTTTGTAAACTCTCTATATTGAACTTTGTAAAAACACAACCATTCTTAGTTAAGGGGACACCTTGACCTGGTATACCCAATTCTTTCAAATAATTTTCTGCCAACTTTAACTCAGGCGGGCATGCTACACCAACTGCTGCCTCGTATGAATTCTGCTCTATTATACGTGCTATGCAGGAACCCCCATCAACAATATAAACGTCGTAACCATTCTGTTTTCCCATGCGAGTTGCCTGATTGACGAAACAATCGAATGAACATGAGTTACAGAAATGTGAAGGGATTTCTGGTTTAAAAATCGCTTTACATGAACCATGCGTATTTTTTCTCAAACATTGCGGCAAGAACAATGCCCTCTTCTTTGTTTGTATAAATGCTGGCCTGTTAGCTACATTCTTGATCTGTATGTCAACCAAGTCTGTGACGACTTCTATTAGATTTTGAACGTCTAAACCAGTGATTTCATGGACCTTAAATTTTTTCACAAGAGATAATATTCCACAGCTAATCTTTCTGTGCACATTGGTGTTTTCAGCTGTTTTGGCAATTTCTCTAAAAAAAGATTGAGACACTCTTGTAAAATCAAAATTAAACTTGTATGCCATTAGTATCCTACTATAATTTAGTATTTAGAATTAAAGAAAATATGCAGGGGGTGAGATTCGAACTCACGAACCGACTAACGGACAGGAGCCTCAGTCCTGCGCCTTTGACCAGACTTGGCAACCCCTGCTTGTTAAACCTTAAGTCTAAAAAAATTTATCTTTATTAAGATATAAATGAAGTTTGAAATAATCATTCTGTCCGGTATCGTCATAGTTTTATTGATAATTTACTTTAAAAGATCGCCAACCAAGTATACGACTGTTAGGATCGGGAATAGTGAAATAAGAGTAGAGATAGCGGATACTTTTATTAAACGGACTAAGGGTTTGATGTTTAAAAAAAGTTTGCCAGAGGATGAAGGTATGTTATTTGTTTTTGATGAAGAAGGCTACCATGGTTTCTGGATGATGAATATGAGCTTTCCGATCGATATCATCTGGATTAATAATGAAAAGAAAGTAGTTGATATAGTAAAGAATGCCCAACCCTGTAAATTTTCCTGTCCTAGTTATAAACCGAAAGAAAAGGCGATGTATGTGCTAGAAGTCAACGCAAACTTTACAGAAGAACATGGAATTAGAATTGGATCGTATATAGAATTTGAATTAAAGTCTTAAGCGGTTATTTTAAAAATATTAGAAATATAAATAAAATACTAACAACTATTACCGTTCCCAACAACTCCAACAATACAACACTCATACGCATTATTCGAACAACCGTTTGCATCAGTAGTATCTAGTACTAGCCCATATGTTTCCTTTAAAACGTCGGTACAAGCGTTGAGGTTTTCAGGGAAATGGATTGATCCACTCCATTTAACATTCATACATGTCATGCAATAAGAAATTAACCTGGCTCTACAGTCCGTAGCGGATAATGTTGGATTAGATATATATGAGTAAACAAAATAAATCAACACTGCTACAACGATTATACCCACTAATAATAATAGTATTGTCTGGATTGCTATTCCTTTACTCACAGTTATTATTTTGGATTTACTAATAAAAAGATATTTTAAGTAAGAATATAGTATCCATTTTGTAATTTGAACCCTAGTTAAAATTTATATATGTAAAACTATAATTAATAAAAATGAAAAGATTGAGCAAAAAACAGAAAGAATTGATAAAACAATTAACTATGAAAGGTTATAGTATTAATAAAATTTCAAGTGAATTAAAAATACCCAAATCTGTTGTTTATTATTGGTATAAAAAGTTTTTTGGAAAAAAGTTTAAAGAAGTTCAAATAAATGATAATTTCAAAGAGGATATAGGTGAAATAGTTGGCGCTTTTGCCGGCGATGGGAACTTCTATTTAGACAAAAAATACAGATACAGAATAAGATTTTCTTTTTCTGCGGATGAAACAGAATATGCTAAGAACATAAGTGAAAAGATTAAAAAAATATACGGAAAACCAAGTAGAATTTATTGCTATAAAAACGTTACTATAGTCGATATTTACGGTAAGAAAATATCAGAACATATAAAATCATTTTTAACGTGGGATAAGAATAAAACAGCAACTGTTAGATTAACAAAACCTCCTTCTTTTCATTCGTTAGATTTTATTAAAGGTTTTTGTAGGGGCTTATTTGACTCTGACGGATGGACAACAAAAAATAATTTAATGATTTCATGTATATCAGAAAATTTAATGAAAAATCTTTCCGAATCCTTAAAAATTAATGATATTCCACACTTAGACACAAAATGGAAAGGGAATGATGAAAATAAACCTAGAATTGCCATTTTTTTAGATAAAAAGAATACACTAGAGTATATGAAAAGGATAGGTACCTCAAACTCTAAAAGAAAATAGTGCTCCCGCAGGGATTTGAACCCTGGTTTCTCGCTGTTTTAGCCTCGAGCTCGAGAAGCTCACATCCTTTCAGCAAAATTTTGACCGGACTAGACTACGGGAGCTTAATTATAATTTTAAATATAAATTATAAAGGTAACATTTCTAAGATATCCTCAATCATTAAACGTTTATCCTTTTCTCCTGTTAGAGCGTCTATCACTTCAATGTTCCCGTCATCATAGAATATAAACCAGTAAGGGTAGAAACACTTCTTTCTCTCAACAGCTTCAGGGCTGAATAAATCCAAGACTTGATCGGTTGATGCTAGTTTTATCTTGAAAGGCAATAAATCGCCAGTATACTTATAATTGACAGGGTTGTCAGGAATTTGATTTTCTATTATTTCTTCGAAATTAAGGTCTAAATCACTCTCAAAATTTTCTCCGTCTTTTGATATCAAATTTTGTTTATGGAGGTAGTTCAAAATTTTTGACAGGTCATTTTCTTTTATTCTCAATCTTTTTGATATCTTATCAAAATTCGACATGCCGTAAGTCGTTAAGTAAAGCAGAACAGCTTTTTCTTTCATGCCTAAGTTCAAAAGTTTAGGTAACCCATCAGTCCTCATTAACTGATTTTCTCTGACAAAGACTAGTTCTCCACTTACTCCGTCGACAAATAGGCTATCGATTTTTTCTCCTTCATCCGTGGAAAATTTACATCTTAACAGCCATAGAGGATAGTAGATGAGTTTGAACTGTTCGAACTTTTTAATTATCGTTTTCTTGACATCCTCTTCCAGAAACTTGGGATACAAATAAAGTATATCGCCCTCTTCTTTTTGTTTAATCCTTTCAGGCATCATTGCCGCTGCTCCTGTATGATTACTTCTTCTTATTCTTACATTCACTAGAAGTGGTTGATCTATTAAACCGACGACAACACTCGTTCCAACAGGCAGAACTTTTATCTGCGACTCGATTCCTCGAGTTATACCCTCAACTGAATCCATTATCGACCTGATATCGTTCGGGTTTGTTATTCGTAAGAACAGTTGAGTGTTACACTGAGAGAGAACATTCTTGTCAACTCGAGCAGGTCTTTGACTTATTATGGCTAAACCCATACCAAACTTCCTTCCTTCAGATGCGACAGTACGGAGTATGTTAGAACTTATGACTTCTCCTCCAAACCCTCTTTCAGGACAGAAATTCTGTGCTTCCTCAACGACCAATAAAAAGTAGGGTATTTTATTTTGTTTTCTGGCCTCGAACAAATCCCTGACTATTTTGTAGACTATCAGTTGTTGTACGTCTGGCTCTATGCCTTTCAAGTTAATTATGCTCAGTGTATCTTTCTTGACTAAATCAGTAGTTTTGATGTAACTAGAACCGTCAAATAGAGCGGTTGTCTTCAAGAAATCTATGACTGATAAAACCCCCCATTTAGCTTTACTCTTAGATATCTGAATTTCTTTCCTTAAGTCATCCAAAGTATAATCAGGTTTTCCTATGTCTTGAACAGCTGAATAGATCACGCTCATCTGGTTTGCAGTTAAACGGAATGGTAACATATCAAAAACTTCTTGGTAATTCAGCTTATCTTTAAATTTGAGTTTTTTAGCACCGACCGTCAAATTTTTCTCTGGGCAATAAATCTGCAATTCTTTCTTGTATGCCTTTGGTTTAACTCCAAATATGGACATGTACTTAGTTTCTTCTGGTTTTCTGTTTGGATCTCTAAAAGAGATATATTCGCCATGTGGATCGATAATAACAGCAGGGAGCTTATTTTCCATGAATTCTTCCAATAAAACGCCGATAAAGTATGACTTACCGAAACCGGATTTAGCTAGTACTGCTAAGTGTTTTGTTATCAGAAGTTTAGGGTCGAGAAAAACTCTCAGGTTTTCAGAGCCATCCAAGAGGCCTATGTACAACCCGGATGTTTTTAATTCTAGTACTCTTTTTATCAACCCATCATCGGCCTTATAAATAAAAGAACCTGGTTTAAACGGCATCCTCGGTAATCTAACAGTTCCTCTCTTATCTGTGTAACCTATTACAGAGACTTTTGCTACAGCCTTTTCTCTTTCTTGGATAATACCCTCTATTCTTCCTAGAACCCAATGTTTTTCTGGATCTCTTGTCGCTACGAAATCCATTTTTTTGATTATGCTAGTTACTTCAAAATCGAACCATTCTGGAGATGTTTTGCCGATTATTCTTCCAACGAGCATAGAGCCACTAATAATATTCTACGAACTTAAATTTAAATGGAATTGACTAAGTATAGATATTAGAAATCCTAATTTTCTCTCTCCCGAGAACAAAAATCTATCTGATTTGTTTTTCAAAGTCAAAAAAAGTACAAAGGATCTACTCTTTAGTCTTGAATTGCGATAAAAAGTAAGTGGAAGTGACAGAAATAATTGTAATGGTGATTGCGATATAGAACTTGTAGATTACCGTCTTTTCGCCAGGAATTAAGGTTATGACAGCTTCTTTTATGGCTTCATTCCATGATAAAGCTGCAACAAGACCTAAAGCCGAAATTAACAAAGTTGTGAAATTGTTCCTGAAAGTTCTAGTAAAATTCGACACTTCACCATTTATGATCATGCTTCTACTTTTTTTTCTCCAACCATTTTCTCTGAAAATGTTTTTTACTGTCATAGGACCACTAGAAATAGTAATTATGTCCGTCGTTACTTATAAACGTTGCTATTAATTATTTTTTACTGGCGATTGTACTCCAGTTCAGGACAAAAATCTATCTGATATATAGGTATACTTAATAAGGGTGATTATAGAACCTCTATTTATAGATAAATTTAGCAACAAATAGAGAAATTGCTAATGAAAGTTCTATGGATGCTCCTATAATAATAGGCATTTCATTTATCCCAACTGCATAAACCAAGAATAGCAACAAGCCTATAACATAAATGCTATTCCAAAGAATAGATATGTCTTTGGTAGATTTAGTTTTCCAAGATTTGATTACTTGCGGGGTAAGTGAGATTGCAATAGTAAATGTTGCTATATAACCGATGATGTGAATGATGTCCATAAATTTAATTCGTTATAAAGATTATTAAATACACCGATGAATCTATCTGATTCTGTGTTATTTTTTCCTTGAAACAAAGAAAATCAAAGCTACGATAGAAATTACTCCTGCAAAGATGAATGCATAATTCGGGTTTATTTTCCACAAATATCCTGCGATTACAGAAGCTGGAAGATAAACTAAACCGGTTGCAAAATTGTAGATACCTATTGCTGTTGCTCTCCTTGTTTTTTCTAAATCAGTAATGTATGCCTTACTTTGACTTTCATCAATCGAATAGAAAATTCCAAAGAGAACGAACAATGAAACCACTTGAGTCTTTGTCGTAGCAAATACGAACCCTAAACACATTACGAAGTAGATGATGTATTCTAGACCGATTATTTTTCTTCTACCTATACGATCCCCAAGTTTGCCGAGTGGAGCGGCAAACAAGACGAAGGCGATATTAAAGAGAGCATACAACAAGACTACATCCTTTATTTCAAAGCCAACATGATAAGCCTTCAATAATAAAAACCCAAAGCTGAAATACGCTATAGAAAATATTCCTGCAGTACGGAGATAATGTTTAAAACCTTCACTCGTATTCTTGTATGATTTAAAGATGTTCTCTTTTTCTTTTGGTTTCTCTGGTTTATCTTTAAGAAACATCAAAAGAATGACTGCGAGTACTGCCGGAATCAAGGCTATTTGAAACAATAAGTTAAATGAAGAAGTATTCTGACCAAAATAACTCAATATCCAATAAGCTATGAACGGACCTAATATTGCACCTGCTTTATCAAGCGTTTTATGAATACCAAAGGAAAACCCTCTATTAGTTTCAGTCGTTAATGAAGATATCCAAGCATCTCTTGGTGGACCTCTGAACGATTTTCCTAATCTTTCGATAACTCTGAATAAAGATGCTGATATAACTGAATTTTTGAACAAGAGGATTGTTTTTGAAAGAGTTGAGAATCCGTATCCCAATGCGGCAAATGGTTTTCTTTTTCCTGCCTTGTCTGAGATGAAACCAGAAACATAATCAAGTGATGATGCCGAAAAATCAGCAAGTCCTTCTATCAATCCTAATAATACTGCAGATGCACCGAGTATTATTGTGAAGAATATCGAAAAGATAGAAAAAATCATTTCTGAACTTATATCGGTTAAAAAACTAACAACACCTAAAAGAAAAATGTTCTTGTTTATGCCTAAAAATTTCTTCTTCACAATCAAAAAACGTGAAAATCAGTTAATAAAGTTCATTTCTCATCAGAAAACAATTCCATATTCTGACAGTATCTCTTTTAACGCGGGTTCAACTTGATTCTTGATTTTTTTGTTTGCAAAGGCAATAAAAGCAACATCAGTCTTCGCATCGAGTGGAACTTTTTTTTCTATAATATCAGTATAAACACCGAAACAGTCTATTATCGCTTCTGCTTTATCGACTATCAGTTTAGTACAAAGGTCATAAGGATGCGCACATAACCCAAACGGAGTCCCAGTTATCCTGCCAAGGAATGGTCTTATGTCGATAACTCCTCTATACTTACCAGTGACTAAGTTAGCTAATTCCCCCCCACTGCTTATATACTGCTCATCGAAGACTCTGCTTATTCCTTTGTAAACAGGACCTATAATTTTTTCGGTTAATTTATCGGCAATGGATCCGAGAACTTTCTTATAACCCTCAAAGTATAAGACTATCGGGAGAAAGCCATGCTCTATTGTTTCAGCTTTGGATGGGGATAAAGGTAATTTATCTATGAATTTCTTTTTGTCTAAATCCCATATCTCTAAAACCGTTTTATGTTTTTTTGTTGCCCATAAAACCTCATCCTCTCCAAAAACATTTTTACCAACAGAAGTTTGGACTACAATTTCTATATCATCCAAGTAAGTCTTAACTCCCTTGTTTGGTGCTATTCCTGTTAATATCCATGCTCTATTCTTTGCATACATTATTTCTCTAGTTCCGTCCAAACGATCGATTATTAATCTTATTTCACAATCTTCTGGATGGGTTCCTTTTGGGAATGTAGTAGCACCCCAGTCTTCTTCTATAACTAGCATGGGTATTTCTTGTCCCCATTTTTCGAAAGTTTTTTCCAGTAATTTATCAGGAGCCTTATCTATTACATAAGTTAAATCTCCAACACCAAACTTTTCGATTCTTGATAATTTCTCTAGAGAAGTTTGTCTTGCGTCTCTTAAAGCCTTCAAGTAAATATCTCTCATTTCAAAGTGAAGATGCTTTAATTTTTCCACGAACTCAAAATCAAGCATTTTATCCTAAATGGTAATGTAAATAATGATTTATAAACTTTGAGTTCGACGGGATTTATTAAAAATATTGGTCCCGATGCCCCTCGGACTTCAAAGTTAGTGGAGTTACACAAAATTTATCTTATTCAGATTTTTTGAGAATTTAATAATTTTTGTAAATAACTCTTCTGTGACCAACCTCTAGAACGAATATTATCATCTTTTCCTTTTCTATACTCATTATTATTCTATAATCTCCAACTCTTAACCTAAAAAGATTGAATTTTTTCAGTTTTTTAACAAAATTAAACGGTTTTTCACTGGTTTTTTCAACTTTATTTATTATCCTCTCGACTATGGTTTTATCTAACTTCTTGAGTTGATCTAGAGAAGTTTGTGTCCATTTGACTTCATATTTCATTTAATTTCCAATTCTTTTCTGACTTCTCCTGTAGAATATAGTCTACCTTTTTTAACATCTTCCAATGCCTTTTCAATGTTTTTTATTGTTTGTTCGCTCAATTCTGATTCTTCTTGACTGGTCATAATAAGTCTTATTATCACTTCATTGTAGGTTTCTCTAGGGAATAGTTTCGCTCTTTCAAGTTCTTCTTTTGTTTTTTCTTCAAGTTGGATGGTAGTTGCCATAGTTTACTATAGTATGCTATAGTTTAAATAGTTATCGGTAGAAAAATGAGAACAAAAATCTATCTGATTCTTGGAATCTATAGATAAAAATTTATTCAGACTGTAAATCTTCTAACTGTTTAATTTCCTTATCTAAATCTTTTACATAAATTGGAATTTCATTAATACTCAGAGTAGGTATAGCCATTACTTTTTTACGGAGATCGAGCAATGTTTCTCGTGAAAATTGCTTAATATCGCCGGCTACTTCGCTACCCAGAGAGAAGGCCCAAAGCCACTCATCAGGCGATTCTCGAGGCCGCCCGTCATCGTAATATGGTTCGTCTAACTCCTCACGAAGAATCATAGACCAACCGCAACGCATAATAGGATTAATTAAAAGATAGAGGTCAATCCATGCCCCTGCATTATTGTACTCCTCTTTAGGTTTATTACCAAATTTTGTAGGTACTCCTCTATCTTTTTCATCAAAACCTTGGATATATTGCAATCCCCTTCCTATAACAGTGTCTATTTCACTGTATTCTTTCAACTTACTTTCGTCAATAATTAAAAGATTTATATCTCGAAAAGATAACCGATTTTCGAGATTACCATAATCGATTACCCAACTTATACCATGTTCTACTATCACTGGTCGAGAAAGTTTTAATTTTGATCCATCTTGCTGTTTGACTCGTTTGTCAGCATAACCATCTCTACCTGGTCTTAAAACAACAGTTCCTGTCCCAGCCCAAAATCTTTCTGTGGTTTGAAACAAATAACCTAGGTCTGCAGAAGAAGGAACGAAGAGTTTTAGTGCAGGATATAATTTTTGAGTTAGCTCAATTTGCTCGATTCCAAGAAAATATTGATCATAATAAGTATTACCATTATCAGATTTAACGGCATATGGTAAAATATGTTTTTTACCGATTCCTATAGGTTTGAATTCTGTTATCTTTGGAATTTGAATTGACGTTGGCATCGTCATTTCACCTACTTAGAAGTTAAGAGGATAAGGATTTAAGGGTTTTGATTAGAAAAAAATCTATCTGATTCAGGTTTGATTGAAAAGCTTTAAATTATTCACCTTCTTCTTCGTAAATATTCTTTTCTTTCAGATATTCTTCCTTTTCTTTACACCATTTTTCAAGGTTTCTCCGTGTATCCTCACTAATTTCTTTGCCAACAGGCACTCTTTTTAGTAAATCCAAACCCACCCTTATTACTTTAATCACTTCTTCCAAATTATCTTCCGGAACAGCGAGGATTTCTTTTGCCATATTATCACTCATAATTCTCATTTTAATTTTAATATCTGTCCAATGTACGACAATTTGTCTCTTCTTTTCCTTCCATACACTTTCCATGCTTTAAAGTAAATTTTTGTCAGTTTGATAGTTTTCTTCTTCATGCACTTTATTCATTCTTGGAATTCAGACTTAAACCTATCTAATTCTGGCTTGGTTCTTTTTCTTCCTACTCTGGCCTCTTGAAGTCATCACAAAACCTCTTAGTAACAGAACTTGTAAAACCACGTTTTTTGCAATGCAGGAGAGTACCCAGTTGCGAATAATACTTGCAGGAGGAGCAATTGACCATGCCTTCCTTCATTATTTTTTTCCACACATAAACACATCTGAGCCTTATTTCTCCAACATAATCTTACAGGACAATACAATCCAGATTATCTTTCTTTTAGCAACAATTAAAATTTAATTTTTGAGAACAAAAATCTATATGATTGTGGGAGTATGCAATCACAATGACTCACTCCACATTTTTAGATAAATATTTTCCATGAACAATTTTTGTCTT